>JFJP01039363.1_pt1 | contig 22895 bp, 30 predicted proteins | sample 431651 | NCBI WGS metagenome assembly JFJP01 (sample SAMN02602958, study PRJNA72255) | Microbial mat metagenome, whole genome shotgun sequencing project. | biome: fresh water; feature: sink hole; material: water; isolation source: purple microbial (photo- and chemosynthetic) mats found in...
AAAAGCAGGTTGGACTTAGCCGTTTTTGGCAGCCGCGGCAAAAGTTGGACTTAGCCGTTTTTTCATGAGGCAAAAGTTGGACTTAGCCGTTTTTTCATGAGGCAAAAGTTGGACTTAGCCGTTTTTTCATGAGGCAAAAGTTGGACTTTGAAATTTTTTCTGTTTTTTCTTCAACACTACCAGATGAATGCTAGAACATCAAAACTTCGCAATAACCGTTCTGTTCGTTGCACATGGTTTTTTTCTGTTGTATGTAGGCTGAAACAAGCCATTTCATCTAAAAGAAGCAGTTGCACCATGTCGAAAAAGTGTTCGGATAATTTCATCAAATCTTCCGAAAACAAGACGGTTGTCTACGATAAAATCTGCTAAGAAAATCAACGGAAAACAATATGATTTTCAGATCAGAACAGTCCAATAACAGAAGACTGACTTCTAAAATGATAAAATATTCTTTTTCTGACTGTGCACAATGAATCAACCCGAGTCGAAGTATACGAAATCACTCAAACTCCATTGTCGGCCAAATATCCTCCAACTGGACGAAACGCTCCCGCATTGCCGTGGTGTCAACGTGGCTGAACAAGTCCATCAGATCCATAAAATTCTCAATGTATCCAATGATGGTTTCGTCCGGTCCTACAATCTGGTCCTTGTCAGTGCCGATCATGAGCACCAATTCAAGATCTCCGCTGTCATCTTCCTTCACGCGCAATCCCAGAGTTCCCATTCCTCCGACCAAATGGTTGGATTCCGTGGGCTTGCGAATCATCATTTTCGTGTGCGTCAGATGTTCTTCCAGTTCCTCATCAGGTTTGCAATCTCCCAGATATCCACACCAGGAAGTGGCATCTTTTTCGAAAATGAAGCTGAAGACGTAATCTGGGTCCCCTTTGTTGTACTTGACGAAAAACTTCAGCAAGGCAATGTTTTCAGGTGCCTGGTCAAGACGGACCCAAGCCACCACATCCACTGTGTAAAGTTCCTCCTCATTCGGTTCCCGCAGATGCATCTTGAAGTTGAAGGGCTCAATTTGGTCACCCTCCAACCGGTCGATGAGCCTTGGGAAGCCTGTCGCGTTCCAGATTTCGGGATTGTAATTTGGAGAAGATGGGTTGCTTTCCATGTAGGCCGCATTGAGGACAGATTTGGGGAACATCAGCTACAAAACAAAGAACTTTGAGCCAAGTCTATGTTAGATTGAATTTTCTCCAAATTTGGAGTCTGTGATCACAGATTAGTGGTATTTTACCTCTATGATCTCCGGTGGATACAACATCTGGTTTGGTGTAAGTCACAAAGGACGCAATGCCAAAAAAATCTCATCGCCGAGATTTTTACGGACTTCTTCAGATGTAAACAAAGTGCGAATGCGATTGTAGAATCTGTCAATGGAAAAGAACAAAATGAAATGAAAATTGCAGCTCAAAATAGTTGCTGATGAAATTAGGTTTGCAGCTTTTCCAACTCTTACCGGAATGCGAATTTTACGTGCTCATACTCCGTGACGTTTTTGTGTCCTTCCTTCAAAATGGCCAACACAGTATTCTTCGTGATGCCGTCGAAGAAAGGATCCGCCACCATAAGTGGAAACATTGTCATCACGTTTCCGAACAACACTTCCGCCAGGTCATCCTCATGCAAATCGATTGCCTAGAAAGGTGTAATTCATTTCATGGATACCAATGGCAAAATACTCGTGATCGTTATCAGGAAGCGAAGGATATATACCGTTTCGAATGCTTGGCAAGCCCAGTATGGATCCAAATCCCTTCGCTGAGTTTTCCATGTGGCTTCTTTGACGAACTGATCCATGGTCAACTTTCTTGCAAGCGACAAGCCGCGAATGAGGTCCGACGGAGTTGCAGAATCGAAAAGTGTACGGTCCCCCATTTGATAACTGTAAGGGAAATTGTGGTGGTTTGTAGATTTGAATTAAACTTGTCAAAGTTTATTCCACATGTGATTCACAAAAACGCTGAGTCCATAAAATGTTACCAAATAGATTAGTATGATAGCGGCAAAACGAAATGTTCGTAATTTATTCCATTAGTTTTGCGATAAGGCAAACAACTTCAAAAGCAAAACGGACATTGAAAAGTCATCTTTTATGTTAACAAGTTTTGTTTCTTACCTGACTGTCATTTCAAAATCGTTCCATTCCATATCACTGCTCATATCGATCAACAGGATCCCGTTCTTGTCATAATCATAAACCAACTCCAATTCTTTGAAGACTCGCGGCGGAAGTCCTTTTTCGACGTCTTTCTTCTTTTCCTTTTCCTGAAGTTCCTCCGCTTGTTCTTTCTTGATGCGATAACAGGTCTCGTAGAATCGTTGTTTAAAGTAGTCACTTGCCAACGACAATGGCCACCTGATGAAAAAGAAAAAAATATCTGTTGTTTTGAGTCCAAATTTTGCAACCAAATGTTATGATTTCACTATTTATTCTCTTCCATTCTCTGAAAACTTCATGAAATAGAACCGTTTATAACCCTCCATTTTTCAGCTTACTTGTGTCCGTAGAATATCCGCTTGTTCTTCCTGTGCCTGTCGTACATGAGAATTCCAACATCACTTGGCAAATGTTCCTTTTTCATGGTTTCCCACGCATTTTTTCCGTCAGCAAGGGCAACAGCTGGAACGTCCGGCTCATGAAGGTGAAGGAGCTTCAGCCTTTTCGCCAGGGACATGATTATGTTGTAACAATATGAATTAACCAACAACTGGATTTCAAAAGTTACGAAAAACTGAAATCCACAAAGATTTGGCAAGAAAAGCCGTGACGAAAAAGTGAAATGAAAGGAGTGCCAAGCCGCGACGAAAAAGTGAAATGAAAGGAGTGCCGCGTTCGCCGAACTCTCTCGGTTGGCCAGTTCTCATCGTCGGCCAGTTCTCATCGGCTCTGTGAGCTCATCGAGACAGGGAACAGAGAGAAACCAGACTACACAGCGCAGAGAGAAACCAGACTACACAGCGCAGAGAGAAACCAGACAACACAGCGCAGAGAGAAGCCGTTATTTTCATGAAATGGGCGTGGTTTGTGAAAGGTTGTAAACACGGAGGCGGAGATACCAACTCGTCCATCCAAACGCGTCATCCAAGAGGTCACAAATTTATCACATCAAAAAAAGTAGTTGAAATCTTTCGTACACATAATCGATTCACTGCGCCGGCCACTGATCGTTTTTATGATTTTTGATACATAATTATACGCACTGTGTACAATTACATTGCCCGAGATGTGCAAATCATCCGGTTTTTTTGAAAATCAAACTGAAGAACGTCGATTTCTTCAACCAAAAGAAGACTTTCTATAAAACAAAATAAGAACTTCCATTCAGGACCATCGAAGTGATAACATATGTACGTAAAACGTAAAGAAATTTTCACTGTATAAAATAATGCCCAAAACTTCACACTGGTTCACACCCACCGCATCTTCAGAATGACAAAAGCTTCAAAACGGCATGGTAAACTCAACTCGAAAAGATACGTCCATGTATCTGGTCCACTTTCCACTTCCGGTTCCATCTAGAATCATTTGGAAAAACTTGTGCACATCCTTGTAGTTCCCGATCGTTCCGATGACAATTTCGTTTTCTTTTCGTCGAGCATCTTCGCCAGTTTGAATCAACAATTCGCTATTAATCCAGGTCTCATCGAAGATCTTCGTCATTCTGATGGCGAGGGTTCCCATTCCGCCCACCAGTTTTGCCAGGCTCTCCTCAGGCACAAAATACCCGGTGATTTGACCAAAGTCTCCAATAGTCAGTTCCTTGGCTTGATGTGCACCTCCCAGATGAGTTTGCCACAGACCGTTCTCCTTTTCTTCGTGCAAAAAGTTCTTGAGACCAAACGTCTGATGATTCGCGCCGATGAACATCATCATGACCGTAATGGCCTGGGAAGCCAGGTCTCCGCGAAGTTCGCAATCAACAACTTGTGTGAAGAAATCCTCACCACGATTTGTGCCATCATTTAGCACTCCATTGGCCACAATCCGGAAGCTGAAGGGAATTATTGGAAGGGAATCTCTTGGCTTGGTAGAGAAACCGTCAATTGATGGTACGTTGGTCCCCAGTTCAGGAAACATCTCCTTCATTTTCTGGAAAGCGGTGATGATGCTTGGTGGAAGAACCATCTATAAAAAAAACATATTTTGTTGCGAGCTGCTCAAGTAGAATCTGTTACAATTTGTCTGAAATCATGTTTTTTGTAATTACCCGCATGGCCGGTGTTGGGTTCACCAAAATGTTCAGCGGCAAGCTGGCTGGGCGGATCAGCGTCTCGAGACCAGACAGGATTTTTCGGATTTCTGCTGGCGTTTTGTAAGCTGTGTTGGTGCAAGCCCATCTGAAAAAACCAAGGAGTAATCTTTTTTATTCCTGATTGTTTTTAATTAACTGTCAAATAATTAACTGTTAAATTGTTAAGGTACTTGATTTAGTTCATGAAATTGTTTGTTTTCGTGAACTTACTGGAAAGCAAAATCCACGTATTTTTCTTCAGGCACGTTGCCGTTTCCTTCAGAAAACAATGCTTTGGCGATTTGGTGACCCATCTCTACGGCTTCTCCGTCTGCGAAGATGTACTGTAAATTCTGGCGCAGTTTTCCCAGCAACATTTCTGCCAAATCCAGCTGACACGAATCAATGGCCTTCAAATAGTAGACAAGTTTTATTGTTATCAATATCAATGGATTTCAGGTATGATCCTAACTCATTTCTTACTGCTTGTAATGCTTTCCACGATTTTGGTCCGTCCAGAGTTTCAAAACGCTGGAATAGCATCAACGCCTTGTCCAAGAACTCTTGCATTCGAAGAGTTCGAGCAGCGTGAATTGCGAAAACCAGATCAACCATGTCCACATTTTTCAACACTCGTTCATTTCCGATTGCGTATCTGAAATTATTAAATTCCCCAATCAGAACGTTTTTGCTGAGTTGTTTTGTTTTTGTATAGTATTCTTATTGTTAATAAAAATACTAACCCGAATGCTATCTTGAAACCCTCATCGATGAGAGCAACTGGGAGATTGGCATTCTGTACGGAATTATGCTGGTCAGTGGCATCGACTGTTTCGTGGATGACGTTCGGGTGTTGTTCCTGACTACCATCAGCTCCAGCACTCTTTGGAGTTTCTGCAATTCTTCCAACCCGTTTGTTCTTATAGGGCTTTACCAATCCAGCGTTGTTCAAATGCTCTTCCAGTAACGGTGAGATGATACACAAAATGGCGCTGGAATTAGAAAAAAAGGACTTTGCACGGCATTTGAATTTTTTAATGTAAATTTTTTTAATTAACACTCATGAACGAAAATAGGTAAGCTTATTGGTTTAGAAACATTAGCAGACGCTTTACTATCTGATTTCGGTATACAGCGTAGCAACCCGTTACGATGTTAGTTTACCGCCAGTCCCACATGGGGAGGGGGGATTTTCGTTGGTGGAAAAAGCCCGCCTTTGGCACAAAGTAAACCGCGAGTTTCTAACAACACATGACTTTTTTACAAGCTGATTCAGGTAAGCATATAGATTTTCACAAATCAAAAACGGGAATTTATAATCAACTGTAATTGTTGCGAAAGTGGTTAGTATTTTTCATTAAAAAGTATCAAACTTGTCGATGATTGCAGTAACCGAAAAAGGTCTCACTTACATGTTTGTGTCGAATGTGACCTTCTTGTTCTTCTTGTAGCTCCAAAGCGGAAAAGCTGCCTTGTTTTGCTTGACTCCGTTGTAGAGGATGGATCCATTCTCAGCCAAAATCTGCATCACCGACGACATTTCCAGATTCGTGGAATTCGGAACGACAGGCGCACTGCAATTCCAAAGTAAACAAGAACATCAAACGATGCCGACACCTTTGATGATGAAATTTTTGACTAGTTTCGTACCTCAGCAATATATCCTACAGCAGATGGAGGAGAAAGAGCAACAACACAGCAAACGTTTGGAAAATTGAATATGAAGTGAAAAACAAAACCGTGACGGAAAAAAACAAAACAACGATAAATGGGTTGAGAATGAAGTGTGTTCAAAGTGCCGCAATAGTCGATCCATTCTTCTCGCCTGCTCCAGAATCCAGTTGCAAGTGCCACGGCGATTAGTCATACTGTGCTTACTGTGCTAGCATTGGCTGGCTGACCGGTTTTACCCCCACCCCCTCCTTGCCTGTCTCTTTTGGAACCGCTCTAGTTCTCTATTCAGTCTCCACCTCCTAGTGATCACATGCTTGCCTTGCAGTCGGCTTACGCAACACCTGGTCAGCTGACTCGTCGGGCTGGTTCTGCACTTTTCATTGAAGTGCCTCGATGAATCGTTGAAAATCGCCAGAATTTGTCATACCATCTTTTCCAATTTTTTTAACTCCGCTGCCTCCTAACATGGATCCTACAGGTAACTCATGACAACCTTTTTAACACCCGGATTGTTTACTTCAATGCTTCTATTTTGAAGAATCTCATTGTTTGGCAGGAAGTGATTTAACAACCGTAACCTTCACTACTTCCGGAAACGCCGACAAAGAACCGACAGTTGGTCTGCTCACGAAATCATTTCCGGATGTCATCACCTCGAAGGACGAGAAGATATCGATTTTCAAGCAACTGGACCAGGTTCGGATCGATCAAGCAGTGGAAAGGATCAAAACCAATAGCAATCTGTCTTTGGATTATGCCAAGTTAGATTTTTCTCACATGCCGCCTCCATCGAAATCAGTTTTCCCGATCTATAAGAAGACTCTGTATAGCAGAATTGACCATCTCAAAACTCGTGCTCTACAGTACATGCGTCGTGAGAAATGAGTTGAATAAAACACGTTGACATGAAAATGTTGTGTGCTCTCAGAACCGGTTGCGAAATTGGAAACTGTGGACAGAGTAAATCAAAATTCAGAATTCACCATTTTTTTAAAAAACCGCACAAATTTCTTCGGCATTTGGTCGATCCTCTTCTGCGCCAGCGAGGCAGCTTTTCACCAAGTCCGAACTACAAAATTCGTCATCATTGCTATTTTTCTGAACACAAAATAAAATTCTAATTTCTTACATGAATGTTGGCGAAATCAAATCGATTCCTTTCCATTTTTTCTTTGTTGATTTCAAGTAATCCAGAAGATGATCGCTGGTAGGAAAAATCGGAAGCGCTTTTCCTTCTCGAAACATTTCAAAGACCAGCAATCCATACGACCAAATGTCAGTTTTCTGAGAAAACTCGTTGTTGGCAAGGACCTCTGGTGGCATGATTGACCAGGCAATGACTGAGTGGAGACTGAGCATGTAGACTTCACCGACCAGGTTCTCCGGCAGTTTGATGGAAAGTCCAAAATCACAGATTTTTGCGGCGCCATCTTGAATCAAAATGTTCCTCATGGCCAAATCGGCATGGATGATATGGTGCTGTTGCAGAATGGAGAGTCCACTGGCGATTTGCCAGGCGTATGATGTCAGACGGCCGTTCACGAAACTGTCGTTCAGTTTCCGTTGTCGTAGAGAGGAGAGTTCAGTCACCAAGTCACTTTGGCAATAACCATAAACGGCCAATAATCGTGGTCCTTCACGACAGCTGCCAATCAGTTGGACAATTCGATCAAAGGTGGTCATCGTTGACAGGATTTGAATTTCATTCTCCAACATTTTTAATCCGTCGACGTCTGGCAAAGAAATTGAGCGATATTTTAACTTTCATTCAACTGCGTTTAATTAATAACAGGAAGCAAACAATCACCTGTACTCTCTTTGATTGCAACATGGTCAACGATTTTCTTTTCACCGATAATCACGGTGACCTTCGCTTTCCAGATTTCACCGAAACATCCATTTCCCAAAAGGTGTTGAAGTTCCAAATCAACTGGATCAAGAGTGATCGGAACTTTCACGACATCACAAATTCGTGGCTGTAAAGATGTGCAATTTCAAAAATATGGTATGCACGTCTAGGAAACGAAACTAAACACTGTGAGCAATTTGTACGGTTATTTTAGAAAAAGCCAACACAAGCACCCGGTGAAAGTTTGAGGACCGACTTCAGCATTGTATGTCAATACGTTATTTTACTGTATTGGCATTCTACTGTTAGTTTGTTGCTGCTGCATATAAAAGAACCTGGTGGTTATTTACGCACCCCATTTTTCATTAGCCGTGATTAGGTTAATTCACCATTATTATTTTCGGTATTTTTGTTGATGTGAAAGTAGTCAGACCGTTTACTTTTGGGAGATTTTCACATCCGGATTTTGTAGTTTAAATCAGTTGCCACAACGCGGAGAAACCTTTGAACGGAAAAAATAAAACAGAAAATTCCATATCTTGTTTTTCCGGAGTCTATGCAAAAAAGACGTAAGTCTATGTAAACAAGATGTAAAGAAAATGCAATAATCAAATCAATTTACTAGTCAAAGCAACCGCTACACACCGAGTTCATTTTTCAGTCAAAACCGTAACAAAGGTGCTTTCCGTTTTTTTAACATAAACCCACGAATAACAAAAACTAACCTGTTGGTCACCTTCATATTCCACAAGACTAATCCAACTGGCTTCGTCATCGGTTTCGCGCATTTGGTACTTCAAGGAACGATAATAAATGGTAATCCCAAAGGAAACAATAATTGCAAGAACAACAGCCGAAAGTATTGCAGCAAGATAAAGCTGGAATGGTAATTCCTCCTTCAGTTCCACTAAAAAGAAAAAGACACACCAATGTATATTTTCATATTTGCATGATTGATAAAAATTCTGAAACTGCGTCACATAAAAACCTGAGTGAATTGTTCCGTTGTTGAGTTCAGTTGAATAAAGCGACTGATTCGATACATAATTTCCAATATTGATAACAACAATTGGATGGGCAACAGTAACATTTCCAATGATATGGATCGGCCGACAATGGCCGGAAGTTATCAGAACAATCAATAACAACGGAGTAATCATTGTAAATGGAGCAACGGTAAACAAATCCGTGAAATAAACAAAACCGAAGAAATGAGCTCATTGATCAAAATCAGGCCATTCAGCCGCTCTGAGAAAAGTCTTATCTGTCTGGCTGATCATGCTCCACTCGCCTGGCTCGTGCAATTTCGAGCTCCAGTGCGTTGGCCCTCCGCCGCTCTCTGCTCTCTTTCAGATTACTGGGAAGCTGAGCGACTGGTCAGCGCAACGAGGCACGCGAGCAAGCCAGCCAAGCCAAGCCAGCCAGCCAGGCAGACAACAAACAGCCTCACTCAACTTCTCCTTCACTTCGCTCCTTTCGTCGTCTTCACTCAACATCGTGTTTAATCTGCGTGTTTCTCAACTTGGTGTTTAATCTGCGTGTTTGAAAATTTGTTTGTGTTGTTATTTTCAACGCAGATTTGTTTTCTTTTGCCATCTTTGAACAAATCATCAGTTGAACATGTAGCAACATCGGATTAGTTCTTTTCACATTGTATCTCTGGATTACTTCTTGCGGAGGGAGGACAATCACCGCTCTGAATTCATCGCACTTTTCTGACCAGTCGCTTTTGGATTTATTCATTCAGGTAAGTCGTTGAACTGTTCTAGAAATTCTTCAGTGGGGTCGGTTGGGTGTGTCTTGAAGTTCAAATAATTTGTGACCAATCATCATGTTTTGGTCAGAGTGTGGTCAGAGTGACTTGGCTGGGTTTTGAATAAAAGCCGGTATTACGAACAAACAAAGTTTTGTATTTCCTTTTTCGCGAAGCACCTCTCTGCTTTTGGACTATTTTCCCATCGATCGACTTTTCGGCTAAGCAATTACCTTTTGAAATTTGGTGGCGTAGCCATACGGTTTCCCGTGTAAGCATTAGTAGACGGCCGCAAAGATGGCTCATGACCTCGCCTTCGGACTTCCTGCTTCCTGCATTGTCGATGTTGGGGAAAATTATGTCGAAGCCCGTGTTGAGATGCTGTTTGTCCCTGAACACATGAGGAGTGGAAAGAGTCTTGTCGTCAACTTCCTTCCAGAAAACGTAAGAATCTTTAAATAATTCACATTTTCTATGTCATTTGTGTCGTATTTCTTAAATGTTTCAAAAGTTGATGGTTATTGTTCTGTTATCCTTGCAGATCTCCAAATCGGACCTCACCGCTCTTTTCCAACCATTTGGTCCAATATGCAGTGTTGGCACTCGGGATGATGATGAAGCAATTTCCAGCGGCACGGCTTTCATCAATTTTTTCAACACCCACTCTGCTGAGCAGGCGCGGTTGGTTCTTGACAACAGCTGTTTTCAAGGACGTCGATTGAAGGTGAGTGTTTCCGCGGAAGATAGCAATAAATTGTCATGAAGATATGCCTGCAGCTGTTGATATCCGATCTCGAATTAATATCAGCACCAATTAGTTTTGTAGCAGCTGGTCAAAGAAATAAGCCGACATTTTTATTGGAAATCTGTCTGATGTTTATCTTCAATTGTCAGAAAAGAACACCGGGGATGGAACCGGAAGTAGTATCGTTTGTTCAAATTAGTTCCCGATAAATCAGTCAATCAAAACATGGTGTTCGTGTAGCATTCTCGATTCGTACGTAGACGTAGGTACGGATACGTTGACGTGTGCGTATTAGTTTGTACTGTTAATTTGACTTTTTCTACCGTTAATTTTCAAATGCTCCCATTGTGTGTACCGGGTAGTAATTTTTCCCCTTTCCGATCATTGTATGCTATGGTACTAATATCCCATTTTTAATTTTCATGAATATTCCTATTAACCAACAGACTCGATAATACGGTGAATTTGCATTTGTTCGTTTCTTTTATGTCGAAAATTCTGGATCTCATAAAACCATATGTTCGCATGTTTTTTCCCTATTTATAGTGACGAAAATTGCTTGTTTTTTCAGGTTGTCCATGCGTACTACAACAACGTGGTATCGAAAGATAATTGTGTTTTTGTTGGTGGGATGCCGAAAGAGTGGACGTTGGTTCGAGTGCTGAACTATTTCATGCATTTTGGACCAATCATCACTGCCAAGATCATGACCAGAAAGAATGGTGGGTTTGAAAAATTTACCAAAAGGCAAAATAGCTAACTGTTTTTGAGCTTTGTTATTTGTTCTAAAGGTTCGTCAGGTGAACATGGATTCGTCAGGTTCTTCAACAACAGCTCTGCAAAGCTTGCAATCCAGCATCTTCAACAGAAAGAGAACAATCCCGTTGGTTTGGTGGTGAACATTGCTGGACATGCCTACAAGGAGTTGAAGAAGGTGAAGGAGTCAAAGAAGGTGGAAACCAAAGTCTCGAAAGTGGCTGCCGGAAATCCAAGTTTGCTGAATGGCGAGTCTTTGGTTCGAATCGATGGTATCGGAGAATCTCATTTGGCGTCTTTGCTCACTCACATGGAAGCTTTCAACCTGACCAACATTATGGTAAGCCGAATAAAAGTGATTTGTACACCGGAAAACCAATCTGATTTTTATTCGTTCTTTTTGACAGGAGATCCCGAACAAATCTTCACTTGGCAAACCCAGCGTTCTTGCCAAGTTCGCTACATTGTCGGGAGCCATGCTGGCAATTCGACTGCTCAATGGCTTCACTTTGGAAGGAATCTTGCTGTCGGCTAATCTGATCTGATGTACTGGTGTTTTACGTTTCTATATTTTCTGAAAATTTCTTGCCCACCTGTACAGCTGTACCTTTATCGTACGTGTAAATGAACTTGTATTTACGTGATCTATATTGTCGAAATATTCGATCACAAAGCTAAGAACGGCAGATGTATTTTTACCATTTTTAAATTTGGACCATTTTCCAGTCCATTCTCAGAAGTTTGTAAACATCAAAGAAATAAAATCAGCTCGGCACTGGCAGATACACCGGAGCAATTACAGTACCCTCTTCGGTATCCTTGAAAACAATAACAGGGAGCTCTACGTTAAAAATATCAGACAAAATTCTCTCACCCGGCTCCTCAGTGATTAAACGATAAAATCTTTTGTAAAAATCTCGCTTTAGAACCGTCTCCAAATCAAAGTAACTCCACTTCTTTTCCTTCATTCGGGTGCCGTAAATGAATGCAGATTCGTTAGCCCCTTCCTTGACGCATAGAATAGCGACAACAGTTGTCGCTTGTTTGTCGAAAAATTGTACATAACAGTCAGCTCGCCTTTTCTCTTCAGAGATCTCCTTACGCCGATCAATCCGGAAGTCGAACTGGCTGATTGCGGTATCGAAAACCTGGACACTCACGCGCCCTTTCCAATCGTCACCAAACTGGGCTGAGATCGCATCTGTCAAGTGTATCTTCTCGAATTCTGGAATTTTCGCAAAAAACAGTTCAAGGTCAGTTCCTTTGCCCAGTAGGTAAACTTTTTTTCCGTTTCTGGTGAGTCGGTGGGCACTTTCATGAAGTTTCGTCCTCCTAGCAAAACGTAGCTCTTGAATGTCGTCAGAAGTTGAGGGTTTTGTGACAATTTCTTCCAGTAAATCACCAGTTTCTCGAAGGGCCATGGTGTTGGAAACTTCTGTTTGAACCTTGAAAAACTGGTGCTGCATGCGGCGAGCCACTCCCATGAGGCCTTCGTGTACAAAACATGATGTGACGTCCAGAGGTCCAATCATGTAAACCGCATCCATCATGTGATGCACGATTTGATGAAAGTTGTACCTCATGAACGGGAGTCCAAACTCTACCTGGCAATCTTTTGCAAGTTCCAACAGATCTTCGCTTATCATTTCCTCCATTTCAGTTCTGTAGTCCTTGGATAAGACAAATTGAATGATTGCCGAAAACCTAGCACTCAGTTGAAACCTCATCCATTTGTGCTTGTTCTTTTCGGGATTTTCGGTGTCGATTGCGTGTAAACCAGCAGAATGATAGGCAGGAACTGAGGTGATCACAATGTAGGTATACCATTCGTTTGCTTTGTATTGAGAGTTTTCCGTGATTGGCCGGGGATCTCTTTGAAAAATCGTTGGAACTTGAATTTTCATGAGGATTCGGTTGATGAGTCTTCTTTCTGCAGCAGTCAAAATTTCCATAAATCTTTGCAAAAATTTTGTACCAGTTCCCAAACATATCTGATGTTGAAGATCCATGAAAGTTTGGCGAAAAGGCGAGAAATACCACAGTTTTTCCATAACAGGTAAACGGACCACTCCGTACAACTCATATTCCTCCTTGGGATCTCGCATATTTTCAGGCCAGCTGTAAAACTCTTCTGCTTTGACAGCCTGAAAATTTCAATTTTTCAAAAATTGATTTTTATCGGGATTGTTACAGTGTATTTTGCCGATGAAAAATACTTACAAAAATTGTGAAACAATTGATTTTGTTATGCGAAAATAAATTGATTTCCTCACCAGAGTTTTCATCAAATCCGGGTCTCGTGGATCCGTCCTTTTTCCATTTGGTGGATTGACGAAAATCCTTCGCTTGTAGACCTGACTAACTCCGGGATCGTACAGACAGCCTGTGCATCCGAATGCTGCAGTGAAATGGCGGATTCCGAGAATGGGATATCGCTCAACAGAATCCATGTTGTGGGATAACACCAACACTTTGACGTTCCGCTGAATATTGTCGAACGTGTACGAAATTCCTGTAGTCGAGAGAACTTTGAGTTCGTCGATTAACTTTTCGTACAAAGTATTGTACAGTTGAGGAACCCATCCATTTTCCATCAGTTCGTCCTCCGCAGTACCCTTGTAGAACAGAGTGTTCATCTTTGGTTGTGGCTTCCATTGACCGGGTTGCAGGACGCAGTGCTGCAGAATCCACTTGGATGCCTGAGTGCTTTTCGCTGATCGACCAGAATCAGAATTCAGATTGATGAACAGAACGTTTTCCCCGAATTGTTCAACAAAATCACGACAAACTACGCCGTCCAGGAAAGATTTTCGAAACCCTTCGTTTTCGTTGAACAGTCCACGAAAATGACTCACATCTTTGAAAAGTCCGCTTTGAAGTCCCAATTTGATGGAGGGAGTTATGGGAATGTATGCAAAATTCAGACACTTTTGGTGGATAACCGGTTCGTTCTCCTCCAACGAACAATAATCGCAACGGAAGCATTTCTTTTTGTCAATCTCCATTTCCTGCACAAAATTTCCGCACAAGTGACAGGCGTTATGGGACTCTGGATCCGTGAGAAGCTTCTTTTTCCGTAGTTTGTCTTTAAGTACGTCAAGAGATGGCGGAAATTCAACATCCGGTTTCACGATCTTGTGAATCAAACGCAGCATATGGCTAATGCACTTGTTGACCACATTCCATTTGCTGGTGGCTTTCAGAAACTCGGTCAAGAACTCGCCTACTGTGACTTTGCAGTCGCTGGTTATTCCACAATTCCACTTCCCAAGCAAATCATCCATGGCCTTTTTCCTTGCTCTCTCTCCGGTTTCTTGGTCCTCCCAATCTTCGAGGCTGCAGTCCATATCCATATTTTCACAGTCTGACAGTGTAGAAATCAGGCTGGCCAAAAGAGGATCTTCTTCGTTTTCTACAGCTTCTTCGCTTTCTACAGTAGATTCTGAACAATTTGACGGTTCTACAAAGGGATTGAAGAATAACAAAAAATGTACGAAAACGGAAACTGATACGCTCACCTCCGGTAATTTCTGGTTCTTCGTTTCGTGCTGCATCATTCTCGTCGTCGGAACCACTGTTTGGCACGATGAGAAACTCTGAATCATCAACTTTTCCGTCAACTAGCTTGTTCTCCGCAATACCGGGCAGTTCGTTCTGGTCATTAGAAGCCACTTCGTTATTATCCAAAACCATAACAATTTCATTTGGCGGAAGATTTTCTTGCATCCGGTTGGGTTCCACAAAAACAGGAACGGGTGGCAACTGACGAACATATTGTATAGAAGTCATGTTCATATCTGAAAAAACAACCCATTGAAAAAATAACGCTTCTATGAAACCGGAAGAAAAAAAGCCACTTACCGCGTCTTCGCTTGTCCCATAACGTTTGCAGAATATTAGACGCATTAATCGTAATTAAACGAGATGGGCGAAATCGTTTTTTTTAATAGTCGGAGCCATTGTGTAAACTAGGACGGAAAAAGGTCGAAAAACTACGATACAAAAAAATTAGCCGCCAAATTGTGAGCTCACCCGCTCTTTCTCGAATGATGACTTTGTCCGACTTTCCCGCCCAGACAAACTATTTGGTCACTCCTTGTTTTTTCTGTCTAGCCAGTGTCTACGGAATGAAAACACGCCCATAGGTTCTCTGTCAGTATCTTCGGTACGACCCTCTAGGAGGAGTTTAAATGGAAGCCGAAGTACCTTTGCAAACTAATTCGTAAAGTACCACATTCCCCCACCGACCACTCGGTTCCTTTCATGGTATTTCTTGAATACATTGATATATAAAGTATCAAACATTAATTATTTGCATTACTACTTTTGATGTGGATATATTATATGGAGAGTTTATTTTTCAGAACATGTCTGAGATTCGCGAACCAAGTACTTCTGGCTCCGAGTCATCGCGAACATCACGAAGTGGAAGACGTATCAAGGACAAGCGCCCATTTACACCAGCACCTGAACCAGTTCGCACTTCAAAGAACCCTCGTGGCAGGAAAAAGTCTCCGATCAAGACTCAGGCTGAACGGTTGTTGGAGGCCAAAGAATATCATCAACGTTATGGCCGTACGTAATATTTCAAAAACAATCTTATTCAAACAAGCATTTGTTGGATGATATTCCTTTTACAGAACATCTGTTGTTCAAGTTTGCTGATACGCCTGGTCTGGATTCCATCCCTACTGGAATGCCTTCAACAGGTGGCTACGTGTTGAAGGCCGATGATGTGGACGAATTGGGACGTGCGTTTTACCAAATCAGTCCGGATCCAAATGCCACAGAAAACGGGTTTGGCCCTCGTGGATTTTGGGTGGATGACACAGTTATGATCAAGCATCCAAAAGTGAAACTTCACGGGAAATGGTTGGACCCAAAGCCATTCAGGGCCATCTTCGTCATGGCAGATATTTCGATGAGCGTCATTAATCATTATAATCAGGTATGTCTTCTTTTCCGCTGTTTTTTGCCAAAATCTTACGAACAAATAAACCAATCAGTCACCATGAATTCATTTATCATAACTGTTACTTTTAGAGTTTGACTGCTGCAAAATACCTAGCTGGTGACGAAGTCAACAGAGCTCTCTTGGATGCCGTCACCAATCCAACAGTCAACCCAACAAGAGATGAACAACGAGCCAGTATGAAAAAATCGACGGAGCTGAAAAAGTCATCTGCAAGTGCGTAAAATATAAACAGAAAATCGACAGTTATTTTTAACAGTCGATTTTGATGAATTTCTATCATCTTTTCTATCACCTTATTGAATACTCCATATTCATTTCTGCAACATTTCAGGTTGGAAGAAGCCTCCCCCAACCGCCCCGGCCCCTTCAATTGGTGAAAAACCAAGCTCCGGAACTTTGGCTGCTGTTCTCCCACATTTGGGCTACCCGACCCCTGAAGAGATTGCAGCGTTGTCCATTAAAATTGCCAAGAAACCAGTTGACCCTCTTTCATCCGGAAAGCAGACCATAACAACTCCTGGTGTTAGCATTCCGCCGGAAAGCGCTTCATCCGGATTACCAGTTTCCCGAAAATCTCCATTGCCAGCCGCACCTGTTCCGTTGAAAACTCCAACAGTCACTCATTACATCGGACCGACAGGATTGCTTTTTCCTCGACCACCTGTGGGGCTGTCAGGGAACCAACGTCCTCCCCCGCCAGTTGCAGCGCAGTCAGGGAACCAGCGTCCTCCCCCGCCAGCTGTAGCGCAGTCAGGGAACCAGCGTCCTCCCCCGCCAAATCTGCCACACTCAAGAAATCAACCAAGTGCATCATCGACGTTCCATTCTGGTGGATACATGGCTTCACAAGTTTCAAAGTTTCCAAACAACCCGCTGCGATATACAGCGTCCTTTGAGCCGGATTTGGGTGGGCTGTCGCGATTGTCTGTGCAGGAAAGGTCTTCGGTACCTACCTATCCATCCCAATCAAGCCGTCAGACGACAGATGATATATCATCGTCATTGGGAAGAGAAGGGAGCACATTTGGAAGAGCAGGCACATTTCCTCCCAGACCATTCCAGAAGCCAGAAGCCGATGTCGGTGGAAAACCGGTTTATAATGATGAATATGTTCCGTACGTTATCCGGACTGTGAGAGATTATGGTGATTTGGGGCCGAGCTTTATCGACGAGCCTTCCACCGATCCATTGTCAGAACCCACCGGATCCGCAATCCAAAGAAAAACACCACGAGCGCTGGAGAACCCGGTAGTGTCAGGCAACAATCAGACTCGCCCGGTTGTCCAACAGAAAGTTCCACCGAAAAGCAAGTCGTCAGCAGAGCCCTCGAAAAGTCCCGTCAAGCCGCCAGTTTCTTCTGTCGTAAAGAAACCTCTGCTACAACCGAAATCAACTGTTGCTACAAACCGAAATCAGCAAGTGAAGTCTGCAATGCAGTCCATTGTTTCCGTTACATTGCAGAACCCAGCAGCAGCAGCTTCGGATGCGGAATTTGTGTCAAACCATGTGCAGAATCTTTCCGATTCATCCGAGGACGACAGGAAATCTCCGGAAAAGGTTGTCAAGAAAAAGACCAAACAACAGAAGCAGGATGAGAAATATGCGAATTATCTCGACGTCACCAATATGTCGCTTGAGGAACGGCTGGAGGCTGTGGAGGCTCTGAGGAATGGATCCGGACCGTACATTGATGCGAGGAAATTGAAATGGGATGAGAAATTGCCATTAATCAAGGCATGGCACAAAGTAACGTCGTGGGGACATTATCAGGGAGATTGGTGTAATGCATTTGGACTTCAACCACCTTTACCAAGATTGGGTCATTTCCGTGTACAAGGCACGAAAGAGAGTTCTGGTTCCAGAAATAATTGCCTCAAGTCTCCAGAGCGGAAACAAAAGAAGAAAGATCCAGTCAGTTCTTCAAAAACGTCACGTCGCAGTTCTTCAAAAACGTCACGTCGGATTCTGGACTCTACAAGTGGCTCCACTTCTGAGAAAGAAGATTCATCAACAGAACACCAGATCGATGAGGATCAGAAGAGCAAGAAGAAGGATGTCGGCAAAGGATCATTGCGATCAACGCAGGATGACAACTCATCCGGTCAAAGTCAGGATGCTCAACCAACTTCACGACAACGTTACTCATTACGTAGTCGATCGAATACGTGCTCTGATGTTGAAGGAAAGAAAAAAGAAAGAAAGAAGGCGCCTCCAGCTCAGAGAAGCAAGTCAACAGCAAAGCGCTCGAAAGCTGATTCCAAGACCGCATCAACCGCCAAAGGGAAAAAAGACAGCAAACCAGTCCTTCAAAAAGATCTTCCAACACCACAGTTTCCGGGCGATGAACCATCATTCATTACCGTTGCGCATTCCAGCCGATCTCGCAAATTAGCATCTGATTCTGTTAGTCGTCAATCAGCTCGTTCTCGGAGTCCAGATTTGTTCTCGAATGAAGAGGAAGAACAATCATCGTCTGATGAAAAGGTTGTTGTGACCCGAGATCGTCGCACCCAAACGGCAGAAGAAAAATCGGCTGAAGAAAAGAAATCGGTTGCAGAACAAGAAGGTAAATCTGGTGAGCCAACGCAATACTTTAACTGAAACAAAATTTGTGTTTTTCCTAATTTGTATAAATTATTTTTTTACATGAATTTTTTAACATTAAAATCAATACGGTAATTAGCATCTAGGTTAACAACAATTTAACCTTTTTTTTCTGAACAGGCAATCAGATTCCATGTGGTTCGAGCCAGGATGAAACTGTCCGATCAAACCTGCCAGCTAAAATTCGCCACCAACCTTCCCGATCGGTCAAATCTGTCAATCGGAGTTTCAAAGAGCCAGATTCATCAGCATCGCAGGAAGATGATGCTGTTCCAAAGAAATCGAAGAAAGATAAAAAACCGACTCGCCCTGCTTCTGATTCTGCTGCCGAAAACAGGAAGTCTGTGAAAGTAACTCTAGGACGGAGACCTCTGAGTTCATCGCCACCAACGTTTCTGAAAAGCAATCGCTCTGAATCGCCGGAAATTGCACCACCGCCATCAAGACCACCCGTTCGTCCAGTCCTTCCGATACCTAGTGGTGCAATGGTCATATCCAGCAAGCCGAGACCTGATACCTCTGCTGGTCAAAAAGTTGTGCCTCACCCACCGTCAACAAGTCCAAGAACCGCGGCACAAAAGAAGCGTCAACCTTCTGGCGAAAGACCGTCTACCAGGGCTAGTCAGAGACCTCCAACCAGTGCTCGTCACAATGCTTCCAGTCGAGCCACAAATCGGGAAACCCAACTGCTGCACGTGATTGAATCATCAAACGTGGAAACGATTTCCGATGATAGTCATATGGTTGATCATGACGACTCGCAGCAGGCAGACTCGACTTTTGAAGCCAGTTTCATTGAGAATACTGATCAACACGGCGAGGAAGATGAGGAAACGTTCGCGGAAGAAACACATGTGCACAATGAAGCGATGTTATCTGAGGACCAGGACCAGTCGAATATACTTCCAGAATCTGTGCCGGTTGATGTTCGTTTCAGTGATCCGTCAAACGAAGTTCAACATGATCAAGAGCCGTATCCTGGATCTTTCTATGTGTTTGAGCAGATGGAATGGCGTTTTGTCAAAAACAATTACGACGGTGTAATGTCTCTGTTGCAGTATCCAAAAGAGGGTTTGTAGTTCTTTATTTTCAAAGTCGTTTAGCAATTTCTTCGCACTTTATTTCTTCATGTTTTGCAGAGTATGAATTGATGCTTCTCGAAACACCGAGGTTTTTGGAAACTAAACAGGACAACGATATGGTCGGGTTTGTGTTGTATCGAAAGCGATTGGCCGGAACTGCTCCTCTGACTCCTCAGTTCTTTCTGGGTAACGTACAACTTTTTTAGCCATTCCGTCAGTAGTTCAGTTCCACATTAACGAATTACTTTATAGCTAGAGAAAGAATTCCACAAAACAAACGGATTTACTTCAACAGAGCTCATCTGTACAGTCTAATTTTTGGTAAGTAGATAGAGAGTTAAATTGACAGGGTCAGGTGACTTTTCTTCTCAACAGGCTGGAAACACCCAAGTCTGGACCCAGATCTTCAAGATGAAGTTTCGGAACAGGATGACGCATGGATGCAACAGGCAGATGAGTTGTGCAGGAAAAATGGTAAGTGTCTACCTAAAATGTTGATTTTCAATGAACATTTTTGCCTGACAGATGAGGTGATGCAACAATTTGACTGGATGAAAACTCAACCTGCGATTTCGGAAGACTTTCAAGCACAGGAACGCGAAGACGGTGAGAAGAGTATAAGTAACTAGTTAAGATTAATGAAACAATAAATTTAATTACTTTGATTAATAAATTTATAATTATGAAAAATCAAATTCGCCATTCAGGAAACCAAAGTTATGGAGCACCGTACACTGACCAAGAGGTGGACGAATATGATTTAATGGAAGGTAAAACTAACGTAGCTTGACAATTTCATATGTTGAGAATACAATTTACAAAAACGATTAACCCGTTGTTTCTATTTTTTTCCATTATCAGCGGGAAGACTGACTGTTGAGAAACCCAGGCAGGACGAAGGAATTCAAGATCATGGCCCAGGTGGACATGCAGAATGATTTTACGTAAACGAAACTGTTCTGATTGTACCTGTTTTTAGTAGAAACAGCACGAAAAAAGAAATCCAAAGCAGAAAAGCAATTGGAAAAAGATACTGAAGGTTCGTCGTTATGTTGTGTGAACTTCGTTTGTTCATAAGTTAACATTTTTCATTTCTTTGGTTTCCTTCTATTAATTATTATCAGTTACTGGTTTGTTTTTAGAATCGATCCCACTTTTGGATAACAAGGGAAACATCCTGGGTAATTGCGACGTCACCGATGACAGCCTGCTTTTCGCAGATGCTATGGAAGATGACGCAGATGCTATGGAAGATGACGCAGATGCTATGCAAGATGATGACCTTCTTGCTGCATCACCAGGTGACCCGAAAGAGTCAGCACAATCTGCTGAGAAACCAAGTAACGTAAAAGGTACCGGTCTTTGGATTTGTGGCGGGATAATAATCTGAATTAGAAAAAATATGACACAGATTTTTACCGTTAATTTTCTACAGTGAATTTGTCATGAGACAGAAAAAGGACCGGGGGGAAGTTATATGACCGTATTGGCTGCTAACTTTGTGGTTAATAATTTCCTATTTTTCTTTTTCGAACGTCCGCCCTCGATGATAAGAGTCCAACGCCCCTGATGTGCTCCTAACAAAAAATACCAACTTTTTACAAACTCATAATAAATGCTATTTTTAATAAAGTCTGCAAACAGCATTTTAAACAAACCTTAACTTCCTCAAAACTTTTACGCAGGAAAAACCTCAATGAGAAGAACCAAGCTGAAATCTGTGAAGGAGGTCATTGCCATTCGTGTCCCACGAAGCAACCAATCAACGGCTGCTCCTCCGCCATCCCCACAAGAAGCACTTTCGGCGTCAGCAATTCCAAAGAGGATGCAGCAAACCTCGCGACCCAACAAGTCCACGGAGGGGTCGACTTCGAAAGGTGAACTGGAGAGTTCTTCTCAACATCAGTCTTCACGTGCTGAGAAGCCAAAAGGCAACCAATCAACGGCTGCTCCTCCGCCATCCCCACAAATAGGACTTTCGCCGTCAGCACTTCCAAAGAGTCTGCAGCAAACCTCGCGACCCAACAAGTCCACGGAGGGGTCGACTTCGAAAGGTGAACTGGAGAGTTCTTCTCAACATCACTCTTCATGTGCTGAGAAGCCAAAAGCCATGAAATCAATCACGATTATAAACAGAAAGAATCTGAGTACGCTGTTGTGTTTTTATACCTCATTTCAATTAGTAACTATCTGTAACGTATCGCTAATTATAATTAATTGACTATTTTGAGTTACAGCAACCGGAGAACCAGAGAAACTGATTTCTTATGGAGTCACTAGCGGTGGAGCAAAGAGTGGAGCAAAGAGTGCACCAAAGAGAATGACCCGGAGTTCGACACAGAACAGTGATGCAGAATCCAAATCCCTTGCCACGGTTGCAAAACCACCTGTGAAGAATAATCACCAAAATTCGGATGACGATTACCAAAATTCGGAAGACGATGACGAAGAGGATGATGACGAAGAGGACGATGACGAAGAGGCAAATGTTTGGGAATCAGCTGATCCAGAACTTGGTTTTCTGGATTGTGCGCTTTTGGAGGAGAAAAAGCAGTCGACGAGCGGTCAGAGTAAGGATCTCGTCAAATTATAGCTTTTCTAAAAACAACTTGAACATGCAAACAATCAATTTACAGAACAACCAAAGAAAGACACAGTTCCAAGAGATCGTGCTCCGGGAATGCAGAAATGGGCCGAGGTTACGCCAGGTTCTCGTGAACTGACCGGTATGGCAATATTTTTCCCTTTTTGAAACCTAATTGAACAAAAACAAAAACATAAACAAGCACTGATAGAAAGTAAATATAAAAAAAGATTTCAACAGTTCTTTAACGTTGTTCCCCTTCTGAAGTATTCCTTGTGATTATAGAGGACGAACAATTTGCGTGTTTCGCTCGACCAGCGGAATGTGACCGGCGAAAAAAATTCCTGGATTACTTGGGCGAGCCTGGAAAAGTTCCAGCTTCCTGTGTCGAAATAAAGAACTCCACTAACAAGTGGTACTTCGAAAAGAAGCGGGAACCGACATGGAGGCCTTTGACTACGAAATACCCCGATGTTTGGTGTCCACCTGAGGCAAAACAATTGCTCCCGAATCTTCGAAAAAAGAAGGGAGATAAGGAATATATGTCCTTGGATTTGTACATCCACAACATTTTCATGTTCCTGATTGGTGGTTTGGCCGGTCTCCAGCGTGCCTGCACTCTG
>JFJP01027484.1_pt1 | contig 22878 bp, 27 predicted proteins | sample 431651 | NCBI WGS metagenome assembly JFJP01 (sample SAMN02602958, study PRJNA72255) | Microbial mat metagenome, whole genome shotgun sequencing project. | biome: fresh water; feature: sink hole; material: water; isolation source: purple microbial (photo- and chemosynthetic) mats found in...
AAATCAAAAATACAAAGTTGTTACTTTCATTATATTAAGAATTTATGGGATAATTCAAAAAAAATAGGTTTAAAAATCAAATCGAATTCAAAAATTCTTCATTTATTTATCAATAATTTCAAAATTGCAGTTCATATTAAGGAAGAAGACCTTCAATATTATTTATTGATGAAAGTGAAAAAATACTATTTGGAGGATAATTATTTTAAATTAGAAGAGGTAGTAGTCAAAAAATTCACAGATTTCTATTCATATATTGTTCGAACATATTTTGAAAAAAACTCATATTTTAGCAAATATTTAAACCAAAGGTATTTATTTTCTTTAAATTTATTGTAATTATATAAATTAATTTTAAACAAGTCAGTTTTTGGAAGGCTTGACGAATAATAGGACTAATAATATCAGCGAAGCTCAGTTTTCCAAATTATCCAGAAGATTACACTTAGACAGCAGTTCATTAGTTTATACATTAAAAGTTTTAAAAAGGGAAGCTGATTCTAAAAAACAACAGTTTGAAGCTCAATATTTCGAGAATAAAATTATATTTCCTGGAAAAAATAAGGATTATTCTGATGTTTATCAGATATTTCGAGAGAAAATAATCAAATTTAAGGATTTACTGAGTGATTCTTTCATAAAGGATCAAGAAATGAGGTTTCTGATATGTGAAGACTATTTAAATGAGAAGAATGTTGAGATGACTGATTCAGATTTTCATGAATTTGAAAATGAAAATGAAAATCAAGAAGATGAAGTTATTTTGCTAAATGAGGGAAAATTAAATGAAAACTTCAAAGTTGATAACTACCAAAACAATTTTGAAACACCACAAAGGAAAAATCCCAATTTAGAAGAAAATTCAATTTTTCAAAGTAAAATTAAAAAAATTAATAAAAATTATACTCATAGAGTTTTTTTTTTTAGATCCCAAGACTTTGATAGCAAATAAACTATTTGAAACCCCTCCCACAGAGTTGATTAAAAAGAGAGCACATTTTTTTGAAAACAAAATAAATTATTCTGATCTAATATGGGAAGTTATTATTAAAAAGGACTGTTTCAAAATATGTTTTAAAAATTATCCCTCAAGAAAATGTGACTGTGGTCTTTTGTCAATCATAAAATATAGCACAAGCAAAAATAAATTTTATCAAGGTTGTCGCCTTTTTAATTATAAAGAGTCTAATAAGGATTCTTGTAAATTTTTCAGTTGGTTGCCAGCAGGTACATAATTGTTTTTGATAAAGTTATCATATTTTTTTATTCTTTTAAGCAATTAACGGTTATTTGGAACAGGTTTTCGATGAAGAAATAAAACTAATCAATGGCTTTCAAGGCGGTAAAAATGAAGAGAAATTAAATCTGAAAAAAAGAAAATTAGACATAGATTGGAAAAAATTATATAAATAAAAGAAAATATCTAAAACGAAGAAAATCTGAAAAAAAAAATTCGAAAAATTTTTTTCTTTTTTTTTCTTTTTTTTTTATTTCCATCAATTTTCTGCATTTTTCTTTTCCACAGTTTTCTTTTTTATCTTTTTCCACATTTTTCTCAAATATTTTATTCCACAAATTTGTTTTTTTTTATTTTCTGCATTTTTCAACATCTTTTATTCCCCATTTTTCTTTTTTTTTTTTTTCTTTTTTTTTTTTTTCTACAATTTTCTTTTTCCCTTTTTTTCCACAAAAATATACGACATCTTTCTTTAACCCGAAATAGTCTGGATAATTTTCCACAAAGATGATTTCTTGCATTTTAGCCACGAAATCGGAAAAATCAATTAAGTTTTTCTGGTAATTTGGACCGATTTTTTGGAAATTTATTTGAGCATTTCTTATTTCTAGTCTATCTCTTGGGTTTTTTAAAGTCATAAGCTTTATCAGTTCTTTTAATTCATGAATATTTGGGCATTTATCTTCTAAATTCAAAATATTGTCTTGCTCAATTAAAATTAATCTTTGTATCATTCTGCCCATGCTAAAGGTTATTGCCTTTGCTAAATCCACAATCTCCTCAGGATCCTCCTTTGACTGCAATATCTCCGGTGCAGTAAACCCTTCACTGTATTCTTTCACATATTTTCTTTTGCATTTCTGCAGCTCAAGAATACTATTTTTCTTAACACAACCTGCTAAATCTATCAATTTCCCAACCTTATTCACTATATCATACAGTGTATTTGAAGGTTTCAAATCACTCATACAAACACCATGATCCAATAAATCTATTATCACATCGAAAATATCTAAGAAATATATCTTTTGTTCTGTCCATCTTTGAAATCCACTATTTTTCTTCATAAAAATCGTGCCATCATACACTGCGATAAACTGTTGCATTGTATATCCTTTGCAATGTCTCTTTTCCTCATCCTTTATAATAACCATATCGTATATCTCAGGCGAATGGATATTCTTGCCAACAAGATCTGAAACATAATCATTCCATACATTCATTCTAATCTCAGTATTTGTGACCTTTAAAAGACTTCTACTTTTCTTTAAACAAATCACTTCACCCATTGCTAATATTGATTCCCCAGTCTTCACCTTTTCACTGGGTAAAAGTGAAATCCCTAACCGAATTCTCCCAAAACTCCCAACTCCAATCACGATTTTATACCAATCAGGACCATAAAATTGATAATTATCAGGACCTTGTTGCTTAATCTTTGAAATCAAATAGGGTCCAGGGATATTTGCATCTTCTAAAAGACAATTAAGTTTTTGTCCATTCACTGTATTTATCAGAATATACCATCCTCCATCATCTCCTATTATCACAGTATGTTCAAGCTCAAAGAAAAGCTTTTCTAATCTGCCTTCAATCATTGCTTTCTCTATTTGATTTCTATAACGATATTTCGTTTCCAAACTATCCTCAAAGTTTTTTATAAGAATAAGAAGTGTTCTTTTCATGAGTTCTAACATATTTGTTTTGCCTTGATTTAAACATAATTGCCTTTCAATTTCTTCTACCCCCTCTTTCATTTTCAATAAATTCTGCTTTTTAAGTGTATCCATAAAATCTATCCCTTCAATACATTGTAAGATCTCTTTATTTGTTTTTATCAGCTCCAAGCCTAAAGAAATCCTGATCAAATGTATTTTCCAATAGCCTTTGACAGGAATCAAGATTGGAATTAAGTGACTATGGATTAAATCATCAAGAAACTCCCAGTCTTCAAGTCTTCTCCATTTTTCTTTATAGGCTTCATTGCAAATAAAGAAGAAATTACTCCATAATTTTGATATTTCAGGGTATTTGCCTGTTAGTTCAGGCATTAAACTTGCCATTATTTCTTTTGAAGCCTTTTGAAAAAGAGAGAGTTTTATATCATCTAATTCACAAAGAGAGGATAAGAAATTCAGTGAGATCTTCTTTTTCGATTTTGTCAATGTGTGGACCGATTTGTGAAAGAACGGCTGGAATTTTGCCTTTTTCAGCGATTGTAAGAAGGTTTTCATCATCGAAATAAGAAAAAAAAGTTGTTTTGGAGTTTCTGGACATAAGTTAAAATAAAGAAAGGGGTTGAAAGGATTAAATACAAATTTATAAACATATTTTTAGCAATTTTACTTATTTTTTTTAATTTAAAAAACGAGATTTCAGGGTTTTATTAAAGAAAATAGAGAGTCTTTTATAAATTTTGCTTTAAGGGGGAACAAAAATTGCTTTTTTTACAATTTTTTTATTGAAAAAATCATTAAATTAAAAAAATAAAAAATGGCTGAAACTATTTTTGATAAAATTATCAAAAAAGTGATACCCGCGAAAATCTGTTATGAAGATGAAGAAGTATCTCTTTTAAACCTCACGATATATGAGGCTATTCACCTATTTTTCTCATTAAATAGTGTTTAGCTTTTCATGATATCAATCCCCAAGCTCCAGTTCATGTGATTTTGATCCCAAAAAAAAAGGATGGGCTTTCTAGACTTTTATTTGTAATTAATTATTTTTATATGAAATTCAATGGTTTTTATAGGCTGAAGAAAAACATAAGTTAATTTTAGGGCATTTGTTATATGTCTCGAGCGTTATTGCAAAAGAACAGAAATTGGAAGAGGGATTCAGAATCGTCATTAATGATGGAGAAAATGGGGGTTTTTTAAAAATAATTGTAAATAAAAGAAAAAAATGGGTTGTTAGGGCAAACTGTTGATCATTTACATGTCCATATTTTGGGGGGGTCTAAATGCTTTTGGCCACCAGGAACTTCTGGTCCTGGTGGAGAGGACATGTCCAAGAATTAAAGGTCTGGGGAAAATATAGAGATTGTAGAAAAGAAAAAATTTTCAATTTATTTGAAACAAAAAATAATCACTGCAATTTTTTTATTTAACCAAAAAAATTGTGGAGAAAAAATATTAATTTTTAAGAAGCATTTTTTTTCTTCTCTCTCTTTCTCTCGTAAGATGGAAGATTGAAATGACAACTAGAACTAACTGAAAACACGAAAGACTGCAAGGAGAATGAAAAGAAGAAACAAAGTTCAGAGTATTGAAAAATTCATTGTTTTAAAGTTTTTTTTTTTTAATTATTTTGGTTTAAATCTATTGGAAAATCGTTTAATTTCTAAACTTATAAAAAAAAAATTTTAAAGTAATTTTTTTTTTGAGGAAATCAATCATTATTTTCATTGAGATCCACTCTTTATCAATCACCTCATAATAATAAAATTGATCTAATGTATCATCCATCATTTTCGCTAATAAAAATCTCCCAATGATTTCAAAACAAAATCATTGTAGAAATTTACATTAATAAAAACCCTGAAATCTTCGGATAGATAGAGATCATAATTCTTGAATTAAAAAAATTGATTTCTACTACATTCTTAGTTTTTCTTCATTGGAATAATAGTTGGAATTTTTCATCATTGATATCCATAATTTTTTATTAAATACATTTAGAAATTCCATTTTTTCTCTTTAAAAAATAAATAAACAAAAATATTTAATAAAAAAATTAAAAAAATTATAAATGTACGATTCAACTCGTCTCAAATCCGATCTGGCAGGTGGCATTTTCAATGGTTTAATCTTTTCAGGTTGTTGGGGTCTTGTGAACGGTTCATATTATGGATATAACCCTCCATTAAAAGTTAATACATACCTTCGAAACATCGCAAAATACACAGGAAATTCAGCTCTTTTTTTGACTCCTTTATTCGTTATTGCTAGAATCACGAATAATTATTCCAGGGAATCTGGTTATAATGCTTTTCAGTCAAGTTTAATGACTTTCGGAGTTTGTTTGGGAGTGATGTTTCTTTTAAAAAATCGAATAACCCTATAAAGAATTTTGTTTTTTATATGAAAAAATTCAAAAGAACTCTTTTTTCTTTTTATTAAAATTAAAAGAACTTGTATTTTCATTTGATTTTTTGCATAAGAAAACATGTTTTTTTTACAAAAGAGATTTAAAATACGATTTCTCATTGGAAATTAAAAAGAACTTGTTTTTTTTTTATTTTTTCATGAAATTTTTTTTCTTTCAATAAAAGCAAAGAGAAAATAAAAAAAAAACTTTTTTGCATGACTTTTTTTTTTATATAAAAGAATTCAAAAGCTCTCTTTTTTTTCGAATTAAAAATCAAAAGAATTTAAAAAGGATTTTCATATATTTTTTCATGAAGACAATAGAAAAAACAAAGAAAACCTTCACTGCACTCGATACCACTGCGATAGTCAATGATTTAAAGGAGAAAATCCTTGGTCTAAGGTTTCTTTTTCCTTATAAAAATCCATTGATTTTTTCTTTAGAGTTGTGAATATTTTTGATATAAACCCCAAAACCTACCTGTTTAAATTCGCGAAAAACGAGAAAAAAGAGGTTCTTATCATTGAATCCGGACTGCGTATTCACACAACAGCCTCAAAAATCGAAAAAAGCAAGATACCATCCGGTTTTACCATGAAAGTTCTTAAATTTTCCCATGTGTTTCTCTCATAAAATCTTCTTTTATAAAAGTTTCGAAAGTTTTTACGAGCAAAAAAACTCGAGAAAATTGAACAAATCGGCTGTGAAAGAGTCGTCGATATGCAATTCGGAAGCGATAACGCTTTTCATCTGCTTTTGGAGTTTTATTCACAGGTTTTCTTAAAAAACTTCATTAATTCATTTAAATAATTATGGGGTTTTTCAAGGGGAATATAATTTTAACTGATAAAGACTATGTGGTTCTTCAGTTGATTCGATCACATTCCTTCACAGAAACAAACAAGTTTATAAAGGGAAATTCAAATGAAATAACACTGAATTTTTTTATTGTAGGACTGCTCTTGGGGAAAGATATCCTTTTGAATTCGCAGCGAAACTTTCATTGGACAAATTTGATTTATCAATAGAAACTATCAGCTCTTATCTTAAAAAGCAACCAGAAAATCAATCAATTCAAGAAAATGGAGAAAATCAAGAAAATCAAGAAAGTCAAGAATTTCAAGAAATTAAAAAAATTAAAGAAGAAAAACAAAAGAAAAAAGTAAAAAGCCAAACTAAACCACAGCCTGCGCCTTCTGCAACAAAGAAATTTAAGGATGTTCTTTTTCAAATACTGCCTTGTTTGAACCCAGCTTTAACTGATCATCTGTTGAAGGCAAACAACGTAAATCCCAACAATAAATGCTCCATAAAAGACCTTGAACAACTGAAAAAAGTTGTTTTTTTAAAAAAAATATCGCAGTTTTTAAAAGGTCTTTTTAAAAGATTGCAGAGTTTTCTTTGAGTTTTTTGCAGGATTTTTCGAAAAAAAGACATAAAGGCTATTTAGTATTGAGTTCTACTTGTGAAGAAGAAAAAAAAGAGGAAAAACAAGAAGAAAAGAAAGAATTTGAAGAGAAAAAAGAAGAAAAAGAAGAGATTTCGTTGGATAAAAAAGCAGAAAAAGACCATAAAAAAGAACTTGTGTCTGATGAGAAAAAAAGCGAAAAAAAGCCAACTTTAAGCTTTGTGGACTTCGCTCCATGTCTTTTCCTCCAAAACGAGGACAAAAGACTGAAGATTTATGACACTTTCAATGAGGCTTTAGACGATTACTTCTCGGCAATGGAGACAAAATCGGAAAGAGTCGAATTTGAGCAAAAAGCCTGGAAGAAATTCGAGAATATAAAAGTAAATCTTCTTCATAAATTCAAAAGAAATTCGTTTTTTTAACAGCAAGATCAAGAAAATAGATTAGAAATCCTCAAATCAGAACAAGAAGATTTTCTGGTAAAAGCCAATCTTATTGAGAAAAACATCAAGGATATTGAAGCGATAATCAACGTAAATTTCTTTTTTTTCTCAATATTAAAGTCTTTTTGATAAAAAAAAGATCATTAAAACCATGGTAGATTCTGGTTTAAGTTGGGATAAAATCACGAAAATGATCAACGAAAGCAAGAAAAATGGCGATATGCTCGCTAATTTAATCTATGCGACTGATTGGGAGCAAGATGAAGTAGTAATTCTTTTAGCAGACCCTGAACACGAGGATCTCGAAGCTGAATTAACTCCAGTTCAAATAAACTTCACAGTTTCGGCGTTTCAAAACGCGAAACTTTATTATGAAAATAAGAAAAAACACTGTGTCAAAGAGAAAAAAACAATGGAAGCTTCACAACAGGCTTTGAAAATCGCTGAGAAAAACGCTTTGCAAGAAATCATTAAAATCAAAGAAAAAATCGATGTGTTAAATGCGAGAAAAACCTATTGGTTTGAAAAATTCTATTGGTTCATCAGCTCAGAAAATTACATGGTTTTGTGTGGAAGGGATGGACAACAGAATGAACTGCTTGTCAAGAAGTATTTGATGAAAGGGGATGTGTATATGCATGCGGATTATCATGGAGCTGCTACTGTCGTTGTGAAGAATTTGAATAGGGGAGAGCCTATACCTATCACCACATTGGAAGAGTCAGCTGTTTATGCTGCAGCCAGGAGCAAGGCTTGGGATAGTAAGGTTTGTTTTTATTGATTTTATTTTGATATTTTTCTTGAATTTTTTGTTATTCATTGTATTTTTTTTAATTTTTTTAGATTTTGCCTGGAACTTGGTGGGTCTATGATCATCAAGTTTCTAAAAGTGCTCCTAGTGGAGAATATCTCCCAACAGGAAGCTTCATGATTCGTGGGAAGAAGAACTTCATCAACCCTCCCAAACTCGAATTAGGCATGGGGTTTCTTTTTAAAATAGATGAATCTTGTCTAGAAGCACATTTGAATGACCGAAGAGTGAAGAAATTCGCTTTTGATGAAGAGAAAAAAGAAGAAGAAATTCAGGAAATTCAGGAAATCGGTGAAAAAGTGAAAGAAAAAGAAGAATTTACCTTAGTAACTATGGGTGATTTACAACCGAGAATAAAGAACATTGAGAAAAAACCAAAGAATATTGTTAAAAATGACAGTAATATACCAGTGAAAACTGTAGAAAAAGAGATAAAAGTTGTGGAGAAAAAAGAATTTGAAGAGAAAAACGAAGGAAATAAGAAAATTCAGGCTAAAAATTTATATGAAGTATTTGATTTATTGGCGTTTTTATGTCATTTTATTAAAAATTCAAAGGATTTACCGAGAGGAAAGAAATCGAAAATGAAGAAAATGAAGGAAAGATATGAAGAGCAAGATGAAGAGGAACGACAGATAAAAATGAAATTAATAGGGGTTTTATTTAGTTTCTTTTATTTTATTGAATTTTAATGTTTTTTAATGTTTTTTAGGCATCCGAAATGAAAATTGGCAAACAAGATAAAATTGAGAAAATTGTTTGTGAGGAAGAAAAAAATGTTCACAAAGGGAAAAAAAATAAAAAGGAGAAAAAAGAGAAAAAGGGAGGGAAAAAAATGGAGGATTATGTTCCAGTGAAACATGAGATTCCTGCAGAAAAAAAGGAAGTTTTAGTTTCAGAGATTGATAAAAATGAAACTAAAGGAGACAATGTTAACGGAGAAAATTTTAAAGGAGAAAATTTTAAAAGAGAAACTCTTAAAGGAGAAAATGTTAAAGGCGAAAATGTTAAAGGAGAAAATGTTAAAGGAGAAAATGTTAAAGACGAAAATGTTAAAGGAGAAACTCATAAAGGAGAAAATGTGAAAGGTAAGACTCCTCGGGGAGACACTCATAGGGGAGATACCCATAAAGTCGACGCCCATAGAGGAAAAACTCATAAAAAAGAAGCAAATAAAGGAGAAGGAAAAAAAGAAGAGATTGTTAAAAACGAAGTCAAAAAAGAAGAAATTATTAAAAAAGAAGTCAATAAAGAAGAAATTAATAAAGAGAAGATTATTAAAGAAGAAATTAATAAAGAGAAGATTATTAAAAAAGAAGTCAATAAAGAAGAAATCAATAAAGAGAAGATTATTAAAGAAGAAATCACTAAAGAAGAAATCAATCAAGAAGAAATCAATCAAGAAGAAGCTATTAAAGAAAATAAACCAGAGAATTTCGCAGAAGAAAATGTCGAAGAAATCGAAATAAAAGAAGACGGCAATGAAGATCAAATCGAGGAAGAGCTCGAGAAACAACGCTTAAATGACGAAGAAACCCAAGAAAAAAACTTAGAAAATCCTATTAATCTTGACAAAACTGAATGGAATTGCCTTGTAGGCCACCCTTTATCTGAAGGTTTCTCTTTTCATTCTCTAAAAAAACCATGATTTTTATATTTATAGATACCTATTTTAACATTGTTCCTGTATGTGCACCAATGGCTTCTCTTATAAACTATAAATATAAGATAAAATTAGTGCCAGGACAACTAAAGAAAGGAAAAGGTTCATTAATTTCTTTGTTTTTTTAATAAAAAATTCGTTTTTTTATAATAAAAATAAAGCTGCGAAAACTATTTCTTCTTATTTTTTGGGACAAAAGGATTTGAATATTATCGACAAGAAATTGATTAGAGGATTAACAGATTTTGATTTGATCAATGATTTGATCGGAGGCGTGAAACTAGTGGGATCAGGTGAATTTTATTATCGAAAATAATAATTTTTTTTAATTTTTTCTCATAAAAAAAAGGAGTGCAAAAAATTCGAGCTCAAGAGAAAAAAAGCAAAAAAGAGAAGAAAAAATGAAAAAAATAAATGAAAATCTCTTTGAAATATAAATAAAATAAAAGCCATTTCTATTATTTAAAAAAAAAAAATTTGAAACAATCTGGCGAAAAATTAACATTCTTTCTAATATTTCAAAGCCCGCGAACTTCGGAAAATCGCCGTCTTTGATTTAATTTAAAATCGGGGGAAAATTGCCCAAAATTTTAAATTAATATAATTTCTTTTTAAAAACCTAAAAAAAAAAATCCGAAAAGACCTTAAAAACTTCAAAAATGACTGATACCACAGCAACAAACGCCAATAATAATCCAGATTATTTGAATTTGAAGGTGAAATCTCAGGTAAATTTCTTCTTTTTGCATCCAAATAGATTTTTTTAAAGGATGGAGAAGAAGTTTTTTTTAAGATAAAGAAGACCACCCAATTCAGGAAATTAATGGAAGCTTATTGTCAAAGACAAACGGTTTTCTCTTGATTTTTCTTCTATTTTTCTTAAATTTTCCTTTGAATTTAAAGGTGAGTCAAAACAATGTGAGGTTTTTATTTGATGGTGAGAGAATAATAGAGACTCAGACTCCGAATGATGTATATTTAAATTAAATTATGAGTAATTTATTTCATTAGTTGGGGATGGAAAATGGAGATGAAATAGATGTAGTTATTGAACAGACAGGTGGGAGTTCGAGTTAAAGAAATAATGTTTTAATAAGTTTTTTAATAAAATGAAAATAATTAATAAAAAGCCTTTTCAAAATTCTTGATATTTTTCTGAAAAAAACAAAAACAAGATTTAAATTTTACCCCCTTTTAATCAATATAATTATCGCGTTTTCTCTGTTCTAAATTGCTCAAAGCAAAGTACATTATCAATAAAATGCATAAAATACCGATTCCCATCAAAATACTACCCCATTTATTCTGTTTTTGTAGGTTTTCTTCGTTTTTTTTCTTCAATTTCTCAGTAAAAACCTCTTCTTCTTTACTTTTCTGTTCTAATTCGATCATTTCTTTCTTTTTTTGCTCTTGTTTCTCTTTGCTTCTGATTGTATTCATTTTCTTTTTCTCCAAAGCCGCTATTCGTTGATTTTCTTCTTCCTCTTCCATTCCTTTCTGAATTTCCTCAGCTGTCTTTCCAGCTTTATTCTTTATTTTCTCATCTAACAACCCTTTTTTCACTAATTTCTCCTTTAAAATCTGCAATAAATTGCTTCTTTTATAAATAACCGCCTCGTGAAGAGCAGTATTTCCTGAAGAATTCTTCAAATTCGCAATTTTTCTCGCATTTTCTTCATTAAAGCCTTCCAAAAGCTTGCAAATACCAAGAAAAACTTCAGGAATTCCTTCTTTTATCGCTACAATAAAAGGACTATCTCCATTTGAATCAATCACCAATAAAGAAATATCCTTTTCATTGATCAAAAACAAAGCATTTTCTACTTGTAACCCCTTTAAAGCGACATGTAAACACCCTCCTTCTGGACAATTTGTATTGATATTACCCTCTTTTTTTATCAATTTCTCAAGAAACTGAGTTGTAAGGCTTTGTGCAGCGTAATGCAAGGCAGTTTTTCCGTTTTTTGTCTTATAATTCACATCTAATTTATAATTTAAAATCTCGTCGAATCCTTGCATATAATTGCAATCTATTGCCAGGATTAGTGGTGTATGACCGTAATGATCCTCTATATTAAGGTCATAAAACTCGTTCATTTCTGAGAGTTTATTCAGAAGACATGTTAATAAATTGATGTTATTGTTCTCTAAAGCGTAATGGAAAACCGTTCGGCCATCAGATTCATTGATTTCATGGAGATTTGGAGCGCCTTGCAATAATTCCATTGATTTATTCACATTAACAATGTAAATGCGAAAAATTATGAGAAAAACTTTAAAATTTTCTAGAAGGCAGCAGCATGAAATTTTCTTCATTTGCTTTATAAAAAATTGAATTTTTTTTTAATTTATAGCTCGAAAAAACTGTCAGAAAGACGAAAATATTAAAATATTGAAATAATGGAAATAATGGAAATGATGAAAATAATGAAAAGATTTAAAAGTGTTAAGATAATTATGAAATAAAATGCAAAAAAACGTTGATAAAAACTTAAAAAATTTTTATATGCCAACGCCAGTTTTTTCCAAAAAAACCTACACACTTTTAATTTTCCTGATAACCTACTCGACTTTCACTTCTTTGCATTCAAGCCGAGCAGCTTGGTCCTACAGCAAGCATAATCTCGAGCTGGACCCTAATTATAACAATTCAATCGATGAATTTTTCCTTGGAACTGTCGATATGATCTTTATGTTATTTTATGGTATAGGACTTTTTATTTCAGGGTATATCGGCGATAAATTCAGTTTAAAAAAAATGTTAGTTCTAGGTATGTCATTATCAACATTTTTCTTCTTTCTGATTTTTTTGACAAGAGCTGCTAATGATTCTAATCATAAAGCTATTATAGCTTTTATGTGTTTTAATGGACTTTTTCAATCAACAGGGTTTCCCGCTTGTGTGACGATCCTTGGTAATTGGATCAATAAGAAAACGAAAGGAAAAGTCTATGGATTATGGTCTTCTTGTCATAATATCGGGAATATCGTCGGATTTATCTTCGGGATGATCGCTAATGATAACACTGATATCGGCTGGCATTTCTCTATACTTTTCGCTTCGCTTTTCATGTTAATCAACACTCTCTTGATTGCTTTCTTTGTGGTTTCAAACCCAAAAATCGCAGGGTTTCAGGATGCAAATAACAGGATTCAACAGATAAAATCAAATGGAGAAATCAAGAAAAATGAGAAAAATGGGGAAAACGAGAAAAAAACAGATGCCATCGCTGAATTGAAGGAAATCAGCCTAAAAGATAAGATTCTCGCAATAAACGATGAGAAAATTTTTGATAATTTCTCTGATAAACCAATTGCTGATAATTTTTCTGATAAAGGAATAAATGATGAAATCGCTACAAATGAAGAAATGCCTGTGGAAAAAAGTCTTAATCCTTTAAGAGTGTGCATTATTCCTGGGGTGTTTTTCTATGCTATTCTCAACGTCTGTATAAAGATCCTTGTAGTGAGTCTTTTACTATGGCTTCCGATCTATTTAAAGCAGCAGAATCTCGATCATCATGCTGCCAATATCGTGGTTTTATTTGAATTCGGTCAGATTATAGGAGCTTTTCTTTTAGGCTATTTCTGCGATAAATTAAACAAAAGAGCTTCATTGATAATGCCAGTGCTATTAATCAATGTATTAGTCTTTATTATAGTGGGGAATCTAAAAGGAAAAGAAGATCTTCCTGGGTATTATCTCAATTTATTCCTTGTAGGGATCTTATTAGGAGGACCTTCGAATTTAATAGCAGCAATGATCAGTCAAGATATATCACAAAATAAGGAAATTAAAGAGAAAAATAAGAAAATTGCTTCGACTTTAGTAGGAATTATTGATGGATCAGGGTATATTGGAGTGGCTTTAACTCAGTTATTAATACCATATTTTTTGGATAATTTCTTTTTGGTGATGATATTGTTCTTGTGCTTTAGCTCAGCGTGGATCTCGCCGAAAGCTTATAAGGAATTAAAGGCTAATATGGATAAAAACGAGAAGAAAATAATGGAAATGAAGGAAATGAAGGGAAATGAAGCAAAATAATGCAATTTAATGGTTTTTTGAATAATTTGGTTTAAAATTTAAAATTTATTTTAAAATTTTAAATTTATTTCATTTTTTTGTCTGATTTTTGATTTTTTCCTAAAAAAAAACTTAAGAAACTCATTTAATATCCATTAAAATATCGGTAAATTCGTCTGCAATAAGCTAAATATCGTATAAGCATTGTCATAAAGAATAGAAGGATAATCGATAAAACATAAGGTAAATACAGGAAATGTTCAGGCAATCGATCAAATTGCTAATAAAATTGAGTTGATTTGTTAAGAAAACTATGAGAAAATTACTCCATCTGTGGTTATTCTTGTGTAGAATAAATCTTTTCCATAAGCTAATAGATAATTTGTTGATTCTAATTGAGAATTTGTGAAGAGAATTGTCTTTAAATCTCTCAGCTATTTATTTCTATAAAATGATGATCAATTTATAGGGAAATAAACCTCATGTGTGTGGGAAATAAAGCTCATTGTGCCTAATGGCAAGAAATAATGATAAGGGGACAAGCTTTTAAACTCGAATTCTTTGATTTCACTTTCATTTGATGGCCGACGAGCAGTAATCGCATTGATGTTTAAAGAAACAATCTTTATTTATGATTCCGTTAATTTTAAAAAAGGCTCTTTTTTTTATTGATAAAAATGCTCGATTATAAAAGAATTTTTCAAATAATTGTTTTTATGTTTTACAAATAAAAAAAATCATTTTTGTTTTTCAAAAAAATAAACTTGATTTTATTGGAAAAAAAGCTCGATTTTTTATCAAAAAAATAACCCCCTTTTTTTTCGTTGAGAAAAAACCTGCTTTTTTGTCAAGAAAAAACTCAAAATTAATAATTATTACTTGATTATCTTCTGTGATAAAAAACAAATTTTGTTTTGAAATATCAGCTTTCGATGTTTGAAAAGCAAATGTTTTTATTACAAAAGGCGAAGCATAAATCTTTGTTAAATAAGTGATATTTTGATTAAAATTTTGGTTGAAATAATCAGTATTATTAGTCCAATATTTGTGATAAAGTCTAAATTTATGGTGAAATTTCAATAAAAAATGAATTTTCTTTACATTTCCAATAAAGAATTCTCAATTTTCGATCGAAAACTTTCAATAACCGTTATTTCATAAGCCAGATTCTTGTTAAAAATCATAATTTATTGAAGAAATAAATAACGGAGAAAAACCTGTATATTGTAATATGTGGCAATAATCATATTATCATGAATCCCTAAATTAATGTATTTCTCGAAATCTACATCAAATATCTTGTGATTATGGAGGATTTCACCAGTTTCAGCATTAATTATCAATAAATTCATGATTTCTTTATCCTTTAATTTTTAATGAATTTCTTTGATAAATACCAATAAAAATTGAGTAAAAAACCTTGTTTTTACACAAAACAACGATATTTTTGTAATAAAATTCTTTGTAAAACACAGTAAATTCATCAGAAATAAAAGGATTTAGCCCTTTTAACAATTTTGAGAAGGAATCTTCTTCTATTTGCAATAAACTCTTCACATGGATGATTTCCTCATTATTCTTTTAAAAGTTTTTGATAAATCACATTATTTCAATTTTTACAAAAGAAAAATCCCATGTTTTTGTTGGTTTATTGTCCTTTAATTGATATCTTTGCAAAGGAAATTTATCAATAAAATTGTTATTTTATCAGTAAAACCCTTCAATTGTTTGATTTTCTTTGGTATAATGATAGAAATAAAAAGGAAATTCGCCAATTTTAAGAGTCTTTAACAAGAAAATATCAGAAAAATGAGGCAAAATATTGAAAAATAACTGTGTGTTGAATGGTTGGGTAATAAAAAACCTTGAAATTATTATGAAAAATCTTCAAAGCATCATTGAAATCCTAGAATTTGTTTTTTAAAATTTATCCTTAAAAAAAAACAACATTGTTTGGATCCTTTATTTTAATCACCCTATTGATCTTTTCCACATTATCCAATATAAATTCCGGTATAATTTTGCCAGTCAACACATCGATTCTTTATGAAAAAACATGATATTGAAAAAATATTAAAAAATATGAAAAATATGAAATTACAAAAATAATGAAAAAATTAATAAAAACATAAAAAAGAGAAAATTTTTCGAAGTTTAATGAAAACCTCAAAAATTTTAATTGTTTATTTTTCTTCGAATGTTGTAAAAGAACCATTTTTGAAACTAATTTCTCTTTGTGAGTAACCCTAAACCCAAGAAAATCTTTTTTTAAAAAGGCCTTTAAAAATCCAATTATTTTTAACTTCATCACTTCTAAATCCAATATCTCAATTTCTTCATTATTTAATCCTTTTTCAAGACTTTCTCTTCAAAAAATGAAAAAAATGATAAAAAACTCATTTTTATTGATTAAACTTCCATAAAATCTCTCCATTCTTTGAATCTATTGCCAAAACCGTGTGAAATTCAGTTAAAATCACGATAATTTTATCGAATTCATATAGGATTCCTTCTTTTTTCTCATTAAAAAAAAGCGTTTTTCTCATTGAATCCCAATCATTAATTTCCCATAAATCCTTTATAAAAAAACTAGCAAAATTCAAAAGAAATTCATTAATTTCTTGAAATTCCTCTATAATTCTCGTAAGGAAATTTCTCAGCATTTCTTTTGAATTTATAGTGTTTTTGATGGGAATTTCTCGAGGAAGTAGCTCATTTCTATTAAAAAAAGCGACTTTTAGAACAAAAGCAAGAGAATCTTCTCTTTCCCATAAGATTTTATTGTTTTTCTAAAGGTTTTTAGCATTTTTCTTTTTAGAATTTACTTGAGAAAGCTCAACAGTCTTTAAATCATTGAATTGTATCACGATTTTCATGTTATTTTCTTCTTTTTTCAGCCAAAATCTTTGAATTGTCTTTTTTCTGAATGAATTTATAGCAAAGATATGGCTTTTTTTCTGTAAATCGTTTAAATCTATGAGAATTACCTATTTATTTATTAGAAAAAACGATTTTTTCGAAAGAACTCGATTTTACCTCAATATTTTGAGGATTTAATTGAACAATCGCAAGTTTTTTCTCATCTTTATAATAAGAAATGGCTAAATTTCGATGTTTTTCCTTTTGAATTGTGAATAAAAGCTCTAATTTCTTCGCAATTTTCAAATTTATATGATAAAAAGTGATTTCTTTGCTATTTTCGCAAATTCTCACCATAGTTTCTTCAAGCAAATGGCATTTTTTCTTAAAAAAACAAAAAGAATTTCATTGTTTTATCGCAAAAAACCCACATTTTCTTGAATTATTTCGAATTTTCTATAATTTTGAGTGTTTTTCTCGAAAAAGAGCACATGTAAAAAATCCTTTAAAATATTAATAAATTTAATTTTTTCTGGTAGAAAAAAACTTCTTCATAGATCAAATTGCCTTTTTGAAGAAAAAGTCTTGATTCTTTAAAGGATTTTTCGATGAAAAAGCATTTTTCCCGTAAATCCACTAGATTTCTCGCACAAATCAAATGATTTCCTTCACTTTTAAAAGAAAAAACTGAATATTGTGAAGGAATTTCTTTTGAAATTAACATGATTTTATAAAGAATTAGCCAAATTTCATTGAAATTATCACGAAAAACACGGATAAAAAGCTCATTATATCTATTTTTTTAAGGAAATTAGAAGGAAAAATGGCGATAAATAAGACTTGGCTATGTCAATAGGGGAAAAACCTGTTTCTTTTGTGAATTTTATCAAGGTTTTATCAAATCTTATTAAGATTTCTCTCGTTTCAATGAAAAAAAACTCTTTTATTTCTCCTGGAAACTCGAATTTCTCATCACTTTTCTCAGAAAAATACAAAAATAAAGAAGAAATATCAAGATTTTTACTCAGAAAGAGAAATTTCATCACATTTTCCTGTTAAAAAATCACAGATTATCAACCTTATTTGTAAAGAATCAAAGAAAATAATCAGGTTTTCTATTAGAAATATTGAGTTTTTGTGATGTTTTAAGATAATTTTACTCGAATTTTCTTGTAAAATATCAAGAATTTTGCCTGGAATCTTCTTTAAAAATTCGATTTGGCCTTATTTTATGATAGATAGAGGAATTTTTGTGAAATTTACCATTGAATAAAACACCGAAAACTGCAGGATTTTCTTTAAGAATTACGAATCTTTTGTTTTCAAAGAAATATAAATCCTGAATTTCACCTAAATTTTGGATTTTCCAATCAATTTTACCAGCATCGGACTCCAATAAGCCAAATAAAAATGAAATCAAACAAGTAAAAACAACAAATTTCAAGATTTTATTCATTTTTTAGCATATTAATTAATAAAAATGATTTTTTTAATTATTTCAAAAAAAAAGATTCTTTTTTTTAAAAAAAAATTAATTAAAAACCAAAAAAATGTTAAAAGTTTTCTCAGAATTAAAAAGAAATTCCATCCTTTTTCATAATAAAAGATATTTCACAATGTTTTTGTCAAATGAGGCAATCATCAATAATTCTCTTAAAAAATTAGATGAAGTTTTGAAGAATCAATCGTTTAAAAAGCAGAATTTTTTTTATTCGATAAATCCCATGGCTATCACTTTAAATAATCTTCAAGAAGGCAGATTTCATCTCAATAATGACAATAAAATACTACTTTTCGAAAACTCATTGAGAGAAAAAGCCATTAAAGAATTAATTTCATTTTCATACAATCGAAATTTTGTGAAATTTTCAAAAAATCAAGCATATCTTACAGGTCCAAGAGGTGTTGGAAAATCGCACACTCTCGCTCTTACGACATTATACTTGAAAGGATTGATCGAAGGCTCAAAGGATCAAGCTGATAGATTTCGGGTTTTCTATGTGAATAATCCACTGTTCTACTATTGTGATTTTGAGAGTGCATTGATTAATGATCTTGTTCTTTGTTTAGCCGAAGATCTAAAAACCGATGAAGAATTAAAAAAAAAACTCGCTGAACTTTCTTATGATGAAAGCTCAATCTATAATTTTTTCAAATATATAAGAAACTATTTTGAGATGAAAAATGTAATTTCAATTGTGTGCTTTGATCAAATCAATATCCTTGACAGAAAAGAACATTCAAATTTAGAGCAAACAAAAATTTTAAAAAAGATTCAAGAAAGTTTCAATTATTCGATTACAAGCGCATCGAATAACAACAAAACCATTAATTTTAAAAAAAAATATGGGAATGAAGTGTATATAGGAGCAAAACAATTTTTTAGTGATGATTCTGATGTTTCCAAGGAGGTTGAAACCTATATAAAAACATTGAAATATTTTGGAAATCTCAATGAAAACCAAGAATTCATTCAGAAAGTAAAAACTTTGACTAATTTAAACCCCTATGAGCTTATGCGATTAAACGATATGTATAACAAACAAATTTGGGATCAAAAAATTGGATTTGAAGCAAATTTTAATCGCCTGAAAACTGATTATTTAGAACTAAGAATGGATGAAATAGGTATATCTCATCGAAAATTTATATTTGAAAATTGCAGAGCCCCAGAAGACAAAAATATTTTTTTGAGAAATTTGTCGACTATGGATTTTGAAATCATTCCGAAAAATCTTGAGCAATTTTTAAATTACATAGATTATAATCTAATGGAAATAGATAATAATACAGAATTTATCAGTTCCATTTGCCCTGCAGCCAAAATCTTTTTAGATATAACTTATTCCAAGGAAAAATTGAATCGTCAAGAAACTGATTTGATAAAAAAGGGCTATTATGGATTTTATAAAAAAGAGAGAAGTGAAAAGGCTTTTCAAAGACTTGTCGAGTTTTGGCTTAAAGATGGACCAACTTCTCTTATAAGCCTTAAAAAAAAGAAAATACCTTTCGGATTTTCGACTGATTCATCAAGAGCATCGTTTTATGCATATCAATTGGAAGATTTAAAAAATGACAAAAATTTTCTTGATCGTTTAAAGGAGAAAAAAAATACATTAATCACAATCGGGGATTTTACCTTCGATTTGATCGATTTCTTTTTCATTTTTTTTGATTCTCAAAAAAATGGTTATATTTTTTGAAATCTTTAGATTTTTTCTAAAATTCTTAAAAAAATATTACAGAAACAACTATTTTGTTAATGGATTCGACTATTTTGCAAGTAGAAGGTTTGCGAAAGAAAATAAGCGAACGAAAGGATTCTATAGCTGAGATTATTGCGATAATTGATTCTGAGGACGAGATGAAGGAGGGAGAAAGAATAAGTAAACAATTAAATTGTTAAATTTTTTTAGGGAGTTAAAGTAGTGAAAAGTCTTTCCAAGAGAAAAAATCAAATCTTGAATTTATGCAAGAAAGTGAAGGAAAGTTCGAAAACGAATAAATTACTGATAAAGTTTATTTATCTCATTGATCAGGATTATGAGATAAATGTTCCAGCCAACGTTTTTTGTGTTAATGCGACGACCCAAGAAAAATGGCCAAACTACGAATAATTTAATGAAAATGAATTTTAAAATCAAATGACTTTAAAACAAACAAACAAAATAAAATAAAATTAAAATTAAGAATTTAAAGGAATAGTCATTTTGTGGGAATTTCTCGATTTTATGCAAGGATTCGATCTCATATTTTTAGATTCATGCCTCAAAATTTTATCTATGATTATTGTTATCTTTGTTTTGTTTTTTTCAAGAAAATTCTATTTTTTCAAATTTCAAATTAATTTCTAAATTCTTCATCTAATTGAATAAAAAATAAAGTAAATTTAGAATAATAACACATTTTTTTTTTTTAAGAAGACTTTTTTTCTAAACAAAAACTAAAAAAAAACCCCATTTAAATTAAAAAAAAGCGTTAAATTAGGGATATTCCCTAATTAATTAAATAAAAAAGATTTAAAAATCCCCATTCAATAATCAATGATCCTCGGAAACCTCGCTGCAAACCTGATCATCCTCGTTTGTTGTGCCATAGCCTTGATTTACGCAATAATCAACGCCTTCATTCTAAGCCGAATCCACCTTTTCCACACCGACCGTCGTCAAGTGTACTCGAAATTCGAAGATGAAGAACCTGAAATCGAGAGTATTTCTGATGATCTCACTCATGAGGTCCTCGAAGTCGCATCTTACATTGAAAAAGTATGAATTTTACTTATTTTCATCATAAAATCCTTTCAAGGGTGCACAAGCTTTTCTCTTCGAAGAATATAAATACATCAGTTACTTCGTCGCTATTATGGCTTTAGTCATAATTTTCGGTGTTGAATCAACTTTAGGAGAGTTTTGGATTACAATTGCCTTTATTTTAGGTGCTTTCACCTCATTGCTTTCAGGCTTTATCGGGATGAGAGTGGCAGTTTTCTCCAATTATCGTTGTGCGATCTCAGCACAATACAGTCAAACTCAAGCTTTTCGTGTTGCTTATAGAGCTGGATGCGTGATGGGCTTCAGTTTGGTTTCTTTAGGTATTACTCAAAAAATAATTTCTTCATAAATTTTATCTTTTATTTTATTTATTTTCTTCATTAATTTTCTGTGAAGTTCTTTAATTTATTTATTTTCTTCATTAATTTTCTCATTTTTTTCTTTATTTTATTGATGAAATTTTTTATTTTTAAGCTCTTTTAAACCTTTTGATCCTGATTGCTGTTTATAACAATTGGTACTTAACTGGATATGAAGATTTTTCAGATCTCTATGATAAAATCGCTGGATATGGCCTCGGTGGCTCGACAATGGCTCTCTTCGGCCGAGTGGGTGGTGGTATCTATACAAAGGCAGCTGATGTCGGAGCAGATCTCGTAGGAAAAGTGGAAGAAGATATGGCTGAAGATTCTCCAAATAATCCAGCAACAATAGCTGATAATGTAGGAGATAATGTTGGAGATATCGCAGGAATGGGTTCAGATCTTTTCGGTTCTTTCGCAGAAGCCACTTGTGCAGCTTTGGTGATTTCTTCTAATTCCCCTTCTTTCTATTTCAATTGCACTGCCATTTTATACCCATTGATGATCAGTGCTTTATGTCTTATCGCATGTCTTTTGACTTCCCTTATCGCCTTGTTGATCTCAAAAACAGAAACCTTCAAAGCAATAGGTGTGGCTTTAAAGATACAATTGTTTGTTTCTATGATCCTCTGCGTCTTTGCTAATTGGCTTGCTGCTTATCTCACCTTACCCGACCGTCTCGTAGGTCTTGCTTCAAGCACTCGCGAGCCTTGGCATGCTTTTATCTGTACTTTATTCGGTACGATATCGGGCTTTATCATAGGACTAACAACAGAATATTATACATCTCATAGTTTCGCACCTGTTCGAGAATTAGCTCATTCTTGTGAAACTGGTGCAGCAACGAATGTTATTTATGGCTTGGCTTTAGGTTATGTTAGTACTATAATCCCAGTGATTTGTTTGGCAGTTACAGCCTTTGTCTCTTATATTTACCTACAGATGTTCGGAGTTGCTTTAGCGGCTTTAGGGATGTTATCATCTTTAAGTATTGGCTTGGCCATTGATGCTTATGGTCCAGTATCAGATAATGCAGGAGGAATCACTGAAATGTGCCAGTTAGGAGCCCATGTTCGGGAAAGAACTGATGCTTTGGATGCTGCTGGTAATACAACTGCTGCTATTGGGAAAGGATTTGCTATAGGATCAGCTGGTTTAGTATCTTTATCACTATATGGAGCGTTTTTAACCAGAGCTTCAGATAGTTCTAATGTTTACCCGATTACATCAATTGATGTGATATCGCCTTTGATTTTTGCTGGATTGTTGATCGGAGCTATGTTACCCTATGCCTTTACTGCTATGACTTTAAAATCCGTTGGAAAAGCAGCCCTACAGATGGTTAGAGAGATTAGAACTCAATTACAGGAGAATCCGGAGATTAGAACTGGAGAAGCGAAACCTGATTATGAAAGATGCATTAAAATTTCAACAGATTCCTCATTATATGAAATGATTGCACCAGGCGCTTTAGTAAATAAAAATCATCATTATTTTCTAATTTTTCTATTTTTTACTAATTTTTCAATATTTTTTTTTTCTCTCACATTTTTTTTTAACATTTTTTCCTATTTTAATTTTATTTTTCAAATTTTTCATTTTTTCCATTTTTAATTTATTTAACAAAAATTTAAAGGTTATTTTGACACCTTTATTGCTTGGAGTGATAATTGGACCTGTTATTATTGCTGGCTTATTGCCT
>JFJP01030191.1_pt1 | contig 22876 bp, 22 predicted proteins | sample 431651 | NCBI WGS metagenome assembly JFJP01 (sample SAMN02602958, study PRJNA72255) | Microbial mat metagenome, whole genome shotgun sequencing project. | biome: fresh water; feature: sink hole; material: water; isolation source: purple microbial (photo- and chemosynthetic) mats found in...
GTGGCAGGATTGGCGGCGATAGTGATTGCGGCGGTGACCCGTAGTGTGTTGTGGACGCTGATCGGGGGCTTTGCCGTGCTGATGGTGTGCGCGTAGCGTTTCGTCTTTCAATCTGCATCGCCGACATTGCGAACCACCCCGGCGCTTCGCGCCACCCCTCCTTGGCCAAGGAGGGGAATTCGGAAATCCGGCTTTCACCGGGAAAGGCGATAGTAACCTTTGCTATGATAGCCGCTTACTTCTTCCTTCATTCATCGCCCCTTGGCTCGTCCCACGTTCCCCCGAGATCCATGAACATCCCACAGAATAGTTTGGTGCTGTACAAAAATGGTCCTGCCCGGGTTGCCGCGCTCGGTGACAAGCTGGATATCGAACTGGACGATGGCCGGTCGCTGCGAGTTCGGCCCAAGGATGTGCTGTTGCTGCATCCGGGGCCGCTGCGCTCGCCACGCGAACTGGAGAAGCTGCCTGCCGGTGAAGTAGAGGCAGCTTGTGAATTGCTGGAAGGCGGTCAGACCACGTTGCTGGAATTGGCGGAGCTGATTTATGGCGCGTACACCCCAACGACGGCCTGGGCAGCCTGGCGGCTAGTGGATGAGGGGCTGTATTTTCAGGGAACGCCAGAGGCGATCAACGTCCGTCTGCTGGCAGAAGTGGCACAGGAACGGCTCGTTCGGGAAGCGAAAGCGGCGGAACGGGAGGCTTGGAATGCCTTTCTGCAACGGGCCAAAGCCGGGCGCTGCGCCCCGGAAGATGCCCGTTATCTGCTGGAAGTCGAGGAACTGAGTTGGGGCGAGCGTGAGCAAAGCCGGGTGTTACAGGCGCTGGAATGCAACCAGACCCCAGAAAGCGCTCATGCGTTGCTGCTGCGGCTGGGCCATTGGAATGAATCACACAACCCGTGGCCGCGTCGGATCGGAGCCACGTTGGGGCCGCCTACCGCTCCCCTGGGCGAGTTGCCGCAGGAAGCGCGGCAGGATTTGACCGGTTTGCCCGCTTTTGCGATTGACGATGAAGGCAATCTCGATCCCGATGATGCGCTGAGTTTGGACGGTAACCGGTTGTGGGTGCATGTCGCGGATGTCGCCGCCCTGATTCCGCCCGATTGTCCGGCGGATATTGAGGCGCGGGAGCGCGGGGCGACGCTGTATTTGCCGGAAATGACGCACCCGATGTTGCCGGAAGCGGTGGTGCAGCAATTGGGGCTGGGATTGCAGGAGGTGTCGCCAGCGCTGTCGTTCGGGCTGAGCCTGGATGCCGATGGGGTGGTCATTGATGTTGAGGTGGTCCCCAGTTGGGTGCGGGTGCAGCGCTTGACTTATGAGTATGTCGAGGCGCGACTGGATGAGGAGCCGTTTCGGAGTCTATATGAACTGGCGGAACGGCATCAGGTGCGCCGTCATGCCCGAGGGGCGATTTTCCTTGATCTGCCGGAAGTGAAAATGCGTGTCCATAACGGTCAGGTAGATATTCAACCCCTGCCCCGGTTACGCAGCCGGATGTTGGTGGCCGAGGCGATGGTGATGGCCGGTGAAGCTGCCGCCCGGTTTGCGTTGCAGCGGGAATTGCCGTTTCCATTTACCACGCAGGATTCGGTGGAGGCTACAGATCAGCGGCCGGTCAGTCTGGCGGGGATGTACGCGTTACGGCGCACGATGCGGGCGCGTCAGTACAGCAGTTTGCCGGGGCCGCATGGCGGGCTGGGTCTGGAGGTGTATTGCCAGGCGACTAGCCCGCTGCGGCGCTATCTTGACCTGGTGGCGCATCAGCAGTTACGCGCGTTGCTGAGCGGCGCTGATCCACTGGATGCGCAAGCGATCGTGGCGCGGGTGGGGGCGGCGGAAGCGGTGGCTTCCGGGGTGCGCCGGGCCGAGCGCTTGTCCCGCCAGCACTGGACGGTGGCTTATCTCCAGCAGCATCCGGGTTGGCAGGGCGAGGGAGTGCTGGTGGAGAAGCGGATGCCGCGCGGGATGGTTCTGATTCCGGCGCTGGGTCTGGAGACGCGGGTGAAAGTGGGGGAGAACGTGGAGCCAGACAGTGTGTTGCCATTGCGCTTGACCGGCATCGCCCTGCCGGAACGTGAGGCGTATTTTCGGGTGGGGTGACCCGGCAAACTGCGTCGATGGAAAATGATCTGCGGAATTTGGTGAGCAGCCCAACCTACAATGCAAGCGCGGACGTTGCCGCCCGATATCGCCAATGTGGGGTTGACCGAGGCCGAGCAGGTGGCGCTGCATCGGTGGACACGGGATACCGGGCAAGAGGCCTGGTTTCAACCAATCAACCGGGCGTTACGCAGCTGGGTATATGCACGTGTGCACCAAGCCGCCCCGGCGGATTTAGAAGCGTGGGGAAACAGAGTGTTGTCGGCAGGAATTTGGAATAGACATTTGGTGTAGGCCAGTCACTGGCACGAAATGTGCTTTAAATCAATGGATCTGGTTTATATGGCATCCGCTTGGCGTTAGTTCTTGATTCACGCGAAACTACCACTCCGTCCAACTGAATAAGACTTCTCTCTATGAAAGCCGTCATTCTTGCCGGGGGTCTCGGCACCCGCATTAGCGAAGAAAGCCATCTACGGCCTAAGCCCATGATTGAGATTGGTGGGCGACCGATGCTCTGGCACATTATGAAAATCTACTCCACCCATGGCATCCACGATTTTGTGATTTGCTGCGGTTATCGCGGCTATATGGTCAAGGAGTACTTTGCCAATTATTTTCTGCACATGTCGGATGTGACTATCGACATGACGCGCAATGCCATGGAGGTTCATCATCGCCATGCCGAACCGTGGCGGGTGACACTGGTGGATACTGGACTGGAAACGATGACCGGTGGCCGGATTCGCCAGGTGCAGGAATATTTGCATGATGAAACCTTTTGCCTAACCTACGGCGATGGCGTGGCGGACGTGGATATTACCGCGCTGATCGCTTTTCATCGTCGCAAGCGTCCGCTGGTCACCGTGACCGGGGTGCAACCGAGTGGGCGTTATGGTGCGCTGGATGTCGAAGAGGAGCGGGTGATGTCGTTCCGGGAAAAACCGCAAGGCGATGGGGCCTGGACTAGTGGAGGATTCTTCATCGTCGAAGCGGCGGCGCTGGGTTATATCGCGGGCGATCAATCAACCTGGGAACGGGAACCGCTGGAGCGGATTGCAGCTCAGGGACAGTTGGCAATTTTCAAGCACCACGGGTTTTGGGCGGCGATGGATAATCTGCGTGATAAAGGCTATCTGGAGGAGTTGTGGGCCTGTGGTCAGGCACCCTGGAAGATTTGGACGTGAATCCCGCCTTCTGGCTAGGCCGTCGGGTGTTGGTGACGGGGCATACCGGCTTCAAGGGTGGCTGGCTGAGTCTCTGGTTGCAACAACTGGGCGCAGTGGCGACCGGTTACGCGCTGGCCCCGCCGACGACACCCTGTCTGTTTGAAACTGCCCGGGTCGGTGCGGGGATGCATTCGGTATTAGGTGATATTCGCGATTTTGCCGCACTGCGGGCGACCATGGCGGAATCTCGCCCCGAAATCGTGTTCCATCTGGCCGCCCAGCCGCTGGTGGTGCCCTCCTATCAGCAACCGGTGGAAACCTATGCCACGAACATCATGGGGACTGTGCATGTGCTGGAGGCCGTGCGTCAGGTCGGCAGGGTGCGGGCGGTGATCAATGTAACCAGCGACAAGTGCTATGCCAATCGGGAATGGCTGTGGGGTTATCGAGAGCATGAGCCGATGGGTGGTGATGATCCCTATAGCAGCAGCAAGGGTTGCGCGGAGTTGGTGACGGCAGCGTATCGGGCCTCCTTTTTTCCTGCCGCTGACTATGCTGAACATGGCGTCGCGTTGGCCTCGGCGCGGGCCGGGAATGTGATTGGCGGCGGCGACTGGGCGGACTATCGCCTGATTCCGGATGTGATTCGCGCCTTCCAGGACCGGCGAACACTGTTCATCCGTTCCCCGGAGGCCGTGCGGCCCTGGCAGCATGTGCTGGAGCCGGTCGGCGGTTATTTGACGCTGGCGGAACGCTTGTGGGATGAGGGACCGCTGTTTGCGGAGGGCTGGAATTTCGGTCCCGCCGAGGCGGATGCCCAGCCGGTACGTTGGCTGGTGGATCAGTTGGCCGCGTTGTGGGGGAATGATGCGAGCTGGGTATCCGACCGCGCTCCCCATCCCCATGAGGCGCATTATTTGAAGCTGGACTGCGCCAAGGCTCGGGCGCGGTTGGGCTGGACGCCGCGCTGGGATTTGCCGCGGGCGCTGGTGGAAACGGTGGCCTGGTATCAGCAACATCAGGCTGGCAAGGAGATGCAGGCGGTCACCCTGGCGCAGATTGAACGGTTTATGGAGAGGCCATGACGGATTACGATAGCCCGTGGAAACAGATGCTGACGCAGTACTTCCCGGAATTTCTGGCGTTTTTCTTTCCCAAGGTTCATGCGGGAATTGACTGGACGAAGCCTTATACGCCATTGGACAAGGAGTTGCAGAAGGTGGTGCGTGACGCAACGCTGGGTCAGCGGCGGGCGGATCAATTGGTGGGCGTCACCGGTCTGGATGGCGGGGAAGATCGAGTGTTGGTGCATGTGGAAGTGCAGGGGGAGAAGACCGCCGATTTTTCACAACGGATGTTTGTCTACAATTATCGGGCGTATGACCTGTACGGGCGGCCGGTGGTGAGTCTGGTAGTCATGGGAGAGTCGCATCCTTCGGACTACGGCAAGTTTGGCTATGGCCGCTGGGGGAGCTGGATGCGGTTGCGCTTTCCGGTGGTGAGTCTGACGGCGTATCGGGCGCGGTGGGCGGAACTGGAGGCGTCGGCGAATCCGTTTGCGGTGGTGACGCAGGCGCACCTGAAGGCGCAGGAGACGACAGGCGCGGATGAGGTGACGCGGTATCGGGCGAAGCTGGGACTGATTCGCAGTCTGTATCAGCACGGCTATGCACGGCAGGCGATTTTGGATTTGTTCCGGTTTATCGACTGGGTGTTGGCGTTGCCGGACGGACTGGAAGATCAGTTATGGACCGAAATCGAGCAATTTGATGAGGAGAATCGTATGCATTATATGGCGAGTTTCGAGCGCAAGGCGCAGGCGAAAGGGATCGAGAAAGGGAGAGCAGAAGGGCAAGTGAAGTTTTTCAGTTTTCTGCTCCAGCAACGGTTTGGGGAGTTGCCGGAGTGGGTGGAGGCGCGTTTGCAGCAAGCGGATCCGACGAATTTGGAGACCTGGGGGATGCGGATGTTGTCGGCCCAGCGTTTGGAGGAGGTGTTTGCCGCCGGGGATGAACCGGCAGCGAAGCCACATTGAATCCGTGGTAGAAGCGCGATGCATATTCAGCAGACGGCCATCAAGGGCGTGATGGTGGTTGAAACGATACCCTTCATTGACCAGCGTGGTGCTTTTCTGCGCCTGTTCTGTGAGCGGGAGTTATCCGCTATTCTGGGTGAACGGCGGATTGTTCAGGTGAACTATTCCCGAACCGAGGCGGTGGGGGCGATCCGGGGTCTGCATTATCAGCGTCCGCCCCACGCGGAGATGAAACTGGTGCGCTGCTTGCGGGGCCGGGTGTGGGATGTGGCGCTGGATCTGCGGCAGGGTTCGCCAACCTTCCTGTATTGGCATGCCGAAAAATTGACGCCGGACAATGCGCGGATGCTGGTGATTCCTGAAGGCTGCGCTCATGGTTTTCAGGCACTGGAGGCGGGGAGCGAGTTGTTGTATCTGCACACCGCTTTTTATGAACCATCGACAGAAGGCGGATTTCGTATTGATGATCCGCGCCTAAAGATTACCTGGCCGTTGCCGATAGTGGATTTATCGCTGCGCGATCAGGCGCTGCCGTTTCTCACTGCGGATTTTGCGGGAATCATGTGTTGAATTGTCGTCATTGTCAGGCAAAGTTGAGTCAACCGTTTCTCGATCTGGGCTTTGCACCGCCTTCTAACGCTTATCGGACGTCGACGCAATTGGATGAGCCGGAGTTGAGCTATCCATTGCGGTTGTCGGTTTGTGAACAGTGCTGGCTGGTCCAAGCGCCAGCGGTGGCTCGTCCGGAAACCCTGTTTGGCGCGGACTATGCTTACTTTTCTTCAGTGTCGAGTACTTGGCGTGAACATGCCCGGCGGTATGTGGTGATGATCGTTAATCGGCTGGGACTGGACACGCATTCGCGGGTCATTGAAGTTGCGGCGAATGATGGCTATCTGCTGCAATACTTCTTAGAAAGGGGTATTCCCTGCTTGGGCATTGAACCGACTGAGGGAACCGCACGGGCGGCGCAGGCCAAAGGGATTCCGGTATTGATGGAGTTTTTTGGCTGGGCGCTAGGCGAGCGGCTGGCGGCAGAAGGCCGGCAAGCGGATTTGTTGATCGGCAATAATGTGCTGGCGCATGTTCCCGATATCAATGATTTTGTGGCGGGATTGAAGGCGGCGCTGAAGCCGGGCGGTGTGGTGACGATGGAGTTTCCGCATTTATTGCGGCTGTTGCAGGACAATCAGTTTGACACGGTCTATCATGAGCATTATTCATATTTGTCGCTGCGGGTGGTGCAAAGGATTTTCGCTGCCGAAGGTTTGACAGTGGTTGATGTCGAAGAATTGACAACGCATGGCGGTAGTCTGCGGGTGTATGCGGTTCATGCGGAACGTGGTGAGCCGGTTGCAGCGCAGGTCGGGGCGGTGTTGCACGCTGAGGAAAAGTACGGTTTGGGTTCTTCGGCGGTTTATCGCGACTTTCAGGTGCGAGCGGATGGGGTGAAAAATGCGTTGCTGGCGTTTTTGCTGGATTGCAAGCGCCAGGGCCGGAAGGTGGTCGGCTACGGGGCAGCAGCGAAAGGGAATACCTTGCTGAACTATGCCGGGGTAAAGCCGGATTTGTTGCCGTGGGTGGCGGATGCCGCGCCGTCCAAGCAGGGGCGGTATTTGCCGGGGAGCCATATCCCGATTGTTCATCCCGAGCAGATTGCAGCGGAACAGCCGGATGAGGTGTTGATCCTGCCGTGGAATCTGCGAGAGGAGATCAGTCAGCAATTGGCATTGGTCCGGGAGTGGGGCGGGCGGTTCGTCACGGCTGTTCCCCATTTAAAAGTCTGGACATGAAGTGATTTTTTTAATGTCGTTGAGAGAGACATCGTGCGACTGACTCCAGCGCAGATCCATGAGATTATCCAAACTGTATCCCGTTTGACCGATGGGACGGCGGAGGTTTTCCTGTTTGGTTCCCGGCTTGATGATCAAGCGAGGGGTGGCGATGTCGATCTCCTGATTGAGATCTATACCCCGCTCGCACGGGTCGATCGGGCACGGATCCAGATGGAGTTGGAGTCCCGCGTGAGCCTGCCGGTCGACATTGTCGTGCAAGTGCGAATTTCGGCTCCTACCCCGTTCCAACGCATCGCCCGGGCCAACGCTGTCAAGCTGGAGGCGTTGTCATGATCAGTCCTGCTCTGGAAGCGGAACGGATTCATCTGACGGGCCTGCTCGTGGCTATCCAGTGCTGCGTCTATTTTTTGGAAGCGTCAGACCGGAAGCATGTGTGGCCTCTGGTGCCGGGATATTTGGCTGCCAACAAAAAAGATATCGCTGTGTTTGAATCGCTGGCTGCGATTAATGAACGATTTGCCAAGCTACAAGATACCTTGGGGGTCGCCATGCGTCATGCCGTGCTTCTTGCCGGCGAATCCGGGGATACGTTTCTAAAGGTGCTGGCGTTCTACGAAAAAGTAGGGGTTCTCGATTCTGTGGCTGCATGGCAACTCTGTCGAACTACACGTAACCTTGCAGCGCATGATTACGAAACTGATTATGCGGAAATCGATGATCATTTTAATTCGCTACACGCCTTGATTCGCCAGTTGTACGATAATGCTGCTCGATTTCTCGCCTACTGCCAGGAAGTATTGAGCATTCTGCCGGCTTATGAGGACTTTACCGATGAGTTTACAGTGATCGTTCGCACTCAGGTAGTTCTCCGGCATTTAAAGAATTAAGTTCATTTAAATCAATAGCATTGGTAATCCCCTATGCCAAATCATCAGGCAGCATCAATGTCACGCATTTACTATATCAAGCCCTCGATCACTGAGTTGGAGGTAGCCTATGCTACTGATGCGGTTGCCTATAGCTGTGGTGACCGCTGTTATGACTGTAGCACCAACTGCCAGGCGATCATTTTGTGAAGATTGCTGTCACCGGTGCAACCGGATTCATCGGGCGATATGTCGTTGCGGAACTGGAACGACGGACTCTGTCTCCGATCTTGATGTGTCAGCCTTCAGTCGAAATTCTGCCGCCGCTTTTAAGGCATACTGTTGTTTCAATAGATTTAAGAGATCCACAGGCGAATGCATTTGATTTACTGGGTCACCCGGATACCTTGATTCATTTGGCCTGGGCGGGTCTGCCGAATTACAAGTCTTTGCACCATTTTGAAGAAGAATTACCTGTACAATATCGGTTCCTGAAAAATCTGGTGGAGTCTGGGTTGCAAAATCTGGTCATTGCGGGAACTTGCTTTGAATACGGGATGCAATCGGGTTCACTTCATGAAGAATTGGAAACCCGCCCGAGTAATCCTTATGGGTTTGCCAAGAATATGCTGCGATGCCAGCTTGAATATCTCCAGCAGGTTCAGCCTTTTAATCTGACTTGGGCGCGACTCTTTTACCTGTATGGGGAAGGGCAGGCGAAAAATTCATTGTTGTCGCAATTGAAAAGTGCGGTTGAGCGAGGTGACTCCATGTTTAACATGTCGGGGGGTGAGCAGTTGCGAGATTATCTGTCTGTTGCTGAAGTGGCTGAATATCTTGTTGATTTGGCAATGAGCATTAAAAATACCGGCATCGTGAATATTTGTTCAGGAAAACCCGTTTCGGTTCGTAAACGGGTTGAAGATTGGATCAAGGAAAATAATTGGCGCATCGACCTTAATCTTGGTTATTATCCTTACCCAGACTACGAACCGATGGCGTTTTGGGGCGACTCTTCGAAATTAGAGATATGTTTAGCAGATTTAAGCAGGTGAGGATAGAACGATGAAGGCTCAAATTAAACCTAGAATTAATTTGGAGGGGCGCACTCCCCTTCAGGATGTTATTCCTCTTCAAGTTCCATTTGTGGTTTTTGTTGACCCTGCAAGTGCTTGTAATTTTCTCTGTCCATTTTGCCCGACGGGACATCGCCAAATGATTGACGATACCGGACGTTTTCAAGGTGTCATGCGATTGGAGTTGTTTCGTAAGATTATTGATGACTTAAGTGAATTTGAGCGGCCTATCAAGGTTCTTCGCATGTACAAGGATGGTGAGCCATTTTTGAACAAAAATTTGGCCAATATGATCGCCTATGCCAAGCAAAGTGGTTTTGTAGAGTGTATTGACACTACTACTAATGGATCTCTTCTGAGTCCAGAACGTCTTGCCCCAGTCTTGGATGCAGGTTTAGATAAAATTAATATTTCTGTTGATGGAATGAATCGTGAGCAATATCTGAAATTTACAGGATTTGACTTTAATTTCGAGCGATTCGTTGGAAATATCAAATGGCTATATGCTAATAAAGGTGACTGTGAAATAGTTATAAAAATTCCTAGAGACCTGATTACTAAGCCCCAAGAACAAGAATTTTTAGATACTTTTGGCGATTATTGTGATCGAATTTTCATTGAAAATTTTGCGCCATGCTGGCCTGAATTTGATGTTGAGGCACATACGGGTATAAAAATTACTGAGGGGATATATCAGCAACCTGTCAAGCCGACTGATACTTGTCCTTACATATTTTATTCCATTTCTGTCAATGCTGATGGTCTGGTAAGTTCCTGCTTTCTTGATTGGGGGCGCAAGCTATTGGTAGGCGATGTGCGTCAGGAAAGTCTGAAGTCAATCTGGCATTCTGACCGAATGAATGCGCTCAGACTAATGCATCTCCAAGGCCAGCGTTGCCAGAATCCAGTTTGTGGCAGTTGTGGGCAACTTACGCATTGTCTCCCCGACAATATCGACGTCTACCGGGAACAACTTCTGCGGTCTTTCCTGGAATATTCCGGAGATGCCATCAGTGCGGATATACCCGGAATGACGGCGCATGCGTGCCTTCCTCAACATGGGTTGACGCCCACCAGCCTGAATCCGGCTGCTGGCAAGGTTGGTTGTCAATGAAGATAGTTCACATTACGCCCCATCTGGGCGGTGGCGTCGGTAAGGCGCTATCCTGTCTGATTAAGCGTGCGATGGAGGTAGGGTTAGTTGACCATGTTGTGCTTTGCTTGGAGGAGCCACAAAAGCGCCAAGCGGTAGACGCTATCGTGGCAACCGGTTGTCGGGTAATGATTCAACCTTCGATGGCTGAAGTGCAGACGGCTATTGCAGATGCCGATGTCGTTCAGCTCGAATTCTGGAACCATCCGGAGATACCAAGACTGCTTTGCGCCCTCGAGTCGGTCCCAATGCGACTGCTGGTTTGGTGTCATATCTCCGGTTTGTATAACCCACAGATACCTCCTGGCTTGTTTGCTACTGATGCAAGTATCGTTTTTACCTCATCCTGCTCGTTGGAGCATTCGGTGGTTCAACAATCAGGCAAGGCTTTTCCGGTAGTGTCGAGCGGTTGTGTTGATGGATTGCCGGTTTGGCGTGAGAGAGCGATGACGACGAGGTTGCGCGTCGGTTATGTGGGTACTTGGGGCTTTACTAAGCTACATCCTGATTTTGTTAGTTTTCTGACTACGTTGCCTGATGAGGTGCTGCCGGTGCATCTATATGGGGATACAGCTAACCAAGGAAGTCTGGAAGCGCAATGCGTAACGCTGGGCTGTGCGGGGTTACTTCATTTCCATGAGTATGTGGCAGACATTTCATCTGTGTTGACTGATCTAGATGTATTGGCGTATTTGCTCAATCCCCGTCATTACGGAACGGCGGAAAATGCATTGATTGAAGCGATGGCAATGGGCGTGGTGCCGGTCGTACTTGATAATCCTGCTGAGTGCGCTATTGTGGTTCATGGCCAGACCGGTTATATCGTTCATGACCAGAACGAGTTCACGGCAGCTCTGTGTTCGTTAATGGCTGATCCCCAAGGTCGACGTGCTATAGCGCGCCGCGCTGTTGATGTAGTTCGAAAAAGGTTTACTGAAGAACGGATGGAAAGAGAGTTGACTGTGCAGTATCATGCGTTAATGAGTCAAAAGAAAACCATCTATCGCTTTCAGGAGATTTTTGGGAATACGCCGGGGGCTTGGTTTGACAGTTTCCAGCCAGCAGATCTCTCTGGGCACGCCCAATGGAGACCGATAGAGTATAGCAAGGGTAGTGTGCATCATTTTCTGGCAAAGTTTCCTGATGATCCCCACTTGCAGATGATAGCCGCAATACGGAAACCAGGATTTTTGGCTGCTGAGGATTCACAGTTTTGTGGAGCGCCAATTTGATATGGTAAGCCAACAGGTTGCAGCGAGGGCTTTCCCAGTGCTCCCGAACACAGGTATGGCGATTTCGTTATTAGGGGAGATTGCCGAGGCGCAGGTAGTCTGGCATCCACAACAGGTTGATCAGCCTTTAGCACTCTATGGTGCCGGTGATTTGGGTCGGATGGCGCGTGATTATTTTGCATGCATCGGTTTACCGATTGAACTGGTGGTTGACCGCAACGCTGAAGGGTTGGCTGGGTCGCTAGAATGGCAAGGTGTTCGCCTGTTGCCACCGCACGCAGTGCCAATGCAAGTACGACAATCCATGTTGCTGGCCGTGTGTATCGCTACCGTGCCCTATGCGCCGTTGGAATCTCAACTCAGCCAGGCGGGCTGGCTTAACATAGTGCCTTTTTATGATATTGCGGAAGCCTATCGTGACCGTCATCCTCTGTCTAATGGCTGGTTTGCGTCGCCGTTCGATGATCGCGATATGGTCGAGATTAGTACTGTACTTATGGATTGGGCTGATGATCGATCACGCGCCTGTCATCTCCAGTTCTTGGCTTGGCGGCGGTTGCGTGAAGAATGGACTTTTGTCGACGCTCCAGTGACGATTAACGACCGTTATTTTATTCCTGAAGTGTGCGCTCTGCTGTCCAAGCATGAAGCTTTCGCCGATATTGGGGCGCATGAAGGACACGTCATTCAGCGTTTCCTGGATGCAGTTAAGGGGCAATGCGGGCAGATTTGGGCGATTGAACCTGACCGGCGCAATCTTGTCCACTTGCATGAGACAGTGAGCCAATTTTCTCTGGCGGAAGAGTCTGCGGTACAGATTATTCCCAGTGTGGTAGCTGATGCTGAGGGTGAGGCGATATTTGCTGCGGGTCTGGGTTATGCATCGCAACTTTCTACGTTGGGGCAGGAGAAAATAGCAGTGACTACCATCGATCAACTCAAAATTGCGGCCAGTTTTATGAAATTGCATTTAGAAGGCCATGAACTGGGTGCTCTGCGGGGAGCGGTAGCGACTTTGCGTCGCTATCGGCCATTGCTCGCCGTGACTATTTACCATAGTGATGTGGGTGTCTGGAAATTGCCATCCTGGTTGATGGAAGAACTGATCAACTATCGCTATTACCTGCGCCTGCATAGCTGGTGCGGAACAGGGGCTGTGATGTATGGTATTCCAGAGGAACGACTGGGTACAATTAAAGGAAACTCTGCAGGTGCAAATGATGAAAGCCGAGCTTAAATCAAAGCTTGATAAGGAACAACGGGTGGCGTTACAGGAAGTGATTCCGCTAAAAACACCTTTTTTGCTTTATGTTGATCCTTCCAGCGCGTGTAATTTTCGATGTCAGTTTTGCCCAACTGGTCATAAAGATCTGCTAAAGGCTTCGGCATACAAACGTAGCTTGTTAGATTTGGGTCTGTTTGAGAAACTTCTGCGTGATTTGGAAGCCTTTCCAGAGCCACTTAAAGTGATGCGCATGAATAAGATTGGCGAACCCTTATTGAATAAGAAATTGCCTACGATGATTGCTTTAGCTAAGGCTTGCGGTAAGGTGTGTTATATTGATCTGGCTACCAATGCTGCGCTATTTTCGCCGGGACTACTAGGACAATTGATAGACGCTGGTTTGGATCGACTCAATATTTCTTTGGAAGGAATCAATCGCGAGCAGTATATTGAACATGCTAAGAGTGATATTGACTTTGATCAGCTTGTCAAAAATATTCGTTGGCTTTATCCTCATCGTGGTCAAATGGAAATAACAATTAAGATTCCTAGTAATTACCTCAGTAGCGATGACCGTGAGCTTTTTTTCGAAATGTTCGGTGATTACTGTGACCGCATTTTTGTTGAAGAAATTTCTCCCATTTGGCCAGAATTTGATGTCGAGCAACGCGCTGGTATAAAGGTTCAGGAGTTGGAAGGTCAGTACAAGCAAATTTTGGAAGATAAAGATGTTTGTACCTATATTTTCTATGCAATGGCCATTAATTCTGATGGGACTGTGAGTGCTTGTTGTCCAGACTGGGATCAAAAACTGGTAGTGGGTGATTTACGGCAGCAGTCATTGAAGGATATCTGGAATTCTCCTGCGATGCGCACTTTGCAAATGCAGCATTTGAACGGCAAACGACGTGACAATCCTGTCTGTCGGGAGTGTGGACATATCAAATATGCTCAATTTGACAATATCGATCCTTATAAGCAGCAATTACTTGATAAACTCGCTGCTCAATATAGTTCTGCACTAGGTGTAGTGTGATGGGAGTAGGAGTAGTAACTAGCGATATCTGTCTTGCCTGTGGCTCTTCAAGTTATTCCAGCAGGCAAGCGAAATTGCCTTTTTATCAAAAGATAATAAAATTTCTTTTTGGGTTTGTTCGGCTGAGTTATATTGCAATGAAATAAATTGAGGAAATTTAATGAGCATCAAATATACTTCGGAAATGGTTGAGTCTGAAAGACAGCGACATATTGCCGTTGCTGCTGCTATTGATGCCTGTTTTGGAAAGGGAATAGCTATTTATGGCGCTGGATTCCTCGGAACATGGGCAAGTCGTTATCTCCAGTCGCTTGGGGCTAAAGTCAGTAAGTTTGTTGATCGGGATACACTGAAGATTGGTTGTGAAATCAATGGTATTCCTATTATCGCGCCTAAATCTGAGGATTTGGCTGAGATACCCGCCATGCTTATTGCTGCCCGACATGCGGTCAGAGAAGTAGCTTGTGATATGGCTTCTCATGAATTTGTAACCTTGTCTTTCGATGGCTACTTTGTGCTGCGTAATTACGAACGTCTCTTGGTGATCCGTGATCAGTATTTGTCCGACAGTCGTTCGAAAGAAGTTTTCAATGCCCTGCTCATAGTAATGTTGACAGGTGATGTAGCCCCTTGTCGCGATGTTATGGAAAAGGATATGTATTTTTGTTTGCCGGAGTTCAGTGGCAATTTTGAAGAAATTTTTGTGGATGCAGGAGCATTCGTAGGGGATACGGTAGAGCGATTTATTTGGGAAAATTTGGGTACTTTTAGGCATATTTACGCTTTTGAACCTGGCTATAAACAGTTTCATGCGCTGCAGCAGCGTATGCAGCGACTCACAGTGGAATGGGCTATTGATTCGGGGACAGTATCGTTGGTGAGAGCTGGTCTTGCAGATGCACCTAAGCGAATGGCTTGCACCTTTATCAACGATGCGCCTCTTCGCCATGGTCTTACAGATGATTTACCGCATGGATCTGCGTTAGATGACGATGACCCTGCCAGTGCATGTGTGCTGGCTTTAGATGATTATTTGGTTGGTAAGCGAGTAACTTTTATCAAGGCTGATGTGGAAGGCATGGAGATGGAATTGCTTCATGGAGCTGAGCAGACTATTCGTAGTTATCGGCCAAAAATGGCTTTGTGTGTATATCATTATCCAAGTCATCTTTATGAAGTAGCTGAATATATTAGAAATTTAGTTCCAGAATATAAATTTGTTTTGAGGCAACATGTCCCTTTATTTGGGGATTTTGTATTATATTGCTATGTCTAATAACTCTTGAGATAGGTTGATTTTAAATGAAAAAGAATGCACTTATATTTGGAAAAGGACTCGTTTTTAAGTTAATAATAAACGATGTAATGGAAAAATATAATGTTATTGCTATTATTGATAATGATGAATCAAAAGTTGGTTTATTTTTTGATGGAATGCCAGTTATTAAACCTCAGTCTATATATAATGAAAAATATGACATTATTGTATTAGCTTCTTCGCGCACAATTGAAATGGCATCTCAGTTAAAATCAATGGGAGTATCTATTGAAGTGATGGAAATTGGAGCAAACTATGCACTTAACAAATATTATTGTGATAATAATAAAGTATTAGATTTCTATATTGATGACTCACTAAAAATTTCTGAAAAAAATTCTTGTAATGGGTTAGTTTGTGTTAATTTTGGTAATACAAATAAGCGGATATTGTTTGATCAGCTTAGCATTAACACACTGCTCGGATTATGTGGAGAAAATGATCGGCTTCCAAATTATTTTGCTCTAGCAGAAAAGTATTATGGTACCAATAAAGGTTTGTTCGTTGATGTTGGAGCAAATATTGGAACTAGTTCGCTTGAAGCGGTTGATAATAATCAAGTTACCGAGGTAATTTCATTCGAGCCATCTTCCTCAAATTTTGCACTCTTGATGTCAAACATATATATTAACCGGCTACAAGATCGTATTCATGCATACAATTTTGCGGTTGGTGATAAGGGTTGTTCAAGCCAATTATTTTTGTCTGCTGCGTGTTCTGGTGATAATAGATTAAGAACAGTCGATGTAAGTGAAAATTTATTAAGTGAAGTAGATTTATTTCGATCTGTTGAAAAAGTTAGTACAGTTACTCTTGATGATTTCTTGTATGATAAGCTGGAAGAAATACGGTTTTTATGGATTGATGTTCAAGGGTATGAATACTATGTTCTCTTGGGATGTAAAAAATTACTTAGTTTAGGTAATATTGCCATACAGATTGAATATTGGCCAATGGGCTTGCGTGAAACAAAAACAATCGATTTACTAAACAAATTTTTAGTAGATTGTTTTGATTATTTTATAGATATGAACGAATATTCTAGTTCGAATGTCGTTTTGCATGAAATTAAAGACATTTATAATATTGAACGTATATTAAAAAATTATGGAGATGGTGCGCATACAGATCTATTTTTAATTAATTCTTCAACAAGGAGAAAATAAGCTGTGACCCCCTTAAAACAATATCAGGAAGATATCAAAGATAGAGTAAAAACATACCGATGTAATGCTGAATTACAATCAGCATCTCGTTTTTTCTTCGAGCAAATCGGTATTGGTAATGCAAACTATGTTTATAATTTTTCTTGGCTAGGCGTACCTATTCTGCAGATTCCGCAAGACTTACAGGCAATGCAGGAGATCATCTGGCAGGTAAAACCAGATTTAATTATCGAAACTGGTGTCGCTTGGGGTGGTTCTCTAATGTTCACCGCTTCGATGTTAGCGATCTTGGAAGTTTGCGGCGAGATTCAATCTGGTCAAGTAGTGGGCATCGATATTGACATTCGTTCACATAACAAGACATCTATTGCCGCACACCCCTTGGCTAAGAAGATTACTTTATTGGAGGGATCAAGTATTGATGAGCTCATAGTTAATCAAGTCAGAACTCTGGCTAGACAACACAACAAGGTGCTAATCTGCCTCGATAGCAACCACACTCACGACCATGTCTTGGCTGAACTGGAAGCTTTCGCACCACTAGTGAGTCTTAGTAGTTATTGCATAGTAGGTGACACGATCATTGAGGATGCCCCTGAAAGCATGAATGCTCACCGCCCTTGGGGTAAGGGCAATAGTCCGAAATCGGCTGTTTGGGAATATCTTAGGCGATTGAGAGAAGAGGGGCGGACTTGTCTCTACGGGAAGCCCTTGCAATTTGAAATTGACCATTTCATTGAAGATAAGATTCTCCTGACCGGTTCACCCGATGGTTATCTTCGGCGTGTCTTGTAGTATTGAATAATCATTTTTCATTTGGAGATAATTTTATGCTTATGTATCTTGATATTGTTGGATCATGTAATTTGAAATGCCCTACATGTCCTATGGGTAATTCGGTCAGTATAAATAAAAGCAAAGCAATGACTTCTGAACTTTTTTTAAATATTTTAAAAAAAGCAAAGAATGAAGGCGTTTCTTCAATTCATTTATATAACTGGACGGAACCGTTAATTCATCCAAAAATTGGAGACTTTATAACTCAAATTGAAGCTGAAGGTCTTTCATGTGGAATTAGTTCGAATTTGAATTTATCAAAAAACCTTGAAAATGCAATGCGGGCAAATCCCACCTTTTTTCGGATTTCACTGTCGGGATTTTCACAGGAAACCTATAGTATAAATCATGTTAATGGGGATATTGTAAAAGTAAAAGAAAATATGATTTATCTTTATGATTTAAAAGAAAAATTTAGATCAAAAACTCAAATTCAAGTTTATTATCATAAGTATTTAGATAACATTGATGATATGGAAAAGATGAGAGAGTTTTCTGAGAAACTTGGATTTGAATTTTCTTCTGACTTTGCTGGAATGATGCCTCTCGAAAAATCTCTTGCGTATGCTGAAGGTGATTCATCATTAACTGAAAGTGATGTGAAAGTCATTGAGAGGCTCGCTATACCTCCTGTCCCAGAAGTGCTTGAAATTGCCAAATGCTACATTAAAAAATTTTATGGCAATCTTTGCTGTCCAGTTAAAAGTATGCTTGTGTTAGACTCGGAAGGCCATGTTTCATTGTGTTGTTCTATTTTTGACAAAGATCGCTACAATGTAGGGGATTATCTAAACTTTTCTTTGCAGGAAATTCAGGCAAGAAAGGACTTGCTTCCTAATTGCGTTGAAATGTGTGATAGATGCATAAGAAATGGCTTGATGGCTTATGGTGCCTGCTTTTACAACGGGGTTTTTTTAGAGTATGCAATTGAGAATTCATTAATATTTCATGCAAGGAGATTAGGCTACCCAATGGAAAAAACGGGTAATGCGTTGAAACGCTGGAAAAACTTTGACGAAAAAACCTACCTTGAAGCAAATCCTGATGTTCAGGCTGCTGTGACAAATGGATTATTTGGAAATGGTTTTCAACACTACGCACTTTACGGCCAGCATGAAAATAGGCGCGGAGTGCCTGTGTGATTGAAAAATTTTTTATATTTAATTGCGGCTGCTGTGGATCTAATTCCCTGCGTTTTATCGCACATTATGTAATCCAAGTAAGTACCCCGCAACTTGCTGCGGGTTCGTTTATTTGGAAAAATTTTTTAACTTTTTATTAACATTGAAGAATTTCTTCAATTAACAAAAGCGAGGATGTAACATGCAGGATGGTATTTTGACTATAGCAATTACTAGCTACAACTATGCCCATTATATTAAGGATGCTGTTGAATCCGTTATAAACCAAACATCTTCTCAGTGGCAGTTAGTTATTTACGATAATTGCTCCACTGACAACACAGTTGACATTCTCAAACCTTATTTGCATGATAAGAGAATAAAACTATTTATCCATGAAAAAAATATTGGTGGTAGAGAAAATGGTCAGTTTGCCACACATCATGCAGATACTGAATTTTTTTCTATTTTGCAAGCGGATGATTTTTTGGAAAAAACATTTGTAGAAATGGCTTTGCTTCAATTTAACAAATATCCAAGTGCACCATTTGTTTTTTTCAATTGGCATCAATATATAGAGGATTCGAAGACAAGTTTTTATCATAACAGGTTTCCATTTTCAGTAAATCGTTCTGGTCCATTGCTTATAGGACCTTTTCTGGCTGTGTGCAACTTTATTCCTCTACATATGGCAGCTTTCCGCAGAAATTGTCTGCAAAGATATTTCGATTTACTTATCGAATCACCACTTAATCAAGTAGGTGAACAGTATATTTTAAAGCTTTTAGAAGATGAGTATGGTTGTGGTTGCTATACAGGAACACTTGGTGGCGTATGGCGACGTCATGGGCAACAGATGACAGCTATACAAACAGCCTCATTGACAGCCACCATTGAAGAGCCGATAGAGCGGCATTGGTATGCAACAAGGGCACCTAATCCTAATCATATCAATGTTTTTATGGCGCTGGTTAATTTCATTACATCATGCGCTCATGTTGACTATTTCACAGCAGCGGATTGGTTGCTGAGTACCGATGGTATCCGCTATGCCGAAAGCTTTAATATTCCAGTTAAAGCTGAGCGCGACCGTTTGCAAGACGTTTTGCTTGCCGTCGCACTCAAGTATTCAACTTTCACCTATATTAATCTGATTGAAAAAAACAACCTTGAAAGCCGTTTGGCTTTAATGAATTGTCATCCAACATTTGAAGGATTAAAGTCAAAGCTTGAAGGCATCAGACAAGTAGAAAGTGATACCTTTCTTAATGCTGAAGAAATTCGGGAAATTTGTAGCAAGTTTTTTCAAAAGGAATCGAGCTACGCCGCATGGATTAAAAAGCGCCACTGGAATCAGGATCGTTATCGCCAATTAATAGCACATGCTCAAAACTCAGATAGTTTTCCAGTAATACATCTACTGTTAACTGTTTACTACGACAATCAATCTCGATGACTTGATCAATCAAGCATTACCCAATTGGCGATTAACGATAATCTCCAATTATGCTTGCAATGATGAACGATTTGTATCTAGTACCAACATCGAATGGATTCAATCTGCTCAAAAAACCGATGTAATCTCTGCGGTTATTGATGCGAGTTCTGCCAAATGGTTCGTTTGTGCTCCCATAGGTTTGCGTTTATCGCCAGCATTTACTCTGTTGGCTGGTCTGCGTCTGCATGATCGACCCAATACTTTGCTATTGTACACGGATGAAGACGTTATCAGCATGGAAGGAGAACGCTCGCTGCCTAAACTGAAACCCGATATTAATCTCGAATTACTTCGTTCAAGCCCCTACATTGGTGCGGCAACTCTTATCCATAAATCACTGATGTTGGACCCACGCATTGCAATTTTGCCTGCCGGGCTAACACGTAATTATGGTGCAACCCTGCTGGCTGTCGAACAAGGTCTCACTACGGTCGATCACCTCGACGAAATTTTGGTTCATGTTCCTGAAACCCTGGCGGAAGAATACACTGGTACGGCATTGGCTCCAATGCTTGTTCAACAACACTTGGCGCGATCCGGCGCTATTGCTGAAACCAGTCCAGGGCCATTGCCAGATACGCTGTTTATTGATTATAAATTGCCCGATAAGCCACCGATGGTTAGTATTATTATCGTCCTGAATTACAACCAAACTGGTAGCATTAGATCTTGCCTGGAATCAATACTGGAAAAAACTGAGTATCCAAATTTTGAGATTTTATTGACTGTCTATGGTCATCCAGAATCTGCTTTACAACAAAAGTTTATCTCTGAATTATCAAACAAAGATGAACGGTTGCAGATATTGCATTATTCGAAAAATACTAATCAGGCCGCTGTAAATAACTTTGCCGCTCAAAAAGCTAAAGGTGAGTTTCTGTTGATATTGAGCAGCAGAGTTATTACCTTGCAAACAAACTGGCTGGATCGTCTGGTATCGGTCGGGATTTTTAAAGATGTAGCCGTGGTTGGCTGTCGCTTGAGTTCTGTTGATCAAAAAGTTAAACATGCAGGTTTAATTCTTGGCCTTGGTAATGCAGTCGGCGAAATTGGCTTTGATTTGCCATTAACCGAACCTGGCTATATGGGACGCGCACAACTCGCTCAAGATTTTTCGGCAGTTAGCGCAAGTTGTATGTTAATACGCAGAGAACTGTTTCTTGATGTCAACGGCTTTGACGAGAAAGAATTTTGCAATTTCTACTATGACGCTGATTTATGCCTAAGGTTGAGAGAGCGTGGTTATCGAACGGTCTGGACTCCCTTTGTTACACTGGCCCAGCAGGACAACAAAGAAGTAGACCCAAAATCGGTTGATCCAAAAAACCAAGCTGAGCCGGCAGCAAAAAAGAACTTTATCAGAAAGTGGCTTTCCCAATTAGGCAATGATCCCGCTTATAACCGTCATCTCAGCCTGCGCCAATATGGATGGATGATTGATGGCGATTTTGACGTACCCTGGCATCCTGAATTGGAAAAGTTGCCGCGTATTGTTGCCCAACCGCCTGATTTAACGGGGGTAGGGCAATACCGCATGATTGGTCCACTCAAAGAACTTGAAAAAAATGGGCAGATTTGCAGTTTCCTGTTGCCTGCAATCAATAGTGGAATCAGTTTCCTGCCGTCTCCATCCGAACTTTCCAGGGTTAAACCAGATGTTTTGTTTTTACAGAATGCATTCAGTCATTGGCATATCGGTGAAGTCGAAGTTTACTTAGACCTGTTCCCTGACATTTTTCGGGTCTTCGGTCAGGATGATATTGTGTTCGCCGTCCCGCCAAAGAGTTCGGTGCATAAATTTTTTGGGAAGGATACCAAAGCCCGGTTGCGCAAAGCGGCATCACTCTGTCATCGGGTGATTGCCACCTCGGAACCGATTGCAGACGCTATGCGCGGGATGGTAGACGATATCCGGATAATGCCGAATTACCTAGAACGTTCCCTCTGGGGCAACCTGCAACCGCCCCGCAAGGAACGGCGCAAACTCCGGGTCGGTTGGGCTGGTGCCCAGCAACACCAGGGCGATCTCGAATTTATTATCCCGGTCGTCGAAGCAACCGCTAACGAAGTTGACTGGATTTTCATGGGCATGTGCCTCGCCAAACTCCGCTACCACATTGCCGAAGTCCATGACGCGATGCCCTTCGATCAGTACCCGGCCGGTTTGGCGGCCCTCGATCTCGATCTGGCGATTGCGCCCCTGGAAATTAACCGTTTCAATGCTGCCAAGAGCAATCTGCGGATATTGGAATATGGCGCAGTCGGCTACCCGGTGATTTGCACTGACATCGAACCCTACCGGAACGCCCCGGTCACTCGGGTTCCTAACAACCCACAAGTCTGGATTGACGCCATCCGCGCCCATGTTCACGATATGGACGCCACCCGCGCCGCTGGTGAACAATTGCATGAGTGGGTGTTGTCCAACTGGATGCTTGACCAGCATCTCAATGAATGGATGAAGATGCTGTTACCGGATTGAAAATCGGGTTTTTATTGAATGAAGCGAGGTGATGGATGCTAAATATCATTCAGGTTGAATGCCCGTTGGAGATTCTTATTGAATTACATATGGATAGCGAGCATTTCTCCAGTTTGATGAAGCGGCAGACCGCGCTGGCGCTGTTTCGGGAAGGCAAGTTGTCCTCGGGGATGGCGGCGTGCTGGACAGGTATGTCGCGAATCCATTTTTTGTTAATGGCCATGCAGGAAGGCGCGGTTCTGCTTGAGAATAACGCGGATGATTTTGCGCGAGAGATAGCGCTGCTGTGATCGTTTATTGCAATACGACGCCGATCATCGCGCTGGCAAGTGTTGATCGACTACATTTGTTGCCAGAACTTTTTGGGCAGATTCGGGTGCCGATAGCGGTTATTGATGAGTGTGCAGCAGGTGGGCTGATTCATGTACCGCCGCTTTTTTCCATGGAATGGATTGTTCCGGGCGCTGATGAGTCAATCGAACCTTCTTCCATTCTGATGACGCTGGATCGGGGAGAGCAACAGGTATTGGCTCAGGCGCTGACCTATGGCGCTGGTTGGGTGATTATCGATGAACGTCAGGGACGCCGATTGGCGGAATATCTGGGTTTAAAAGTGACCGGTACGCTGGGCCTTCTGGTGAAGGCCAAGGCGGCGGGACTGATCCCTTCGTTCCGGGCTGAGGCGGAGAAGATGCGAGCGCAAGGCATCTTCTATCATCCTGGTCTGATTGATCGCTTAGCGTCTCATATAGGCGAAATAT
>JFJP01020565.1_pt1 | contig 22866 bp, 21 predicted proteins | sample 431651 | NCBI WGS metagenome assembly JFJP01 (sample SAMN02602958, study PRJNA72255) | Microbial mat metagenome, whole genome shotgun sequencing project. | biome: fresh water; feature: sink hole; material: water; isolation source: purple microbial (photo- and chemosynthetic) mats found in...
GCGAGGTTGTCGGCGGTGGCGGTCGCGCCCAGCGCCACCAGGGCGGCGTGCTTGGCGGCGTCGGGCTCGCTGACGGTCAGACGCGGGCGCGGCGTCAGGCCGGCCAGGCCGGTGACCATGGCGGTGGCCATATTGCCTCCACCGATGAAGGCGACGGAGCTGGGCGGGGGCTGCTGCATGGCGCGGCAGGATGCCGGGCCGGAAGCGCATGCCAACCCATGCACCGGACGCCGACTCTCCACCCCCGGACTCCGCCCCCTTGCCCGTGCCGGCCTGGCCGCCAACCTGCGCGTCCCCTACGGAGCATCCCATGGCCAAGCTGTCCATCGACCAGGTCGCCCTCGCCGGCAAGCGCGTCGTCATGCGCGTCGACTTCAACGTCCCCCAGGACAAGGCGACCGGCGCCATCACCAACAACCAACGCATCGCCGCCGCCATCCCGACGATCCAGTACGCCCTCGACAAGGGCGCCTCGGTGGTGCTGCTGTCGCACCTCGGCCGTCCGGACGGCGAGAAGAAGGCCAAGTACTCGCTGAAGCCGGTCGCCGAGAAGCTGGCCGAGCTGATCAAGAAGCCGGTCCAGTTCGTCGATGACTGCATCGGCGCCAAGGCCGAGGCCGCCGCCACGGCACTGAAGCCGGGCCAGATCCTGCTGCTCGAGAACGTCCGCTTCTACATCGAGGAAGAAGGCAAGATCACCAAGAAGGACAAGGCGACCGGCACCGAGGAGAAGATCAAGGCCGATCCCAAGAAGGTCGAGGAGTTCCGCGCCTCGCTGTCGAAGCTCGGCGACATCTACGTCAACGACGCCTTCGGCACCGCGCACCGCGCGCACAGCTCGATGGTCGGCGTCAACCTGCCGATCAAGGCGAGCGGCTTCCTGATGAAGAAGGAGCTCGACGCCTTCGCCCAGGTCCTCGACAACCCCAAGCGCCCGCTGCTCGCGATCCTCGGCGGCGCCAAGGTCGCCGACAAGATCCAGCTGATCAACAACCTGCTCGACCGCGCCAATGAACTGATCATCGGCGGCGGCATGGCCTACACCTTCCTGAAGGTGCGCGACGGCATGGCGATCGGCAAGTCGCTGTACGACGCCGAAGGCGCCAAGATCGTCCCCGAGCTGCTCGCCAAGGCCAAGGCCAAGGGCGTGCAGATCCACCTGCCGGTCGATTTCGTCGCCGCCGACAAGTTCGCCCCCGACGCCGCCACCCAGACGGTGACCGCCGCCCAGGGCATCCCCGAGGGCTGGGAAGGCCTCGACTGCGGCCCGCAGACCCAGAAGAACGTCGCCGAGGTCATCCTGCGCGCCAAGACCGTGGTGTGGAACGGCCCGCTCGGCGTGTTCGAGTTCGAGAAGTTCGCCGCCGGCACCAAGGCTGCGATGGACGCGATGGTCAAGGTCACCACCACCGGCGCGGTCACCGTGATCGGCGGCGGCGACACCGCCACGGCGGCCGCCAAGTGGGGCACCGACACCAAGGTGACGCACTGCTCGACCGGCGGCGGCGCCAGCCTCGAACTACTCGAAGGCAAGGTCCTGCCCGGCATCGCGGCGCTGAACGAGGCCAAGTAGCTTGGAGCTTTGAGCTTGGAGCTTTGAGCCCGAGCAAACGAAGCGCCCCTGGTTGATAACCAGGGGCGCTTCGTTTGCGGACCGAACGCGGCCACCAACAAAAAACCCCTGCTCAACGCAGGGGTCGTTTGTTGGTGGCCGCGGCCGGAATCGAACCAGCGACACGCGGATTTTCAATCCGCAATTGACGGAATCACGCAAAATCAATCAACTACAACAATCTACACGATATTTACTGTTTATGTCGTTATATTTGTGCAATTATCAGTTGTTGAGGACAACGAACAGCACGCAGTCTTGCTGAACAGGACGCTGAACGGCGAAATCTGTTCAGCAGCCGCTGAGGAACCCGAACATGACCACCGATGCAACCGGCAAGCCCCTGACCGAGGCCAGGATCAGGAAGGCGCTCGACGAGGCACCGGCCAAGGGTGAGTTCAAGCTCTACGACCCGGGTCAGCCGGGCTTGGTGCTCTGGCGTCGGGGCAAAGGGAAGCCGAGGTGGTATCTCTTCACCCGGGCAGGCGGTGCCTTCCACAAGGTGCCTGTCGGGGACATGTGCGACCTCGACCGCGTGCCCCTGGGGATGGCGCGCGACCTGGCAAAGGTCTTGATTGGACGACTGGCCGCCGGCTCCGATGTGGAGGGCGAGCGCCGCAAGAAGCGGGAGAAGGCCCGACAGGCCAAGACGGGCGGGGTCGCTCCGCTGGCTGACGCCCTCAAACTGCACCTGAGAAAGCTTGATGAGCGTCAACGGGATGCCCGCCATACGGCGGAACTCGGCCGGGTGGTCAAGGATGCCATTGCGCACGGCGTCGTGGACTTGGCTGAACCGGGGATCGTCAAGCGGGCACGGTCGTGGCTGGAGGATTTGGACCTGGCGGAGCAGACGCGGGGCCGTTACCGGCGGCACTTGCTCGCCGTGACCCGCACTGCCCTGGCCGAGTGGCCCCCCGAGATCCTGGCCCGGGATCCCTTTGTCGGCCTACGCGGCAAGGGCGCAGCCATGCCGGTGCCGGTTGTGTTTACGCCGAATGAGGCGATGACCCTCTGCTCAGACGAGGCCCTGGCCCTGGAAGGCGGGCGGCTGTGGTGTCTGTTAGTGTATTCGGGCTGTCGTTACCGCGAGGCTGCCTGGGCGCGTTGGGACCGGGTCAACTTGGACCGCGCGACTTTCGATGTGGTGCCGCCGTCAGCCTCTGAACACGCGGCCGGGTATCGCGTAAAGCGGAACAAGCCGCGGACGGTGGCCCTGCCGGCAGAACTCGTGACCTTGCTCCGACAGTGGAAGGAGGATGCCGGTGACGCTCCGTTCATCATCAGTGAGGAGAAATGGCGGAAGCGCATGCACTGGGACAACACTGAGGCCTTCCGCGCCCATCTCACCGCGCTGGACATCCCCTTGGCCGACAGCGAGGGGAAGGGACGCAAGATCCACTCGTTGCGGCATACGCGCCAGACGCTCGGGATCGCCTGCGGCGAGGATTCCTTGCGCCTGCGCCTGAGCATGGGCCATGCCGGCGAGGACATGGGAGCCCACTATTCCAGGCTTGCCATGCGCTTCCGATCCCTGCTCGCCGACTGGGAGGGCGTGCTGAAACTGCGCGATATGCAGGAGGTTGAGCGGGTCGCCATTCTGCGCGTGCTTGTAGCTGGTCAGGTTGTCATCGAAGCCGCGCCGCGCCGGCACCCCCGGCGCCTTGCACTCGATCAGCACCCAGGGCAGACCGTTGACGAAGCCGACGATGTCCGGGCGGCAGGTGTACAGCGGCCCGGTGACGGTGAGTTGCTGCGCCGCCACCCAGTCGTTGGCAGCGGCGTCGCGCCAGTCGATCACCCGGGCGCGCACCTCCTGTCTCCCGCCGTGCTCGTCGGGCACGCTCACCAGCACCCCATCCTTGAGCAGCGCGTACAGCTCGCGATTGGCCGCCAGCAGGCCCAGGCCGCCACGATCCTTGATCAGCGCCTCCTCGGCCAGGGTCAGCCCTTCGGCGGCCAGATCGGGGTTCAGACGGGCCAGGGCGGCGCGCAGGCGCGGGCGCAGGACCACCTCGGCGGCCGAAGCCCGTCCCAGCAGCCCACCGGCTCCGCAGGTCTCGCTGGTCGCGTCGATGACCGACCAGCCCATGGACGCCAACAGGTCCATGGCCGGGCGTTCGACCAGCTCGACTTCGGAGTACGGCGAGGTCACGCCGGTATTCCTATGGCAAGTGCCTGCCGATCAAAGACCTGTGCCTGATGCGCGTTTCGATTTCCTATGCCCGGGTGGCGTGGCCTTGTCTTGCCACAGTAGTCCACAAGACGAGCTAAGTCATTGTCAGAACAGGGGCGGATCGACTCGGCTGGCAGCGAGCTTATCTTGTCCGTCCGTGGTCCTAGCCAAGCCAGCGATCTGCTTTGAATCCGTTGTGTTTGTTTAGAATTCCTATTGGAAGTCGAGTTAGGGAAAATGTTTACAGGAAACGTCACGATGCGTTTCCTATAAACCGGGCTCACGCCCAGGCCGGGATGTATTCGGAGAACCGCAGCGAGGTGCTGTCCGGGTCTGCTGGCTTGATCAGGCCGGCCTCGATGGCGTCCCGGATCAGGTTGGTCGCCGTCCGGCGCTGCCGTTCGGTGAGACGCAACCGCTCGCGCAGCGAGGCGTTGGTCATCACGCCGTTGGACAGGTGCCGCAGCACGGCGTGCTGGTAGCAGGCAGCCAGGCGTTCGGCCTGGGTCATGTCGGCAAAGGGGCGTGGTCCGAACAGGGTGACCTTCACATGGTTGGAGCCGGCCTCGAAGCGGATGGGGGGCAGACCAGCCGTTTCGATGGCGAGTCCTGCTTTCACCAAGCCAGAACCGCGTTCTTCGCAGATGCGACAACGGCGGAAAAGTTTGGCCCGCACCTCGTTGCGGGATTCCGGCTGGGCACCGATGAGGCGGTCCAGCGTCTTCGACGGCAGCAGGCTGCCGGGATTGGAGACCTCCACCCGATCGGTGAAGACTTCGACTGTCGGGCTGATGCCCGACACGGTGAAGTCCTGGTGGATGAGGGCGTTGGCGACGATCTCGCGCACGGCGATGGAGGGGTAGATCTCGGCGCGGGTACGCAGACCGTCGATCACCGTCTCATCGCCTCGCAGCACGCCCTTGGGACCATCGAGATAGGCGATCAGCGCCTGGAAGGCGGCCGCATACCCGCGTTTCCCCTCTGTCTCCGACACCGTGCGAGATTTGTCACGGCCGGCATAGACGATGACGCGCACGCCCTTGTGCGCGAGGTCCGGGTAGTCGCCCAGGTTCTTGGCCGCCGCGATCGCGCCGAGGTTGGTGATGTAGCCGCCGCCAGCGGGCAGGTCCGCGACCAGGCGTTCACGCCCGGCCCACAGCATCATGGTCTCGTCATCGGTCGGGACCGGTTGCTCCAACAGGGTCAGCAGCGCCGCCAGATCCAGGCGGGCGAGGATCTCAGCGTGCGGAAGCACCACGGTCGCATGCAGATCCTCCCAGCGCGGCGTGCGGCTGTGCAGCATGAGCATGCCGACTTCCTGCCGCGATGCGTCCCGGGTGGTCCCGCCCGAACGGATGTACGCCGCCTCGATGCCCTGCCCACGTAGATGCACCGGCTTGGTCGTCGCCTCGTTGATGTGAACCAGCAGCACCGGCAAGCCGCGGATCTCGGCGATGGCATGGTCCAGGGCCACGGGCGGTTCGACACCCTGACGGCCCAGGTTGGCTAACTGGTTGACGATGGTCTCGGTGGTCGCCGCATCGATGCCCTGCGGAACGCCCTGCGCGTCGATGCCGAAGGCGAGGAAGCCACCGCCCGGATGATTGGAGAACGCCGACAGGTGCTGGCACAGGCGCTGCTTGTTGGGCGACAGGTCAGACTTCCAGTCCACCTCGTTCAGTTCGTGGTGCGGCGGTCCAAGGCTGGCCGTCAGCAGTTCCAGCGCCTTGGTGATCCAGGGTTTCATGGCGCGGCGGCCTCGGCGGTGGCGAGGGCTTCGACGGAGAGGGTGCCGGACATCAGGCGGGGGAGGAGGAGATCACGGGTGCGGTGGAGGACATCTATCTGATCGCGTAGGTTGTTGGCTAGGTCCAACATTGGCCGCACTCGTTCTGCAAAGCCCCGTTGGATTTCACAAGTCGGCGTGGTAACAAGCAATGCACACAACTCACGCCGCGTGATGCGAAGGCGCGTTGTACCTGAGCTTTGTTTTTCGATCAATGCTAGGGTCGATGGCTGATTCCAGAAGTGCAGCAGGAACACAGGGTCAACTAGATCAGTATTCGGCCTAACGATAGCCACATCAACAGCGGTAATCATGGGCCAGGGCATCTTCCTGGCTAGCCATGCGCGACCGATGGGCGTTGGCATCCGGGCAACCAATAGGTCGTCGGGCTTGATCTCCGTGCACCGGAGACGGTCGAATGTGGCCTGCGTGACATACCGAAAGTTGCCAGTTTCGACAAAATCACCAAGGCCGATGTTCGAAATCTGCAATAGCCGATAGTCGCTGCCGCCTTGATCCTTCGTCTCTATCCAGTCGCCGTCCAGAACAGCATGGCAGATGGCATCAACTCGCTGGACTTCCCACCCCTGCGGAATCCGCCCCAGTGGCGAATCGACCAGCGGCACGGATTCGTGGCCGGGGTAGCGGAAGTGGACGAACCACTCGCGGTAGAGGCGGCGGGCCATGTCCTCCAGGATCGCGATGCGCTTGCGGTTGTTCTCGATCAGGTCGTCGTAGGCGGAGAGGATGGAGGCAATGCGGTGTTGGATGGGGAGGGGCGGAAGAGCGACCGGCAGGGACTTGAGGATTCCAAGATTGATGCCAGGAACGGCTCCAATCGCCTTACCCTTGATATGACCAACCATCTGGGGCGAAGCGAAGTGGTAGAAAAGATACAGATGATCGGTTTTTTCCGGGTCTGGGCGCAGCTTCAACTGCTTGTTGGAAATAATGTATTCTGGAAAAGGACCATCTGCTGGGATCAAGCCAACCTGTCCGATGGTTCCCCAGCAGGTGAACACCAAATCTCCTGCTCGAACATGCTGGGCCCGGTACTGCTGGGCCTGTTCAGCAGACACAAATGCAAATCCGGAGGGGACGAAGCGGGTCAAGTCATCACGAAGATTCCCGCCGCGAATAACCGGAACACCTGATGGCGTGAAGAACTTGGAACTGATGTTCGACCCAAATGGACCTGCAACACAGGAGTGTGGTTCTGGAGAGCGGATATCCTCGACCGAAACCAGTCGCCATCCACTAGGCATTTCTACTGGGAAAAGCGGGTGTTGAGGCACGTTCAGGAGCCCAGCAATGTGGCAGCGTTTTCGGCAATCCGTTGCTCAAGGAAACGGGCGGATGACGTCAACGACTGCAGTTCAGCCGAAAGGCGGCCATAGGCGACCGAGAAGTCTGCCATGTCCGTGTCGTTACCTTCAACTCCAACATATCTCCCCGCATTCAACGACCACCCCTGCGCCTCAATCTCGCTGATCGACGCCGCCTTGCACAAGCCTGGCACATCGCGGTAGGCCAGGCCATCGCCGAAGACCTCGCGTAGCTTGGCCTGAGCCTCGGCGCCGCCCAGCACATCAGCGACCGACTCGCCACGGAACAGGCGGACGATCGCGCTCAGGAACCCGATCTGCGCTTCCGGCCAATCGCGATGGGCGCGGTCGATCTGGCGGTAGATCTGGCGTGCGTCGATGAACAGCACCTTGCCGGTCGGTTTCGGCGCACGGTTGAGGAACCACAGCGTCACCGGCAGGGTGACGGTGTAGAACATGTTGGAACCGACCGACACCATCGCCTCGACCAGGCCCTCCTGGATCATCTTCTGGCGGATCGCCAGTTCGCTGCCGCGGGCATCACTGGCGCTGTTCGCCATGACGAAGCCTGCCCGGCCGCCCGGCTTCAGGGCCGAGGCGAAGAGCGAGATCCACAGGTAGTTGGCGTTGTCCGTGCTCGGCACGCCCCAGGGGAAGCGGGTGCCGGGTTGGCCGACGCCACCGGCCAAGCGCGTCTTATCGACATTGTCCACGTTGAAGGGCGGATTGGCGAGGACGAAGTCGAACCTGCCGGTCGCGGCGTGGGCGTCCTCGTAGTAGGTGATCGCCTCGCGGATCTCCCCCTCCAGGCCGTGCATCGCCAGGTTGAGGCGGCACAAGGCGGCGGTCGCGCTCTCCTTCTCCTGGCCGTAGATGCGCAGTGGCGAGGCGTCGGCCTTGCGGTGCGCGTGGACGAAGGCCGCCGACTGCACGAACATGCCGCCGCTGCCGCAGGCCGGGTCGAGGATGCTGCCGCCGAAGGGCTCGATGACCTCGACCAGCAGGCGGACGATGCTGCTGGGGGTGTAGAACTCGCCGCCGCCCTGGCCCTCGCTCATCGCGAACTCGCCGAGGAAATACTCGTAGATGCGACCGAAGGCGTCGAAGCCGAGATCGACCGGGATCTCGGCGAACTTACGCAGCAGGTTCTTGAGCAGCAGGCCGTCGAAGGATTCGTAGCTGCGCGGCAGGGTGCCGGCGAGCTGCGGGTTGTCGGCCTCGATGGCCGCCATCGCCGCGTTCACCGCCGCGCCGGCCCCGTCGCCCTCGGGCAGTTCCAGCAGGCGCTGCCAGCGGGTCACCTCGGGCAGCCAGATCACCCCGGCGGCGTGGTAGGCGCTGATCACCTCGACCTGCGAGCCGCGCCGCGACGAGCCGGCGGTGGCCTCCAGTTCCTTCCGCCGGGCCTGGAAGCGGACATCGGCGAAGCGCAGGAAGATCAGCCCCAGCACCGGGGCCGAATACTGCGATGACTTGAGATTGCTGTTGGCCCGCAGTTCGTCGGCCGCATCCCACAGGCGGGCCTCCAGCCCCTTGGCCTCGGGATCGCGGTACGGCGGCGCGACCCAGCCGGAGAAGCCGGGACCGGCAGACACGGCGGGAGCAGTCGGCACGGTGGCGGCCGGCACCGGCTTGACCTGCGTCGCCGGAGTTGCCGTCATCGCGTCCACCCGGCGCAGCGAGCCGCCACGCCCCTGGCCCTTCGCCAGCTTCCCCTGGGCGACCAGGGCATCGCGGGCTTGGTCGTAGCGGGCCTCGTCCCAATCCAGCGCCTTGCGCAGAGCGCCATTGCCGATGGTCGAGCCATCAGCAGGTACACGGGCGAGGAGGGCGGCGAGATCGGCGTCGGTTGGCACGTAGGGAAACTAGCTGCCCAATCGGGCCATGCGAGCCTGCACCAGCCGGGCGGGAGGCTGCCTACCGGCGGGCCTGGGAGCGGGCCAGCTGGCGCTCCAGGCGCTCGATCAGGGCCACGATCACGGGCGGAGTGCGGGTCAACCATGCCAGGCGGACGAACCGAGCGCGTTCCTGCCCCTTCAGGGCCAGGGCGTCTGCCCACGGCTCGATGCGCTTGGGGTCGATGGCTCGGCGTTTCGCCGCGGAGACGCTACTGACGCCCAGGCCGACCAGCGTTCCGAAGGCACGCACGCTCAGACCACGCTGCCGCAGCAGGTCGTCGAGGTAGTCGCCGAAGGGCGTCTGGGGCCGGGATGGCATCGGGGCATGCTATCCGCCAGACCTGCCGCTTGTCTGAGCAACCTATATTGCTCACCATGGGACAGCCACGGGGCCGTTGCGTGCAGTCAGTGCTGCATGCATCGCCAGACCCCAGCGACAAGATGCCTTCCGGAGGAACTATGAGCGCGATGCGATGGACTACGAGCATTACGGGGATGAGAGTCTGTCTGCTGCCGTTCTGTGCTGTTATCGCGATGTGCGGCGGATGCGCCTCTTCCCGCCATGCGCATATTCAGGTGGTGGAAATGAAGGAAGTCCAGTCGATGCACTTCGTCGGTGAAATTCACGGATTCTCAGGCTGGTACGGCGTCTTTGCCGCCCGGGGACACGCCAACGCAAGGGCCGAAGCATTGGGGCAGGCCGCGGACCTTGGGGCAACCCATGTGGTGCTCGAACCACAGGTGCCGCATTACGGCGGGACCGAAGTGCACGGGAAAGCCTATAAGTCGGCACCATGAAACTACTGGATCACGCGTGTAAATCTCAATTAACCGTTCGAGCCGAGTCAACCCGTTGATGGGGACCTACGATGACACCAGACGAAATATCTGCTAAAGCGAGGGTCCTATTTGACGCAAAGCGCCAGACACTTCGTCAGGCAGGTCAGGTGTCAGTTCATGTCGATCCGCCCGGGATGGCCACAACCAGCGGAAAACTAACAAAAGAATGGCTGGAGTGGACCAACCAGGCGGCACTGGAGGCTGTCGCGGAGGACGAAGGCGTGGCAGTGGACGAGTTGATGAACGACGCGGTGGAGCAGACCTTCAGCAACCCCCTGCACCAGAAACTGGCGGAACACCTACGTCGACTGAATCCCAGCCTGTTCCAACGCCTTGAGCAGGCGAAGGCGCTGGCCCCGTTCGTGGTGTGGCTGGTGCACCAGCGGGATCTGCGAGCGATGGAGTTGCGCGGGTCGAACATGATTGATGCGGAGAGCCAGGCATCTTTGGATGTCTATGGCCCGTTTCTACCAGGACCAGACGAGGACGAGGCGGCGTGGTTTCGTGAGCTGGAGGAGAATGCTGAACAGGAAGGCCTGGAAATGCTGGCGCGTTGGTCGCAGCAGGACCTTGGCAAGGACCAGACCACGCTCGATGACGAAGAGGATGAGCGCCTCGCAAATCTTCGCGCACGCGCTGACGATGAGAACAGGACTGGGCAATCGTAGGCGTTGCCGCTACGCCCCAGTCTGATGCCTGCGCTTTGCAAGCTCGGCAAGCCGTTCCCGGATGACTTCGGTGGGAATCGCGGCGAGCACGGCACCAAGGGGCTGGCCGGCCGACCCCGCGTGCTCCAGCCTCTTGATGTGCAGACCGTCCATCGCGTTCAATTCCCGGATTGCGGCGATGCGGTCACGGACTTCCACGGGTTCCGCAGCTTGGGTTATCAATCGGGATAGCCATTCTCGGCGCTCTTGGGCCGTCAGGATGCGGCCGTTGCTCGCCTTCTCGGCCAATGACCTGATGATCTTCTGAACCTTAGCATTTCTTAGCAGCCTGGCAGCGGCGACAGCCAGCACCTGGGGGCTTCCCGTGTAGCCCGCCAAGCGCGCAGCCTCCACCCCGCTTCTGCCGGCGGCAGCATGCTCGGCAAAAGCTCTGCGCCGCAGATCGACCGTACTGCTTCCGTGAATTGCCTTCATGATTGCCCCTCTGGGTTGCTGGGCGGTGATGAATCGTCTTCGAGGACAACGACGGGGTCGAGCGCATCGGCCAACCAGGCGCGCACCGCATGCGGCGGCCGGGTGGTCAACCAACGGCGAATCTCGGCCGGCGCCTCGGTAGCAGCCAGCAGGTTCTCCAGTCGATCCGTAGCTGCAATGCGCTGGCGGCGGCGCAACTGGGCGAGGATGCGAAGGGTGATCGTCACGGCACAGCCCATTGGCTGGGATGAGGCCGTATCTGCGTCAGTGACGGATAGTGACGGATCACAACAGCCTCCCCATACGCGTGTGAGGGGTCGGTTTTCATCCTTCACCATCCGTCACTCCGGCAATCGTCAGGGCGTATCGGACGCCGGAGTTGGTTCGCTTGGCCTGCACCACCGTGCGCAGGAAGGAGCCCAACTCCCGGGCCGAAGCGACAGGCTGCCCCTCGTGTTGAGACCAGGTGGCGTAGTGATCCCAGACCAGGCTCGGCGTTGTCCATCCTCGCCGAGCGACGAGCTCGCCGGCTGCCGTCGCCTGCTGCCACCACTGGTCCAGGCCGGTCGGCATCGCCGCAACACTCGGCACCGGACCCAGCCCCTCGGCCAGGTAGTCGCGGCAGCCATCGCACAGCCAGCCGAGGCAGGAGCTGGCCAGTTGATCGCGGGCAGGGCCGCCATCCGCCAGCACCTGTACCAGTCGCTCGTCAGGGTCATCAGGCGGGAACAGCTTCGCCACGATCAACCGTTCGGCGCTGGCGTTGTCGGGCGGCCTGGGTGCCTCGTTGGCGACCAGGACCAGCAGCGGCGGCCGTTGGAAGGCGAAGGCTCGGCCATACATGCGCTTGCTGACCTGCTCGTCACCGCCACTCAGGCCCTTCAATTTCGGCCAGTCCAGCCTGCTGCCGACCTCCAGGGCGACGGCCAAGCGCGCGCCGGCCATGCCAGAGGCGAGTTCATGGCCATGGGCTCCACGGCCACCCTCGCTGAATACCTCGCTGGGAACGACGGCCAGGTACTCACCAAGGGCATGTCTCAGGACGCGCGCCAGGGCCATGCAGCCACAGCAGGCGCCGATCGGCGCCGCGCCCGAGCAGACAACTCCCCAGGTAGCGTTGAACGGCGGCGGCGGTCTGCCCAAGGCAGGCGCGGAGGTGATCGGCGATGACCGGCCATAGTTCCGAGGGCTGGCCGGGATCCACCGGACAAGCTTTGGTAATCGGCCGGGTCGGATCGTGGATGAGTCGTTCGCCGGTGGTCAGATTGAAGGCGTGCGACCGGAAGGCGATCAGACCGGGGGGATCAACCCGCGCCGCGTCGAGTTGCATGCTCGGATGTGCCGACAGCAGGGTTCCGATGCCACGCATACCGGCGGCGCTCTCCAACTGCATGATGGCCTTGGCATCGATGCGTCTGGCCTCGATGCCAGAGGCGACGGCGCGGCGGATCTCGACGTTGAGGGGCAATGGCACCGCATCCGCGCATGTCGCCCACCGACGGCCATCCCAGATCATCCAACCTGGCGCCGCGCCGGTCAGCCAGCGCAACCGCAAAGGCAGGGACCCGGCGGCGAGGATGCTGGCAATGCCGGCCGGTGATCCGCTTGGATCGGCTGATGGCGTCGCAGATGCAGTCCGCAGGCGGACTAGTTCACGGGCCGCCACCATCAGGTCGGACTCGGATGGTGCGCTGTGATCCATCATGTTGGGCAAGAACTCGGTGGCCTCGGCATCTGTGCGCGACCCGCTATCGGCCAACCGGTTCTGGAGACGGCTCAGGTCGATGCCCTGCCCTGAGCCGTGCAGGTCAGCCATCGCCGTCCAGATCGCAGCATGGCGCTGCCGCGTGAACAAGCGCGCTGGTGCCGGGCCCAGGTGGTCCCGGACGGCAGCGAAGCAGTCCGGCATGAATAGGAGGCCGCCAAGTACCGACAGTTCAGCCCGGTCGTCAGCGCAGGGTGTCGCAGGCATGGGTGGCTCAGGCTGAAACGGTGTGCCGGTTCGCCCAGGCGATGAGGTCGGACTTGGCGTAACGCACCAGGCGCGCGCCGATCCGACGATAAGGTGGCCCGCACCGGCGCAGGCGCCAAGCGGCCATGGTCCTGGGGTTCTTCAGGCCAAGGAACACCGCTGCCTGAATCTGGTCGAGTTGGGTATCCGCCTCCGGGGCGGCATTGTGCGTGCTCATGGTCAAGTGACCTCCATGGTTCGGCATGGTAGCACGCTGAAGATGAGCAGAGGCCTTTGCTCATCCTGGGCACGGCCCAGCAGACCTGGCGAGGCATGGAGCCGGCGATCCATGGGGCTCTGACATCCCGCCGAGTCGGGTTCAGGCCGAATCTCGGATCACTGCTGAACAGGGCGCTGAACAGCGAATTGCCGTGACGGGAGAGGTCTTCGTCACAAAACGAAAAACCCTCGGTTTTCACCGAGGGTTTCGTGGTGGCCGCGGCCGGAATCGAACCAGCGACACGCGGATTTTCAATCCGCTGCTCTACCAGCTGAGCTACGCGGCCAGCGCTCTCAGGAGGGCGGGACGATAATGCCCCGGCGGCAGGCGCAAGAGCGGCCCGCCAGCCGGCTGGTCCGCGCTGATCGATCGGGCTCCAAGCTCTAAGCTCTAAGCTCCAAGCTCCAAGCTATTTCGGCATCACCAGCGGATCCGGCAGCGCCTGCAGGATCGCGGCCAGCTCGCCCGGCAACGGGGCCGACTCGATGCCGCGCGGGGCGAGCAGCGAGCGGTCGCGGCGCAGCTCGGCCAGCGGAGCAGTGAGCCGCTGGCCGTCATGCCACAGTTCCAGCTGCTCGAGCACCAGGGCCTGCCCATCACGCGACATGCCGGCCGAACGCGCCACTCCCAGCAAGGGGCGGTTCTGCCGCGTGCCGGCCAGACGCACCGGGCCGTCCAGGGTCAGCAGCCCAGCGCCGGTGGACCAGGAACCGGTCGGCGCGGTCACCGCGCAATCGATTCCCGGCATCAGCACCCGGGCGCGGACCTGCTCCAGCGTCAGGCGGTCGAAACGCACCCCCTCCTGGCGCACCCGCTCGGCCACCACCACGGTGGGGTCGCCACCCGTCGCATCCCAGATGTGCACCGCGATCCTGCCGGTCGCCCCGGGCGGAGGCAGTGGAGCCGGGTCGGCGCCACAACCGGCCAGCAGCACCAGGAGAACAAGCAGGGCAGGACGCACACCGGCACCCTATCGCCCCGCCACACGATCGCACCTCTTCGCGGAACCCCAATGGAGACAACAGGTTCCGTCGCGACTTGACCACGGGGCCATTGCCCCGACACTCCGCGACCCTTTTCCGGGAGAGGTCAACGTGAGCGAGATCCGCACCAAAGTCATCGACATCATCGCCGACCGTCTGTCGCGCGACAAGGCCACCATCACCGACGGCAGCGACCTGGTTGCCGATCTCGGCGCCGACAGCCTCGACGTGGCTGAGGTGACCATGGACCTCGAGGACGCCTTCGGCGTCAAGATCGAGGAAGAGAAGGCCCAGTCGCTCAAGACCATTGGCGACATCGTCAAGGCCATCTCTGAGAAGGTGGCGGCGAAGTAAGCCGTCCACCACCTGCCCGGAGCTTAGGCCATGGCTGAACGTCGCGTTGTGATCACTGGCATGGGTGTCGTCGCCTGCAATGGCGTCGACATCCCTTCCTTCTGGGACTCGCTCACCGCGGGTCGCCAGGGCATTGGGCCGATCACCCATATCGATGTGACCAACCACGGCACCAAGTTCGCCGGACAGGTGCCCCTCGACAGCCTCGCGCTGGCGGGTGGCGACAAGAAACTGGTGCGTCGCAAGGACCGCTTCGTCCTGCTCGCCCTCAAGGCGGCGGCCGAGGCGGTGGCGATGGCCGGCCTGCCCAAGGCAGCTGATGGCAAGATCGCGTGGAAGGACCCCTTCCGCGTCGCCACCATCATCGGCTCGGGCATTGGCGGCCTGACCACCATCGAGGACGAGCACAAGACCCTGCTGGAACGCGGCCCGTCGCGCGTCAGCCCGTTCCTGGTCCCCAAGATGATCGTGGACAGCAGCGCGGGTGATGTGTCGATCGTGTACGGCGCCAAGGGCCCGAACTACTCGATCACCACCGCCTGCGCCACCGGCAGCCACTGCATCGGCGCGGCCTTCCACCACATCCGCCATGGCCAGTGCGACGCGGCGATCTGCGGCGGCACCGAGGCCCCGATCTCGCATCTCGGCATGGCCGGCTTCAACTCGATCGGCGCGCTGTCCAAGCGCAACGACGACCCGGCGACCGCCAGCCGCCCCTTCGACCAGGACCGCGACGGCTTCGTCATCGCCGAGGGCGCCGGCATCCTCGTCCTCGAAGAGCTTGAGCACGCCAAGGCGCGCGGCGCGACCATCTACGGCGAGATCGTCGGCTACGGCTGCACCGGTGACGCGCACCACGAGACCGCCCCGGATCCGACCGGCGCGGGCGGCGCCGGCTGCATGCGCATGGCGCTGGCCGATGCCGGCATCGCCCCCGAGGCGATCGGCTACATCAACGCGCACGGCACCTCGACCGAGTTCAACGACAAGACCGAGACTGCGGTGATCAAGCAGGTCTTCGGCGACCACGCACGCAAGGTCGCGATCAGCTCGACCAAGAGCATGACCGGCCACACCCTGGGCGCCGCCGGCGGCATCGAAGCGATCGCCTCGATCCTCGCCCTGCGCCACGGTGTTCTGCCGCCGACGATCAATCTCAAGACCCCCGACCCGGCGTGCGACCTCGATTACGTGCCCAATACGGCACGGAAGGTCCAGGTCGAGTACGCCCTGTCGAACAACCTCGGCTTCGGCGGGCACAACGCCTCGGTCATCTTCAAGCGGTACGTCTAAGGCACCATGATGGACAAGAAGCGCATCCGCGACGAGGTCATCGAAGTCCTCGCCAACAAGCTGCACCGCCTGCCGACCCTGGCGGATGGCGATTCGGACGGCTTCGACTTCGCCAGCCAGCGCCTGATGCCCGACATCACCGATAACCACCTCGACATCGCCGAGGTGGCGATGGACCTCGAAGACGCCTTCGGCGTCAATTTCGAAGAGGTCCTGCCTGGCGGCGAGGGCATGGAGACGGTCGGCAAGGTGATCGACTTCATCGCCGCGCGCCTCGACGCGCAGGCCCCCGTCGCCAAATAGCCGGGAGCGCCGGCGCCCCGCCGGCCGGGGCAATGCCGGATCCCATCCTCCTCCGCCAGCGTCAGCGCATGCTCCGCGACCACCTCGCGGACTGCCCCGATCCCCGCGTCGTCGCCGCCATGGCAGCCCTGCCACGCGAGGACTTCGTTCCTCCCGACGCCCGCGCCTCTAGCTATGCCGACGGCGCCCTGCCCATCGGTAGCGGCCAGACCATCAGCCAGCCGCGCACTGTCGCTCTGATGCTCGCCGCCCTGCGCCTCGCCCCGGGGCAGCGTGTGCTCGATGTCGGCTGCGGTTCCGGCTACGCCGCCGCGCTGCTCGCCGATCTGGTCGCACCTGGCGGCAGCGTCACCGCCGTCGAGCGCCTCGCCGCCCTGATCCCGTCCGCACGCAGCCGCCTGGCTGGCCGCGCTGTCGCAGTCCACCATGCGGACGGTCACTCCGGCTGGCCGGCCGGGGCGCCCTACGACGCCATCCATGTCGCCGCCGTCGCTGCTGATATTCCCGAGGCGTTGCTCGCCCAGCTGGCCCCCCAGGGCCGACTGGTCATCCCCCTCGGCACCGGCGAGACGCAGGAGCTGTGGCTATACGAAGACGGTCGGCGGACGCGACTGGCCGAGGTAAGCTTCGTCCCCTTCCTGGCCGGTACGGAGTGACCGCATGCCCCTGCCACCACGCAACCTCACCCCCAGCGAAGCGCTGCTGCGCCGCGAACACCGCGAGAACCTGCTGCGCCAGCGCGGCTGCATCGTGTGGATGACCGGACTCAGCGGGGCCGGCAAATCGACCATCGCCCGCGAGCTGGAGCGCCGCCTGGTCCTCGACAGCCGCTTCGCCTACGTCCTCGACGGCGACAATGTACGCCACCGACTGAACCGCGATCTCGGTTTCAGCGGAGCGGACCGACACGAGAACATCCGCCGCGTCGCCGAGGTCGCCCAGCTCTTCGCCGACGCCGGCGCCATCACCATCGTCGCTTTCATCTCCCCCTACCGCGAGGACCGCGCCACGGCGCGCGAGCTGGCCGGCGACCGGCCCTTCCTGGAGGTGCACATCGCCACCAGCCTGACCGAATGCGAACGCCGCGACCCCAAGGGCCTGTACCGCAAGGCGCGCGCCGGCGAGATCCGCGGCTTCACCGGCATCGACGATCCCTACGAAACACCGGACACCCCGGAACTGCGCCTCGACACCGCCGGACGCGACATCGCCGGCTGTGCCGAGGACATCATCGCCGCGATGCGCCTTCGCCATCTGTGGGGGGCGTTGCCTGAAGAGGGTGGGTCAGGGATCTGAGCGACGGCGGCGCCACGCACCGGCCACCACCAGGAGGGCGCCGATCAGCAGGCCTCCTGCCGCCCCGACGCCGCAACCGCGACCACCCGGGGTGAGACCAGGCGGCAACGTCACCGTCCCACCGACAACCACCGCATCCACCACGGTCATCAGCAGCACCGTGTCGGTGAGGTCCAGCGGATTGCCTGCCAGATCTGTCGCCTGGACCCGGCTGAGCCTGACGGCACCGGTCGCCAGCGGATCGAGGGTGAAGGTCCACACCGTGCTGCCGACGCTGGCGACCGCCGAACCGACCACGCTGGCGTTCTGCAGCGTCAAGGTCGGCGCCTGGGCCAGCGCCTCGCTGAAGGCGAGGACGAGGGGGAAGGTCGCCGCCGAGGTGGTGGCGGTGGATGCCACCAACGGCGTCATGGTCGGGTCGGTGTCATCGACAATGATGGTCACCGTGCCGACGGGGGCCGTCGCCAGGTTGTTGATGCCATCGATGGCGGTCTGAGCGGCGATCCCGACCTCGACCGTCGTCCCGTCGCCACTCAGACCGGACACGGTCAGGGTGCGCGAGGCGGTGCCGCTACCATCAACGGCCACCAGTACACCCACAAGGCTGGTGGTCAGGGTTACATCCGGATAGTCGAGCGAGATGTTCGACACACCGGTCGTCGCGTCTGCGTAGTTCACCAGGATTTCGGCATTCACTCCGGAACGAACATGCAGCGGGCCGGCCGTCCCCCAGGTGACCGTCGGTCCGACGGTATCGACGGTGACCGAGCGCGGCACGGTGGTGGCGTTGCCGTTGGGGTCGGTGGCGACGATCGACAGGGCATGGACGCCATCGGTCAAGGACAGGTTGGTCTGCCAACTCAGGCCGCTAAGCGTAACCGGGTCGGCGTCCTCTTCGCGGATCTCTACGATGGCCGCAGCGTCATCGATCGTGCCTTCGACCGTCACCGGCACGCTGCCCACCGTGATGCTGGCGACCGCAGGGGCGGTGACCACCAGTCCAGGGGCCAGGGTATCGAAATCGATGGTTAATGGCGTTGCCGCATTATTGCCAGCTACTCCATCGCTGGCTGCTGCAGCATCGACCGTGAACACCACCTGCCCGGTCGCCGAAGCCGGTGGGGTCCAGATCGCGGTGTAGGTGGTGCCGGTGCCGCTGATCGAACCGAGAGCGCCTCCACCCGCTACTCCAAGATCTCCCTCTAGGAAATCGGCTACAGCTGCGCTGAAGGTGATCGTGATGGTCACCTGGGTGGCCGGGGTGGTGCCGATCACCACCCCGCTGCCACTGCGGCTCAGCACCACATCCAGCGCCAGCGCCGGACCCATGGCCAGCGCGGCAAGACACAGACGGAACAGCAGTGCAACCATGCTGGGATCAGATGCGGCGGCGCCGCAAGCCAAGCAGTCCCAGGCTGGCGATCAGCAGTCCGGCTGCCGTACCGGCACCGCAACCGCCGCCACCGCCGCCGCCCGACGAGCCGGAACCACCGCTGCCTGCGGCGGCCGTCCAGGTCACGGAGGTGATCAGGGGGGCATTGTATTCACCCGACAGCACTGCCTGGACGACATCCGCCGGAACCGTGAGCTGGACGGTGCCGCTCCCAGTCATGCCGGCCACGGTGACGGTGAATTGCTGGTCGGTCACGCGATCCACCGACTGGATGGTGCCACCGATCGAGGTGCCACCGAGCAGGAGATCCGCCGGGATGAAGTCGAGGGGATTCGCGATGTCCTCGGCGAAGGTGACGGTGAAGACGATGCTGGTCGCGCCGACCGCCGGCACCGGCACGGTGGCTGTCACCACGACACCGGCTTCGTAGAAGCCGGTGTCCCAACCATTCGTGAAGGTCACGCTGTTACCTGCAAGATCGGCTGCCGTGATGGAGGCGATGCCAAAGGTGCTGTCTGCCGTGAGCTCCGTCAGGCGCACAGTCCAGATCGTTCCGTCACCATTGCTGCTCGGGGTCCCAGCCGTGGCATTGGACGCGACGATCGCCGAAACAGTCACGGGTTCGAGGAAGGTCAGCGTCACGTCCTTTTCCGGATTGGCAGAACGCTCGGTATCTGCACCACTGACCGTTACCGATGCCGGTCCGGTGGTATCCCACGAGCCCAAGGTCCATCCGGTGTTGCCATTGTTGTCAGTCAGGACATTGCCGGCCAGATCCGTGGCCGTCAGCTCCGAGATGCCATAGTCACCTTCAGCCGTCGCCGTCATGGTCGCCCGCCACATCAGGGGATCCGACCCGACCATCGCCCAGGTGCCGAAGGTGGCCGTCGCGCTGGTCGCGCCGACACTGGCCACGGCCTCGGAAAAGACCACCGTCACGAGGGTGTCCGGGCTCGTCGATGCGGTGTAGGTGGTCGGCGTGATGGTCTGGATCGCCGGTGCGGTATTGTCCACCGTCAGGGTCGAACTCCAGTCCGACACCTGGCTGCGATTCCCCAGTCCGTCCACGGCGACCTCGGCAGATTCCGCACCCGCCTTGACACGGGCACGGATCGTCCCCGTTCCCAGGACATTCGACAAAGTCAGAGTGTAGACGCCAGCCCCCTGGTCCTGGATGGCCACGTCAGCGGTCACGCCCACCGTGGCATCGAACTCGATGTCCGTCGGACCGAAGGCCGAAGTCTCAACGGTGCCTTCGCCCGCATCGCTGAAGGTGACGGGGATGTCCACGGATGACGACGCACCGACCTGCGAGGCCGTAGGTACGCCCACGGTCACCAGCGGCCCCTGCGTGTCGACCGTGATGGTACGGATCACGGATGCCTGATTGCCAGCCGGATCGGTAGCCCTGACGAGCAAGGCATGCGCACCCTCTGACAAGCTGCTGAGGGAGATCGACCAGACGCCGCCGGCAAGTGTTGCTGGGTGCGTGGTCGCCCCATCCTGTATAGTGATCACCGCATCAGAATCATCGCAAGTGCCCTCCATATCGAGGGTCGTGGAGGAATGGAACCCATCTCCGCCCGGAGATGTCACCCCGAGAACGGGCGGTGCCGTATCCACCGTCAAGTTGATCGTGGTCGCCTGCGACGGGTTCTCCATGGCGTCGATGGCGATGACATCCAGGCTCAGGCCACCGGCACTCTGACCGGTGAAAGCCAACGACCAGGTGGTATTTCCGGAGAGCAGGGTAGCGGGCGTCCCATCGACCGTGATTTGGCTGGCCCCGTCCGGCACTGACCCCTGGATGGTGAAGGCTGCTCCGACCGTTGCCGCATCGACGGGCGTGATGAGCAGCGGATCCGGGGCATCGGGCGCGAGGAAATCATAGGGGATGACCAGCGTCGCCACCGGGTTGCCTTCTTCGAGGGCGTTCAGGGCCACGGTGATCGTCGCGCTGCCTTCGGCGTCTGCTGGTGGGGTCCAATTGACGAAGTACGGTCCTTCACCAGCAAATCCGTCCAGCGTGCCACCACCGCTGAGCGTCACCTCCGTGCTGATGATACCGGTTCCCGTGCCGGTCGACGTGATCACCAGAACGCGGGCACCCACGCCATTGGCGATGTTGACCAGGCTCGAATCGCTCATCGTGATCGTGACGACTTCGACGGCAGCCACTCCCCCAATCATAACGAGGCAGAGCAGGAATCGGCAGAAGGTGCGCATAGGAACTCCGGTGGCGGAAACAGGTCGCGTTATGATGGTGGTCGCGGGATTCAACGCAAGGATGTGCAGGATGTCCTGATTGTGGACAAAGAGCGATCGGCCAGCACCCACCACGCACCCAGCATGCCGGTCACGACAGTGGCTATAGAATCCAGCCAGATCCTGAACCAACAGATACTTGCGAACGGGCTCGATCTCCCACAGTCCCCCCTCTTTACTCGACGGAGGGACATATGTCCTTTTTTGATGGCAAGACCGTTCTCGTCACCGGAGGCACAGGCAGCTTCGGCAAGCACTTCATCAAGACCCTGCTGACCAAGGCGGCTCCCAAGCGGGTGGTCGTCTACAGCCGCGATGAGCTGAAGCAGTATGAGATGCAGCAGCTCTTCCGCGGCGAATCGCGCCTACGCTTCTTCCTTGGCGATGTACGTGATATGTCCCGCCTCCAGCGCGCCCTGCATGGTGTCAACCTGGTGGTCCACGCAGCCGCCCTGAAACAGGTTCCTGCTGCTGAATACAACCCGTTTGAAGCGGTGAAGACCAACATCCACGGGGCGCAGAACATCATTGAGGCATGCATAGACCAGGGGGTCGAACGGGTCATCGCGCTGTCCACCGACAAGGCTTCCAGCCCGATCAACCTCTACGGCGCCACCAAGCTGGTCAGCGACAAGTTGTTCGTCTCCGGAAACGCCTATGCCGGCGGCAAGCGCACGCGCTTCGCCGTGGTCCGCTACGGCAACGTCGTGGGGAGCCGTGGCAGCGTGGTGCCTCTGTTCAAGCAGATGCTCGCCGAAGGGGCTAGCGAACTGCCGATCACCGATGAGCGCATGACGCGCTTCTGGATCACGCTCGATCAGGGCGTCAGCTTCGTGATGCAGAACCTCGAGCACATGTGGGGTGGAGAGATCTTCGTGCCCAAGATCCCCAGCATGAAGATGACCGACCTCGCACGGGCCATGTCGCCCAGCGCCAGGATCCGGGTGATCGGGATCCGCCCCGGAGAAAAGCTCCACGAGGAGATGATCAACGTCAACGACGCGCGCCACACCCGCGACCTGGGCGACCGCTACGCGATCATCCCCGACCTCGAGTGGTTCCCCAGCCACGATTTCGGGGGCAAGCCGGTGGCCGAGAACTTCGCCTACACCAGCGATGCGAATTCATCCTGGCTGACCCTTGATGAACTGCGGGCGATGATCGCATGACCCGCCCCTTCCTGGCCTACGGCCGGCAGTGGATCGAAGAGGATGACATCGCCGCCGTCACCGAGGCGCTGCGCAGCGACCACCTGACCACCGGCCCGCGCGTCGCCGCCTTCGAGCAGGCGTTGTGCGGCGTCACCGGGGCCAGGCACGCCGTAGCGGTGAACTCGGGCACTGCGGCCCTGCACGCCGCCTACTTCGCGGCCGGTCTCGGCGCCGGCGACGATCTGGTGACCAGTCCGCTGACCTTCGCCGCCACCGCCAACGCCGCGCTGTACCTCGGCGCGACGGTGCGCTTCGCCGACGTCTGCGCCGACACCGGCAATCTCGATCCGGCTGCGGCCGCAGCCGCCATCACGCCGCGCACCAAGCTGGTGACGGCAGTGGACTTCGCCGGCCACCCCGCCGACTACCCCGCCCTGGAACGCGCCGTCGCCGGGCGCTGCACGATCATCGCCGACGCCGCCCACTCGATCGGCGCGACGCTCGACGGCCGGCCGGTCGGCACGCTCGCCAGCCAATCGGCCCTCAGCTTCCATCCGGTGAAAACCATCACCACCGGCGAAGGCGGGGCCGTGGTCACCAGCGATCCTAATCTGACCGCCCGCGCCGCCCGCTTCCGCACCCACGGCATCGAGCGCGACCCCGCGCGCATGGCCGCCAACGAGGGGCCGTGGTGGTACGAAGAGCAGGACCTCGGGTTCAACTACCGGATCACGGATATACAGTGCGCCCTGGGCAGCAGCCAGGTCGCCAAGCTCGGCCGCTTCGTCGCCCGCCGCCGCGTCATCGCCGCGCGCTACACC
>JFJP01027076.1_pt1 | contig 22865 bp, 20 predicted proteins | sample 431651 | NCBI WGS metagenome assembly JFJP01 (sample SAMN02602958, study PRJNA72255) | Microbial mat metagenome, whole genome shotgun sequencing project. | biome: fresh water; feature: sink hole; material: water; isolation source: purple microbial (photo- and chemosynthetic) mats found in...
TTTATTTTAAAATAAATTTAATTTTCGTTTTATTTATTTATGGGGAAAACTTGCAAAAACTCTTAACAGTTTCATTTCCCCATTTTTTTTTAATAAAACTCAATCAATGTTTTATTTTATCCCTTATCTTTCTTCTTTCTCTTTTAATTGTAATAATTGAAGTTATTTGTGGGATAAAATCCTGGACCAAAATTCATTTGTGTCTGTTGTGTATAGCTGCTATTCATAAAATTATTGGCTGGAGGATAATAATTATTCAGATTCGCAGGTGCGTTTTGCGTCATGAGATCTAAAGGCTGTTGATACCCAATGAAAACATGCACATTCTCATCCTCTTCATTATTTTCTTCAGGGTCTCCACCTTCAATTTTAAACTCTATAGCGTTTCTATTCAATTTCAACATTTTTTGTTTTGGCCTGAAAATTTTAATGAATATTTATTTGAAAAAAGGAGTTTTTAATGAACGTTTCATTATCTGGATGAAATTCCTTCACATTTTTAAGATTCGTCGTTTTGAAACTGATTTTCTTATCTTTTATTAAAAAATAGCCATTTTATTTTTCAATTATTAAAAAAACCTTCATTTTTCTTCTCCACATAAACCACATCGTATTCTTCCTTTGATTTCTTATTATAATCCACAAAATCTCCTTTAGAAAGCAAATGTAATTAAGAACTTTTTTAAAGATAAAAAACAAAAAACTTTTCTTGTAGTCTTTTTTATCATTGTAATCTTTTTTGTCATTTCTCCAGGTTTTTTTCTCGAAACTCTTTGTTGCTTCTTTGTATTCTTTGAATTCTTCCTTGTTTTCTGAAGCTTCCCCCTTCGAAACATATTCCTTCTGAGGCTTTCCCTTATAATACTCTTTCTTAGGAGGTTTATAATACCCTTTTGATTGATAATTCCCTTTATTATAAGGCCTTCCTAAGGACTTTTTTTGATATTCACCTTGTTTTTCCACTATTTTTTATGAGAAATATGAATTTAATACTGTTATTTATTGAGGTTTGAGGATTTTGCTGGGTTTCTAGCTCTTCTTCTGATCGATAATCGACTTTTTCTATATGGAGATTTAAACAATAAAAAAGGATTCTTTTCATACCTTCAATAAATGCTGGTTGAATTGGTTGTGTCGGTTCTTCTTGCTCTAAATCCTCATCATCTTCATTATCGGCGATTTTCCGTTGAAAATGCTTCTGCAAACTTGATGCCATTTAAAAAAATAAAAAATTTTAAGAACTTATTAAAAAAAATCAATCTTTTTTTAATAAATTAATCAAAAACAACTCAAATCACAAATATCTCAAAAAAAATATAAAATCAACAAAATCAAAAAAATCAAAAAAAGAATAACAAAAATTTCAAAAACACACAAAAATAAAAAAAATTCAAAAATAACAAAAAAATTAAAAAAATTAAAAAAACTCCTAAATTTCCATTCATAAGAAAATGGGCAACAAATGCAATTCTTTTTACGCTACCTTTGACCCCAAAAAGCTTTCTGATTTCCCTGGAATGGACAACCAGCCTTCCAACCAGATCATAAAGCTTGTGACCGAAATGCCCGAAGACTCCCGTTTCCACGACTATCTTCTCAACGTTCCTGATTACGATATCATGAAAACTAAGACAGTCATTGAGCTTCTGGCTCTAACACTAAACAAAGAACATGCAATGAATCTCCCCCCATTAGAAATTGATAATAATGCATTATATATTGGCGAATGGAAAAACAGTAAACGTCATGGTAAAGGCCTATTGAAATGGCACGACGGTGGTGAATACGAAGGTGAATGGTTCGACGGTAAAGCCCATGGTAAAGGTAAACTAGTCCATTCCGATGGCGATACTTACGAAGGAAATTTCACGAATAACCAGACTAACGGCAAAGGCGTTTATAAAAGAAACGATGGGTTCTTGTATGATGGCTTTTGGAAAGGAGATCTTCCACATGGAAAAGGAAAGGAAGAATGGCCGAATTCTTCTAAATTCGAAGGACAATATGATATGGGAAAGAAGTTTGGGAAAGGATATATGAAGTTTTCTGATGAATCATATTATCAAGGGGAGTTTCTCAATGATTCTTTTCATGGGAAAGGAGAGTATTATTGGGCTGATGGGAGGGTTTATAAAGGGGATTGGCTTGAGGATAGAATGCATGGAGTTGGAGAGTATATATGGCCTACGAAGAAGAATTATAAAGGGGAGTTTTATGAAGGAAAAAGACATGGAACAGGAATGTTTGAATGGTGGAATGGAAGGGTTTATGATGGGACTTGGCAGATGGGAAAACAACATGGATTCGGAGTGATTGTGAATGAGAAGAAAGAGAAGAAAAAAGGGTATTGGGAAAACGGAAGGAGAATGTATTGGGTTGGAGAAAAAAAATAGCATTGTTTATTAAATTTTATGAATTTTTTTTGTGTTTTTTTGTTGTTAATTTTCAATTTTCGCCTAATTTCAAAAGAATTTCCTTCTTATTCGAGAGTTGAAAAAGCTTGTATTTGATTCTATTCCATTTTGCATAGACTGTTTCATCGAGTTTTTCGAGAATTTCAAGGAAATAGTGAAAAGACGTTTCGTCTTTGTCCTTTGTTTCTTCGAAAATCCTTTGTTTATTACTGAGGGATTTCTGCAAAAGTTCTTCATAATTCGATTCTGTGAAGCATGTGCGATATCCGGCAAATATTTTTTCCTTAAGTTCCAGGAAAACTTGATCTAAAATATTTCCATATCTAGATATTAAATCATTGAAGTTCTTTATTTGAAATATTTGAAAGTAGATTTCAAAGCAACAATTTTTTTGAAAATTAAAAAAATCTGATAAAATGGTAAGAAGTTCCTTTAAATTGGTGTTTTTCTTGCAATATTCTTGAAAATTTATGAAATCGTTGAAAATTTCTTCATAACTTAGCATCGAATAAATCATTTCTTGGACTTTCTTTGAAAAATAATCCGAATTCAATGAAGAAGAGTCATTTATTTGGAAATCGAACACAGAAGTCATCAAATCCTGTAACTCATAACCTTCAGTTTCTTGAAGGAATTCAATGGGTTTTACTATGGGAAATTTTATTTTATTCATTTTTTCTTTTAATTTTCAATAGAATTTAACAAACAAATTCAAAAAATTTATGAGAACAAAAATTCAGAAACAAAACAAAATTTTTGTGATTAACGCTTATAAGAATCCTCGCTATTGACCGAGGGCATTTCCTCGTCGATTCTATGCAATAACCCCGCAATCTGTGAATCCAACAGCTCTTTCAGCTTCTTTCGCATATTATCATCCAAATCTTTGAAGAAAATTATTTGAAAGAAAAAAAAATCAAAGAAAAAAAACTAAAAAATTTAAAAAAAATAGAAAAAATCAATAAAAAAAAAGAAAAATAGACTGAATTCTGTTGCGAATTTATCTGCTAAATCTTCACTTCTATCGCCTTCATTCACAATGATTCTTTCAGTTCTATTCGGCCCAATATTTACATCCACAAACAACATGGGCATTCTTTCCAGATTTTCATTGAAATTATGCTCGTTTTTTTCTTCGTCTTGAAACCGCGAGTTTTTCTCAAAATTGGAATTTTCCTTGAAAATCGACAGTTTTTCTTCGAATTCTCTTCCGAAATTCTCATCTTTTTCTTCACAATCTTCCTTTCTTTTCCCAGGAAAACCTCTTTCTTCACTTTTTGTCCACATATTCACATATTCTCTTTCCTTTTGTGAATTCTTCATTCTAGTAATGAATTTATCAATATTTTTAGCATAAACCCTTGAGGAACCAATTTCCTTGGTATTTTTCTTCAAATCAGGCTGAAAAGTACATTCAGAACAATTCTTCTCATATTCAATATCCTTTAAATCACGAGCTTTTCCTTTGATTTTATTCTTCGAAAGCCCGAATAATTCAAGATTTCTATCAATTTTTCGTTCAGAATTCGAAGAATTCAATAGTTTTGGACGAAAAGTGCATTCTTTCATCTCTTCATCATGAGAAGCTGCTTTTCGGCTATTTTCCAGTATCGCAGCTTCTCGTGATAAGATCAAAAGATCCGCATGTGAAAAATTGCCATTTTCTGGTATTTTCCCTTCTAAATCCTGTTTCTTCAGAAATTCCTGTGTTTTTTCCATTAATTTCTCTCTGTGTCCTGATGCGAGAATTTTCGAGTTCATCAGGATATTCGGCATAAAAGTCGGTTTTTCTTCAGGATTCGCCTTCTTTAAAACCTCGTTAGATAGTCTATTACGATAAAAAAGCTCGAATTTCCTTTGTATTTCTTCAATGTCCTTAGGTTCAAGCTCTAAATCTCCTAAATTATCGTATTTTCCATATATCTTCCCTTCATTGAGTATCGCCCATTGCTGATAAAAACCCTCGTTATTCACGTTCACAATTGACCCTAAAGCCAGTTTTTTCGAAGAATTCTCGAGTTTTTCTTCATTGAGAATCTCAGCTTTTAAGGTCTTTGTAAGCTTAAAACCGGCTTTTTCTTCATCGAAATTCACTTTATGCTCATCTTTTGGCAAAGCCTTTGCAGAAAACCCGTCTTTTACCTTTTCTTTGGGTATTTTCGCGTTTAAACCGAGTATCGCTAAGAGAAATAAGCATAAATTGCGATAATTCACACCTAAAAACTCCTGGCCTTTTAAAGCCCACCATAATTCGAATAATAAAGTCCTTTCTTTTTCAAATAATCCTCCTGATAAATTCTCGCAATTTGTTATAAAACCAAGAAGTTTTAAAATCTCGCAAATTGATAAGTACTCGAATTTTGAGTCCTGGTCATTTATCATGAAATTCAATGAAATTTCAGCGAATTCTTTCATAAAAGCATCCGCGATGAGCTTTTTCGAGATTTTCTTTGAAGAAATTGAAAGATTTTGTGGAAATCCAAGCTTTGGCTTGTTTTCTTCACGTTTAACCAGGATTTTCTTCTGTCGTGTGAAGAAATCTTCATAAAGGCGAATATCGGCTTTTTTTTCTCGTGGTAAACGTAGGAGTATCGCCTTTGATTTTTCGTTGATTTTCGGGGTAAAAGTCACATTTTCTGCAGGATTTTTCTCTTTTTCCTTTGCGAAAAAATCGTCGTTTTTCGGTTTTTCTTCAAAGGACTCTTCTTTATCCAGATTCTTCACTTTTTTATTCAAAGAATAAAGCCTTTCATACACTGGCAAATCCTTTGCGTTTTTCCCATTTTTCTTGAGAATTTCTAAAGATTCCTCACAAAGTTGTGGTTTTGACGTTTTTTCGAGATTTCTCGCATTTAAATGCGAGCGTAAAAGCTCAATTTTCTCGTTTTTTTGCAAAATAAATTTCTGTTGAGAAGCTAGGAATTCGGGAAGAGAACGCTGTCTTTCTGAGTCTTTATTCACAAGGATTTCTGGGTTAAAACTGCATTCTTTTAGCTCTTTTTGTAGGAAATCCTCAGCTAATTTCTGATGTTTTGCCTTTAATTCATTGAAATTATTAGAAAGTCTCATTGATGAATGATTTTGGTATTTTTTCGAAAAAAACTCTTCTTTAGCGAAGTTTTCTTCAGCTTCTGGATTTAAAAGGAGCCTATGAATTAGGGCTTCTTCTTCAGAAGAAGCAGGGGCTTTGAGCTGGTGAAGAAGATTGCGATAGGCTGTATCGAAATGTTGTGATTTTGGCTGGGTTTTAGGGGGGGAATTGAGGTTTTCATCGAAGAGAGGACTCTCATAAGGCTGTTTTAACATGAAATTCAAATTTTATAAAGGAAATTCAATGGAAAATTCAAAAAGAAAATTTTGAAAAAATACTGATTTTATTTTGGAAAATTCAAAAGAAATTATCAATAAAATAAATAATTAGACTATTTTTCGAACAAAAAAAGCAATATCTTCTGTGATAAAATGCTTGAATTCTTCATATTTTCATTGATTTTATCAGCAATTTCGGCTGTTCCTTTGAGTCCTTCTAAGGTCCTCTATGCGATAGACAGTGGGGCTACAGTATCAACGAAAAGCGCTAGCGGATTTCTCTATCAAAAGGTTTTTTCTTTGTATTTTTGAGAAAATTTAAATGAAAATGCGATAAAAGGATGAAGGTTTCTCAGCAAGTCGAGTTGCTGATTATTCCAATAATCAAGATGTGGCTCATAATAACATCAAATACACCTTTGATCAGAATATCTATTTGACCGAAAGACATCACCTAAAAGAAGGTACTTATACCTTGATTCTCAAATTTGCAGAGGTAATTTTCTTTTTAAATTCGAGTACAAACCAGCACATTTCAAAAAATTGAGAGAAAAAAACTAAAAAATGAAAAAATGAAAAAAAAAAATACGATAAAAAAACAACAATAAAAAATAAAATAAAATTATTTTATGATAAAATTCAATTGAAAATAGATGTACTTCAGAGAACCAGGCAAACGTGTTTTCAACATAAAATTCGGAGAAAAGATTGTAATAAAAGACTTGGACATTGTTGCGAATGTAGGCCCGTTTGCCGCTAATGATGAATACATCGAATTTGAGCTGAAAGAAGATCAGATTTTCTACGGAAAGGAACCTTGCTTAAAAGCTTTTAAGCCAAAATCGCAGAAATTAGTGGTTATTTTCGAGAAAACTGATAGGGATCTCCCTATTGTTTCGGGACTCGTTCTTTACAGAGGCGGTTTATCAGGTTTTTCTTATGATTTTTCATCGAAAAATCAATGTAAATTAAATAGAAACTGATTTCGGAGATTTACCAGAATTTCGAAACCAATGGCAAGAAAAGATTGATGCTAAGATTAGGGAAGAAGAAGAAGAAAGAATGAATAGGCTCAATCAAAAGAGAAAAATCATGGATTCTTTGGGAGAAGCTGTTTTCGAGGTTAATTTCATTTTTTCTTTTTTAATTTTGCAATTAATTCATTTCATTTTTTATCTGATTTTTTTTTCATTTTTTATTTGATTTTTTTTTCATTTTTCATTTGATTTTTAATTTGATTTTTCATTTCATTTGATAAAAGTTCGAAGAAAGCAATGAAGGGAGAATGACATCGATATTGAGGATTTTGCTATCGAAAGAGGGGGCTGTCATTGTGGGAATCCTGTTAAGTTGTGCAGTTCTATTGATGATTTTCGACCGAGAATCCGCAAAAGAAAAGAACTTTTAATATTTTTATCAAGAAAAAACTATGAAGAAAATTCAAAAAAAACAAAGATAAAAAAGCCTTTTTCATTAGAAATTTCCTAAAAAAAAATCGATTTTTATTAGAAATTTCTTTATTTTATCAAAGAAATTGCATTTTTATTCAATATCTTCTTTAATCATAAACTCGAATTTTTCATCTTTGCTATTTTTCGGCTTTTCTTTTGAGAAATCCTTTTGTTGGAATTTTTCATCAGGAACTTTTTTCAGCAAAATCTCGATTTTCTTTGGGAAATTTGTGGTTTTCTCAAAGAAATTGCCTTTTAAAGTTTGCGAAAGGTTCAAAATACTGAGGAAATTCTCGCTTTTTTCTTTATTGATGAACTTTTCGATAATTTTTTCGATTTTTCTTCCAGAAAATTCGAAAAATTTATCATAAAAATCTCAAAAAAAAATCAAAAGAAAAATCTCAAAAATCAATAATTTTTTATTAAATTTCTCATAAAAACCATACATTTTCCTTTGTTCTTGTGCATCCCATAAAGGTGTAGGGTTCTGTTTTCTAAAGATATTCAATATCGTGGCATTGACCAATAAGCCGAGAGTTTCCTTTGTAACGATCATTTTGCTGAGTAATGGCCCCACATAAAAGTCCTTAATTTCATGCAAATCAGTGATCTTAAAGACTTTTATCGCAAAAAGATAAGAATTCAAAGGAGTTATCATGATAAAGCGTTTCGGCTATTTTATTTCATTTTATTTTATTTTTCTTCATAAAACACAAACAAAAACCATATCATCAAGAAAAAGCTTCAGAAAAGATGGCATTTTATTGTCGAATTTATCGTTATTTGACCGAGCGTTCCAGAGGATGCAAATATTCAGGTTTTTCAAAGATTTCTCACAGATTTGAGGCTGTAAATAGACGATTTCGAAGAGCATGTTCGAGGAATAGTTCAGATTCTGGTATTTCTTTTGAAAAGATTTCAGACTTTCGTACATCCCAGTTTTGAAAGAACTTTCGTCAAGAGAACAGGAAATCGATTCAATGAAGTCCTTTGTTAGAAAAGAAATTATAGAATTAAAGAAATTTATCACAGAATTCATTATATGCAGAAATAAGAAATTTATTAAAGAAAGTTTAATGAGGAAAAAAGTGAGAATTTACTGTGTATTCGCCGTAGTTCTTCTCATCGAGCATAGAAGTAATGAGTTCAGTTTGATAAAGACTATCAATATAGAAGCAATTTACTTCAATTTGACTTCTTTCTGGCATGCGGTCCAGTTCCCTTAAAGAATCCCACAATTCCTTTGAATTATCCAAGAAAATAGCCTTTAAAATGGAAAAAACTTCGTTTTATAGTATTTTCTGTTATAAAAAGACTTTCTTAGCCATTTCTGATGAATTTCTTATGTCTAAAAGACCGAAATGGAATAAAAATAGCTTCATTATATTAAGAAGCCTGGTTTCTGCTTGTGAGTTTATCTCGATTTGTTTCTGTATGAAATAGCTGTTTTTATCGAATTCTGTCCTTTGTTTTTCTTTCGCATTGCTATCATTTTCTGAGAAATTCATCTCAAATTCCTCTTCAATACGAAACTCTCGCTCTATCATCTCTTCTAACGATAATTTCTTTGTATTTTCTCGCTCTTTTCCCTCTTCTTCATTTGAATTCTCCTTATTTTTCTCAGCAGAATTATTTTCAAATGTTTTTTGCGATATTTTCTCTTCTGAGGTTTTTTGCGGTATTTTCTCAGGTTTTTCCTCTTCATTTTTCCAATAATACCTTAAATTCTCATAGATTTCTGCATTGTGAAAGGCTCATAGTCTTTATTGGGAAAAAGCTTATAAATGAGTTCCCCTTGCCATATGAATTTTCCTTGATTATTCCTGATACAAAGAATCAAATCTTCATTTGGCGATAAATCCCCGAGATAAAATGTGATAATTACCTCGGAATTTATCACAACACTTTGGGAATTTTCAAAAGAATCGAAAATGCTGCATTTTAAAGAAGAATTTAATGATGGTTCAGATTCTACTGCTGAGATTGCTGTGCTCAAAAGCTGAGTGTTCTGAAAAGAAAGCGATTTTCCCATATTGTTCATTAAGTTCTTTAGGATTAACGAAGAATAGTCGTTCAGACGCTTGAAGGCGGTATTTTGGAAAACCTCTAGAAAAAGAGAAAGGGCGAATGTGTAATTCGACTATTTTTATGAAGAAATATGATTAAATATGAAGAAAATTAAGAAAATTCAATAACATATATTAATAATGAAGAAATTATGAAGAAATGAGAATAAATAAGAGGAAATATGAAGAAATAAGAGAAAATATATAAATTATGGGCGATTTTACTTCAGGAAGCTCGGAAATTGGTAGTGTTAGCCATATATAAACGCTTTGGAGGATTAGAAAGGATATGTTCTTTATAATGTCGATCTCTTTGTCCTTATCAACTTCTTTTGTGAAAACTGCTGGATTTTCTCTTGAAATTCTCACCTATAATTCCAAAATATTCGAAAAAAAATCAATTGAAAAAATCTAAAATTTGAACTTTTATCTCAAATTTCTTCAGAAAAACATCTAATTCCTTCATAAAAACATCTACACAGCTCTTAATATCAGCCATTTCTTCTTTGCTGAGTCCATCTTCATTTTTGAGTTTCCTCAAATGATATATCTCCCCAACACTGAGCATGATGCTGAAGCACAGTCCCATCATCTTCAAGGTGGAAAGCCTATTATTCCTAGTATTATTCATATTATTACAAGAACTGAAGATTTTTTCTATAATTGAATGGAATTTCTTTTGATTTGCGTTATGTATCGCAAAAACCCAATTAACGGTCGTTAAACAAAGGTTTTTTTCCTTTTTTTCCCACAATTTCATACATTCTACCACATGAGCGATCCAATAGTTCAATGAATAATAATAATGATCGAATTTCCTTTCAAATTCATTAATATATTTCAACCTTCCCAAATAAGAACAAGCAAATCTACTGATATATTTACTGTAAATATCCAGGAACTTCGTCGGCTGGCTTTTATTCGAGCTTTGTGCGAATTGCAGGCAAAATTCCTTTATAATATAGTAAGTATTCGGCAAATTGACTTCGAAAAGCTTCACACAAATCTTCAAATATCCACTATTTTCTTCGATTTTGATATTTTGTAATAAAAGACAATAGAATTTCAAAAGAAATTCTTCTTTAAAAGGACCACGAGCTTTTCTGAAGATTTTAGAGAGAATCTGTAATGATAAAAGGTTCAATTCTTCGAAACCGGGGAAATTCGAGCTTCCGCAATCAAAAAGCCATTTAGCGAAGATCGCGAGAATATCGTCGCCTTTGGCGACTTTGTGCTTACTGAACATATATTTGTTATTTTCTTTCACTTTCGCTTTGAAATAAGAGTCTTTTGTTAGACTTTTCCCACCAACCTTCAGACTTTTCTGCTTCATTAGAGATTTCTTCTGTAAATCCCGCTCGAAAATCTCTTTTTTTGAAAGGATTTCCTCTCGAGAATTAATAGAAGATGAGAATTCGTTGTTTTTTGGATAAAATGCGGGTTTTTCAGAAGAATATGTTAATTGGTTGCTTTTCTGAAGAAGTGCGGATTTTTCATGTTTTTGTTCTTTTTTATCACTAAATTCCTCTTTTTTATCGTTATCTGAATTACAGGTTTTTATTGAGTTTTCAGTGTTTTTCTTTTCCGAAAAAAGTTCTATTTTTTCTGGACTTTCCTTTGTTATTTTCTTGAGACATTCAATACATTGAGTTTTTTCTGGTCTTCGAGGCTGGATTGCTTTAGCCCAAATGCTTTCAATAGCTTTTATCGAGAGATAATGATCTTTATTTTCTTTTAAAGGATCATGAATTTTCTTGTTTGAAAGCCCAAAACCGACTTTAAGGATTTCATTCACGATTTCCTGGATGGTTTTCAGGAGAAGGGTCGAAAATTTTATCGTGTGCTGGGGAGGAAAGGAAGAGGTTTCGCAGGGGTGACGCTCGAATAAGTGAAGGAACTTGTGCCAGAGAAAGACTGTCTATTTAATGGTGATTAATAATGAAAATTGACAAAGAGAATTTCATTTAATATATAATAGAATTAATTAATGAAATAACCTGTTCTGATGAGAGATTGGCCCAGAAAAGATGCTGATTACTCTCGCTAATTTCAGCGAAAACCTGGTTTTTCGCAAGTATATTAACATTATAATTGTTTTGTGAATCGCTTTTTTCTGATTTCAACTTCTCATAAGCAATCAAAAGGAAAGTTGAAGCCTTTGCTGAATACTCTTGTTTCGAAGAAGTTTCAAAAGGGACTTTATAAGGATCTTTTGCGATATTTGATTCGAGTTTTACCTTTATAAAAGGCAGATTATAAAGATCACGAAGCACTTTTCTCGTTAAACCCAGACAAACTTCTTTCCATTTATTGAGAAAACTACGATATTTTCAATATTTTTATTTTTATTTTATGAAAATTAAAGGGTTTTTCTTTTACGAATCCACGTTTTGCCAGTTTCGAGCGTAAATAGAGAATTTCTTCCAGAAAGCCACGTCACGCATACCAGAGTTTATCCAAGAATTCATTAGAGACATTATCAATTGATGCTGTAAATCCTCTAAAACCTTTGGGTCAATTCTTTTGCTTTTCTAAGAAAAAAAATTGTGGATATTTTTGAAAGAAAAAATTGGAAAAAAATCAAATGAAAAACACAAAAAAAAGAACAATTTTTCTTGAGGAAAAATTGACATTTATAATAAACTATAAAATAAACCTGTATTATATGGTCTAAAATGCCCATAATAACAAAGAGAATGAACTCCCAAGTATCGTCCTTTATGATCAGCGGGTTAAACACCACGCATCTGTTTAAAACATCAATGACTCTCAGCAAAAAATCCGCCTTTTCTATCATAAAAAAAAATAAAATTTCTGTCAAAAAAACCATGAGAATTTTTTACTCAAATTCTCGATTTTCTCAAAAGCTAAAGAAAGATGCGAGACTGCCAATCGAAACAATTTCTGTTTATCTTCTTCTTCTAACACTAATTTCGCAGGAAAAACCGCTTTTTCTAGCTTTAAATAGTTCAGATTTTCTCGAAACCCAAGTTTTGGCAATAAAAGCAATAAAACACGATAAAATTCAAGTGCTTTTTCATAGATTTTTTCTGGGTAATTCGAAGAATTTGTTGCTTTTTGACTTTCCTCACCGACAAAAATAAAGGCATTTCCCAATATTTCTAAAGAAAAGTATATTTGTTCTTTAGTTTTGAAAACCTCGACGAAATTTAGCATCATTTGTTGTATTTGTGAATGGGAAGCCTTGTTTTTCTCATAAATCTGCGATTTTTCACTGTTTTTATCTAGTTTTTCTTCATAAAATGGGTCGAGATTGAGATAAATGGACTCAGTGAATCGAAGTACGATATCTCTTTTATTTTCGAGAAGTTCTGGATGTGGACTTTCTTTCGAGTTTTTGAAGATATCGTTGAAATATTCACCATCTTCAGTTTTTAATGAAAAACTCTGCTTAATATGTGAAAGAATCATGCTATATGTGTCAATTTTTCAATATTTTTAAATTAAATACCAAAAGAATTCATTAAATTTTTAATTTTTCGCTTTTAAAAAAAAAAAAAATTCTTTAAAAATATTCCATTTTATCATTTTTTCCTTTTGTTTTTTTCTTCTTCACCGTTCAATTTCTGAAGTAATTTCAATATTTTCAAAAACATCACAATAATATCCAAATATAGCATTAAAGCTGCAAAAATATAGTCATCGATCTCCAAAGCTCCTCTTTTCCCTCCCATAATGAGCTGAGTATCATAAATCAAATAAAAACCATAGAGCATTGCTCCTCCCAAAGCCACCACAATCTCTAAGAACTCACTTCTAATGAAGATTCTCGCTAATCCTGCAAAGAACAGTCCCATAGCCATCATGCAAATAAACCCTCCAAAATACGTTATATCAGTTTTAGTGGTCATTGCATAGAAGGTTAAGCTAAAAGTGATGCCCATCGTAAGGAAAGCAGCCATACATACGATATTTGGATCATAAAGTCCACAAGTCACCGATACTAAATAGCTTTCTCCAAAAGTGAAAAGGCCTAGAATCACGTAATTTGTAGGGACTTGACGTGCTAAGTGCTTATTACACATAAGGACTATTGGAAGAATTATTGTAATTGCTATAGAAAAGTAGAAAATTGCTGTGTTTTGAAGCTGGAATTTAAGGAATGTAGGGGAGTTCATTGCGAGGGAACAAAGGAGGAAAGTGACTAAAAGCTGCATAGAAAGAATTCCGTAGACCTTTCGCACAAAGGCTGGACGGGATTTGGCATGCATGGAGTTGTAGACATTGGATTGGTCATCCGAGAAGATTTTATTTAAATTTTCCATTTGTATGAGTTTTTAAATTATTATAAAAAAATAAAGAAATTGAATCTAAAGAAAATTCCTTAGAAAATTCTTTATTAAATTATACACTAAATTTTTAACACGTAAGTACAAATTTCTTTATCAGAAATCGTTTTCATTATTCGACAAATTCCACGATATCTGGTTTCTCGAATTTTAAGTAATCTTCGACCTTTAGACTCAAAGAATGAGTCCTCAACCCAGCATTGAAGTTTATACAGTCATTTTTCAATAAACTAGGGTCCACAAAGGTTTTTAACCCAAAAATCGAGCCGAAAGGGGGTACAGCTCCTGGTAAACACTTAGTAATTTTTCTAACTTCTGCCTCAGTTGCTAATTCTATTTTCTTCAGTTTTAAATGGGATTTTATTAGCTTCCATGAGACTCGTTTTGAAGCACTCATTACTACTAAAAAGAAGTTTGAAGACTTTGGATCTTTGAAAAGCATTGCTTTAGCACCACTTTCCAAAGATACTGAACGGATTGAGGCCGCTTCTTCGCTGGTTCGAACCGGGGAGTGAACCCAAAGACCGTGGTAGATCTTTAATGAGGAGAGGGAAGAGCGAATTAGGTTGAAAACGGTGTCGTCTTCGGCTTCGAACTCCATTGTTTATTTTTATTTAAGGTTTTTTGTTAGTTTTGAATTTTTATTTGTTAGTTATGAAGATTTTTTTGAGTTTTTAATTTTTTTTGATTTTTAAATATTTTAAAGTTTTTAATTTTTTTTCTTTTTTTTTTCCTTAATTTTTGAATTTTTTAAATTTTAAATTGCCAATGCAACAGAGGGTTTTTTTTCGAATTCTGCTTAATAAGTGCTTTCAAGGAAATAGATATTAAACTCAACATAATCCTTTACAACATTAACCGCTTTCCAGAATGCATTAGTGCCTTTCTGAGAAATCATATTGCTTTATAAAATAAAAATTAAATAATTTCATTAATATTCTCATTATTATTCACAAAATTACAAAAAAACATCAAAAAAACATCAAAAAAACAAAAAATTCTTAAAAAAAATTACTAAGAAAGATCCAATTTGACTTTAGTAAGATCTTTTATCTTTGAAATTCCCTCACCAAACAATTCAACTCCTTTATCTCCTAAATTATTGCTATTTTTTTTTATTTTTCACTTCTTTTATATGAAATTATTCAAAAATTACTTCGAAAGATCTATATTGAGAATTTTCAGTGATTTCACCTTCGAAATGGCTTCAGCCAATAGAATAGCTCCTTCCTGTCCAATTCCGTTTCTTTTACAAAATTTTTAAAGGAATTCTTCATTTTTTACTTGTATAAATTCAAAGTAATTGTTTTTAATGAAGAAAACTTCTCAAGGGCCTTCGCGATCAAAGAAGCTCCTTTATCTCCGATCTCGCTTCTTTTTAATGAAGAATTATAGAATTATTCAGTCAATATAAATTAGAAGAATTTTGAAGAAAAAACTCGTAAAGATTTAATTGAATATTCTTCAGAGATTTCGCTTTTTCAAGGCCTGAAAGTAATTGTTCGACTCCTTTTTCTCCTATGATGTTTATTTAAAGGAAAAAACCTTGTTTTTTTAAAGGAAAATCAAAAAAACTTAGAAATATTCAATGAAAAAGTCTTGAGATTCTGTAATTTTCCTAGTCCTTCCGCGATAATTTGTCCAGATTTTTCGCTTAATTTATTGCTTTTTAAAGGAAAAATTGTGAATAATCGAGAATTTTATTGATAATACTTGTAAAAATTCAAGACAATGACTTTTAAATTCTTCAGATTCGAAAGTCCATCCACTAAGAACTTGGTTCCAGTGTCTCCCATTTTATTGCTATTTCGAAAGAATTTCATGTATAAAAATCGACATTATTATGAAATAAATACTCATAAAATTCTAAGATAATCTTCTTCGCTTTGTCCAAATGACCTATCGCTGCTCCCAAATACTCAGCTCCTTTCTCTGAGATATTATTGCTAAAAAAATAATAAAAAACATGAAATTAAGAAAAAAATCCCTTTTTTTCTTCAAAAATCGTTAATTTTTTAACAAATAAATTTAATTTTTACTTATAAAATTGCAAGGCTAATTTCTCAAGATTTTTCAATTCCGAGATTCCTTTTCCATAATATTCAATGGCCTTATCGGAAACTTCGTTGCTGGAATAGAAAGAGAAGGAGAATTGCTTCAAATTTTGCATCTTTCCCAAGGCTTCACTGAGGTAAAGCGCGCTTAAATCCTTCAGATCATTCGCAGCGAGATTCAGGTTGAATTTCTTCAATTCAGTGAATTTTGATAAACCTTCAGCGAATAATTGCATGCCTTTATCTGTCAGTTTATTCCTTTGAATTATTAAATTTAAAGAATATTTCTTTTGTTTTTACGAGGCTAAGTTCAGTTTCATTGTTTGAAGAGTTTTTATCGAAGAAAGCTTAGAAGATAAGGATTCAACACCTTTATCGCCCACTTCATTGCTATAAACATAAATTCGAATTTTTTTTAAAAAAGTTCAAGTTTTTATCTAAAAGGAAAAATCTTAAAAAAACCTGAAGAAATCTATTGAAAGTTTCTTCAATTGTTGAAGTTTTGTTAATTCTGATGCGAGAATCAGACTTCCCTGTGATTGTATTTGATTTCCCAAAAGAATTAGCTTCAGTTTTGAGATTGAAGAAAGCTTTGAAAGACTTTCTGCGAGATTCTGAAGGCCCAAATCAGTGAGTTTATTGCTAAAAAAGTTCAATTTTTTTTGTTTTATTAAAGCAATTTTACTATGCGATATCTAAAGAAAGAGATTTTAATGATTGGAGCTTATTGATTGCCGTTCCGAAAAGCTGGACTCCTGAGTCTTTCAGCTCAAGGCCTTTGAGGTTTAAGACCAGCTTGGAAAGGCCTGGAATTTTAGAGAGAGATTCTGTGAGGAACGTAGCTCCTTTGACTGAAATATCGGTGCTATTTAGAAAAAATTAAGAGTTTTAAAGAAAAAATAAAGGAAAAAAGTTTTTAAAATGTGAAGAAAATTTAAAGGTAAAAAATTAAATGAAAAATTAAACAAAAAATTTAAAGGAAAATTTAAAGCAAAAAATTTAAGGAAAAATTTAAAGGAAAAAATTAAAGGTAAAAAAATTTAAAAGAAAATTTTTTATTCATTATTGAAAAAAATTAATCAAAATAAAAATTTAATTAAGTCTTTTAAAAAACTTGAATTTTACTTAATTAAATTGAGATTTATCTGTCTTAATCCCTTGAGTTTTTCCAGCGAAGTGCTGAGAATTTCTGCTCCTTTATCCGTCAGTTTGTTGCTATATACATTCAAACTCATAACCTTTATAACCCCCTTCTTTACTTAAAGATCGAAAGCTTGAATTTCTGCAAATTCGGCAATTTTAACAAAATTTCTGATAAAAGCGCAACGCTGAACTCTGATAAATTATTGCTAAATTTAAAGGAAAAACCAATATTTTATCATTTTTTCTTCACAATTTACGAAGATAAATCAAGGTCAATAGCTCTTAAATTCTTCAATTTCTCGAAGTTTTCAAAAAGGTATTTGACTCCTTTATCGGTGATTTCATTACTAAAAAACCAAAATTCTTTAAATAAATAAAGGAAAAATCAATGCTTTTGAAGATTTAATTTGAGTTCATATAGGTTATTTTGGAATTTTCCCAGATATTGTCCTAATAAATCTAAGCCTTTTTCATAGATTTTTCTGCCTTCATTCTGGAAATGGAAAGTTTTTATTGGTTTTTCATCGAATTTATCGTTCAAATGTCTGTTTAAATCCTCAAAACCATCAATTTTCAACGTTTCTTCTTCTTTAATCTCTCTTTAAATAGGTTTTTTATGATAAAAATGTGATTTTTCTAAATAAAAAAACTCAAATTCTTCTTGTGAATTCATGGAATTTTCGCTTTGAATTGTTTTGCTTTTTTGTTTGAATCTAATTTTTTTTATTAATTTTTTGTAATAAAATTAAAAATATTTAAAGGATTTTTTTAAAATAATGAGAAAAATTCTGAATTGCAGATATTATTCATTGACTTTCAAGGCTTTTAAAGGCTTGGCTGAATTAATGCAGATTCCTGTAGCCCCTCCTGTTCTCGAGAATATTAACAAACCTAATCTAGAGACAGTTATCTATGAAAGGCCCAAAGGTTTTTTTATATATTGCTTTTCCGGAAGAAAATAAAATAAATTCGTTTAGAAATCAAAATCGAGGATTATTTAGAGAATAATTTCAAAAATATCACAAAATTTGAAGAAATCGAGTTTCCTTATGCTTTCATTAAGAAAAATGAAAGAAAAACTCTTGTATTTTCTTCTTTATTTTGTATTTTTCTTTATTTTCTCTTCGGTTTTTTTTCTTTTTTTTCTTCTTCAATATTTTATTTATTTTTCTTCTTAATATCCTTTTTCTGTATTTTATTGATATTTTGCGATAAAAAGAAAAAGGAATACGATAATTTGATTCTTAATGAAAGGTATCCTTTAGACGAAGTACAAGAGAATTTAACTGGAATTCTCAACAAATTTCTTCTGGCTCTCCAAACCGATGAAAATTTCCCCAAACTTGAATACAATTTCCTGTTAAAAACACGAAATGCTTTGAATATCCTGAAGAAAAACAATTTCAAACTCACTTTCAACAAGAAAAATCCAGAGGAAAAAGATTCTTTGCAAATTGTTGAAATCAATCACATAATAGGTTATTTGATTTGATTTTTCTTCAATAAAAAACCATTGAATTTCAATAAAAAATTGAATTTTCTACATTAAAACCATTGAATTTCATTAAAAAAAATTGAATTTCAATAAAAACTATTGAAGTTTCTTTAATAAAAAAATGATTGATTTTATTCATTACAAACCATTGAATTTCTTCAGGTTTAAACACCAATCGAAATTTGAACTTCGATCTAAATCAATATCTGATAAACCGCGTTCTCGAAAGCAAAGGTGTTGTAATCTACACTTCGCAAGTGAGCACTGAAGAAAACGAGAGGCTCGCGGCTCTAGAATTTCGTCGAAATTCAAAGCAATTTATCCTGAGAGTTCATGTTCAACATAAGACAGAATCTCAAATTTCCATTGAAAAACCTGATAAAGAACTCTTTCAACAAGAGAATTCATCAATAATTCATCATGCAATCTTCGAAAATCAATTGAGAACGCCCCCTCCTTTAAGCGCCGCTCATTTGGATTTTATTGAATGGTTTTCATTAATTTTCACTAATTTTCATTAAATTTCATTAATTTTTCATTAAATTCCATTAATTTTTCATTAAATGTTTTCACTAATTTTCATAATTTTTCACGATTTTTTTAAAAAAGGTTCAAATTATTCAGATTATCTGATTGGATTCTCGTGGATTATGATGATTTTATGCGAGGAAATCGTCTTTTGAAGTTTGAAAAAAATTTCAATAAATAAAAACAAAAACAAAAACCCGCGATTTTTCTGAACAAAAACTATTCAAAAATTTCTCGAAATTTTAATCATTTTCTTAATTAATTTTTATTGAAAAAAATCCATTTTTTCCCATTAAATTATTTATTTTTCCTATGTCGAAAACTCAACAACCTCAGTCTTTTATCTATGTTTTTCTGAAGAATGAGTTAGGAATTACGATATCGTTGATCCAGCTCTTTGCTAGCATTCCTATCAAACAAAACCATAAGGCTATTATCGAGAAAATCAAGCTTCCTAAGAATAAAACCTTTGAATTATTGTATAAAGGTCGAATTTTATCAGAAAATAATACTTTTAAAGAAGAAAAAATCCCAAATTACGGTGATATTTTCGTTAAAATCCAAAGTGAAGATCCTCTTTCTTCCCAAATTCCCCCTGAGAAAAACTCTTTGGTAAATATAGTAAATTCAAAATTAGCAGCGAAAAAACTGAATTCGGTTCAACCACAAATATCTCCGAATCAAGCCACACAAATAATGAAGCCAAATTGGATGAATTTCGCAGTTTTGGAGATAATTGCGAAAAAAAACGTGATGCCGGCAACAGTAAATGCGATGATAGATGATTCAATTTCCTTATCTGGTCTATTGCTTTCTGAGAAGAAAAGTCCGAAGAAAAAAAGAAACAATTTAAGTTTAACTAAAAATTTCAATAATTACGTTGCAATGGAGAAGAAAAGTACAGAAAATGAGAAAAAAATGATCAAAAAAATATCGATAATTCAAGCTGTTTATAAAGGAAAAAAGGCTAGAAAAATATATATGTTAAGAGTGAAGAAGTTGAAATATCGTTGTTTTATCATTGAAGAACTCATACAAAGTGAAGAAAAATACAAGAATTCACTGTTTTGTTTAAAAAATAACGTGATTTTGAAGCTTCGCGAGAAGAAATTACTGAAGAAAGAGGACGAATATACAGTGTTTTCGACATTGGAAAATATCGCAGAATTCAGCCATAATTTACATTCGAATTTAAACGCGATTTACAAAGATAAATTCCTAAGATATCAGACGAAAATCGCGGAAACTATCCTGAAAATGATGCCTTATTTCAAGCTTTATACGCCTTTTTTCAATAATTTTGAGCAATCGAGGCAATTTCTCGAGAAACTTCGTAAAAGCAATAAGTCTTTATCATCTTTTCTTCAGGAAAATGAGCATAAACCCCAGTTCGAAAATCTTGATATAAGTTCTTTATTGATAAAACCCATCCAAAGACTGCCGAAATACGTGCTTCTTTTCAAAGATTTAAAGAAAAATACTGAGGAAACCCATCCCGATTATCGTAATATTATTCAAGCGCTTGAGAAATTCGAATTAATTAATAATGAATTAAATTCTCAAATGAAGGAATATTTACGAAAAATCAAGATTTTCGAGCTTCAACAACAATATGGCGATCCCAATAAGCTTCAGATTCTCGAATCTCATCGTGAATTTCTTGATGAAGAAGCCATTAATATAATACTGGCTGATATTCCTATAGAAGGGATTCTTTATTTCTTGACTGATTTATTGATAGTAGCAGGAAGAATGAATAATTCTGATTGGAAACTGTTGAAAGCTGTGTACTTAGAAGGGAATAGCTTTATAAGAGAACAGCAGGATACACAGTATTTCGAGAATATTTTCACAGTTTATGGCAAAGAAACGATGACTTTATGTGCAGATACTAAAGAAAGTAAACAGAAATTAATGGCTGGAATATCGATTTTGATCAAGGAATTAAATAATAAACAGAGAAATCGTGAAGGTTTAAAACGAATAAATAAGGGAAAAACGATAGAAATCATGAAGAAATTACAGGAGAATCCCTTAGTTATTAAAGTTATCGGCTCTATTAAAAGAGGATTAAAGGATTTTAGCCCTTATATTGTGTATGTTATACAGATTAGTAAAGAAAATTGGAGACAATGCCTTTATTTTAGATATAGCGAACTGCTGAAATTGGATGAATTAGTGAAGAAAGAGTTCAAAAATATAGGGATTTCACATTTTCCACCTAAGAATTGGCTTAATGGACAGAAAGCGCAGGTTATTGAATCGAGGATCTTGCTGATTGAGCCGTTTTTGCAGTCTTTGCTACACAATGAGAAAGTCATTGTTAATAGCAAGAAAGTGCTAAATTTCCTTGGATTACCGATGAATTTCTATGAGATTTCAACCGATTTAAATGTATCTATATAAAGGAAAAATCATATTAAATTAATATTATTTTTTTTCAAAGAAAGAAAACACAGATTTGCCAAACGAAAGCCATTTCTCGAAGATTCTCTTGAAAACTTCTTCAGTTTTCGGTCTTCTTTCCCAATTAAATTCGAATTTTTCAACTCCGAGTTTCGAAAAGCCTAATAATTCGATAAACTCGCAGGAAGTCGAGATTCATTTGATGAACAACAAGACAATAACGATAAACATCACAAAGAACACAAAGGCCTGCGAGCTTTGTCGAGAAATTGCCTCACAAATAAACCTGGTATCTTACCTAGATTTCAAACTATTTGTGCAGATTTCTAACAATGAAGAGCGAAGGTTAGAAGATGATGAGTTCCTTTTCCGAGTTTTCACCAATGAATTACAGGAAAATAGCTCAAAAAACAGTGAATTAACTGAAGAATTTGTTGATAGTGGTGACGAAACTCGTAGTAAAAGCCCAAATAAATCGAAAATTACGTCTTTCTTCAGTAATATTAAAAACTCTTTCGAAAAAGGATACAACAAATTGAAAACCACCACTCGCAAGCTTTTTTCTTCAGATTACAAGCTTTTCTTTAAGAAATATCTCTTTTTTACAAACGAAATTGAGCTTTTAGACTTTAATCTCGATCAAATAAAGCTTGGACTTGTGACTTCTCAGATTTTTCATGAGGTTTTTTTAATGAATTATGTCTTATCTTACAATGATTACTGTTTGATCTCAGCTTTGCGGACTTATTTAACTTATGGTAATATGTCTATGATAAAAGCCAATGATTTCTTGCATTTAATGGAGGAAAAATCGCTAAAGGAGAGTATTCCTGATGAAATCTTTTATAAAAAAGATAAGGAATATTGGGTTAATACAGTCGGCGATAATTGGAAGAGTTTTTCTGAAGGAATCGGGAAAATCGTGGATCTTAATACAAATCTGAACTTCGAAGCGAATTCCGCAATGTTGAAGTCTTTAAATGATAGAAAAAATGCAAAAATTAATGTGAATTTGAAGCCAACAAACGCGAAGATTATCGCACAATTACTCACAATCGAGTCTCTTGCGAAGTCAGAGCTTTTTGGTGCGAAGATCTTCTGGGTGAATTACGAATCGGCCCCTAAGAAAAAAAATAAGGATTTTGGGTATTTAGCAATATTTTTCTCGAAAATTTCGCTGCTGGATTCAAAGAAAAAAGAAATGAATCAGGTTCTTTATGAAAATATCATTGATTATAAGACTTTTCCTGATGCTTTTGAACTGGATTTTGACAGTGATTTCGCGGATTTGCAGAAACAAAGAAGAAATCAAAAGTTTTTGAGCTTTTCTGCAGAAACTGATGAAGAAAAAAAAGAGTTTTTTGTTGAGAAGAAAATGAGCAAAGAAGATGTGCAGCCGAGAAGAGAACTCGTGAGTATGAGGTTTTCTACAGCGAATAGCTTTGAAATATATCAGTTGATTGATGGGTATTACAAATTGAGGGAGTTTTTAGATAAAAAAATGGAATAACAAAATAAAAAGGAAAAATTTTTTTAATTTTTTTCTAAGGAATTTAAATTTGATCTTTTTCGAAAATTTTTTCTTTCTTAGTTTTTGAAGGTTTAAAAAGAAAAAAGCCAATTTCATTTGGGTTAAAAATTCTTTTTTTTAAAAAAACTTAAAAATTAAAAAAAAATAAATAAAATAAT
>JFJP01001875.1_pt1 | contig 22862 bp, 13 predicted proteins | sample 431651 | NCBI WGS metagenome assembly JFJP01 (sample SAMN02602958, study PRJNA72255) | Microbial mat metagenome, whole genome shotgun sequencing project. | biome: fresh water; feature: sink hole; material: water; isolation source: purple microbial (photo- and chemosynthetic) mats found in...
GGGTTATGAAAACCCAGGCTGCCATCGGCGAAGCCCTGGGCGAAGGGTTGCGTAGCGTGATTCAGCAGGTCGGCCAGCATGTTGGCATGGCGGTAGGCTGCGCTGAGCGCTGTCTCGATCTCATGCCGTGCGGTCACATCCAGCATGAGGCCTTGCAGATACAGTGGCTGACCAGACTCGTCGAGCAGGATTTCCGCTTCATCCTGGAAGTGCCGCCATTCGCCGGCGCGGGTGCGCAGACGGTACGCCAGCGACAGCGTGCCGCCTTCGTTCCGGAAAGCTTCCAGTTTGGCGAGCACCTGCGGCAGGTCGTCCGGGTGCAGGCTTTGCAGCCAGATGTCCGGCGCTGCCAGCCATTCTGCCGGTGTGTAGCCGAGTTCACTGACACGCGGGCTGATGTAGAGGGTCTGGCTCAATTCATCGAGCTTGGCGCGGTAGATGATGGCGGGGACTTTTTCCGTGAGCAGGCGGAAGCTGGTTTCGCGCTCTTGCAGGGCGGCTTCGATTTGCGTGCGTTCGGTGATGTCGCGGGCAATGCCATAGAGGCCGATGACGCGGCCCTCGCTATCGTGCAGCGGGCCTTTGGTGGTGAGGAAACTGCGGTTGCCCTCGGCGGTGGGGATTTCCTCCTGGAAGTTCAGGGTGATGTTGCTGTCGATCACCGTATTGTTGTCGGCCGCTTGGCGCTCGGCGATGTCAGACGGGAACAGGGCGGTTTCGTCGCGGCCCAATACGTCAGCCTGAGTCTGCCCGGTGAGCCGCTGCGCGGCCCGGTTGAACAGGATGAAGCGGCCGTTGAGATCGAGGGCGAAGATGGCGTCGCTGGAACTGTCGGCGATGGCGGCAAGCAGATGCAGGGCGCGCAGTCGTTCGGATTGGGCTTGCTCGATGGCTTGGGCCGAGGCGAGTTGCTGACGCTGGCGCGTCAGTACCAGACCGGCGCCGGCGGCGATCAGGGCCAGCAGCCCGCTCAGGGTGATCCAGGCCACGCTGCGGTTCGCCTCGGCGAGCATTTCCTGCCGGTCGAGCTTGGTCATCAGGAACCAGTCGGTGCCGGGGATGGCGCGGGCGATGCCGGCGACTTTTGTGTTGCGGTAATCGATCCCCTCGACCAGTTGACCAAGCTTGCCGGGATCTTTGATGACCTGGGAAGCTAGCCGCCGGGTGTCGCTGAGCGGTTGGCGCAACTTCATGGCAGCGTCGGCCTGTTGTCGCAGGTTGCTGAGAAAAATGAAGTGATCACCATCGCGCTTGAACAGGAAAATTTCACCGCTGACGCTGGGAACCGGCCAGGCGCTCAGTGCGACGGGGAAGAAATTATCCGCGTCGCTGTGCAGCACGATAATCGGGCCGGGCTGACCGCCTTTCTGGGGGAGACGCACAACATAGTCCAAGTGTCTGCGACCCGCCGCATCGAGGTAGGGACCGAGCCGACTGACGTTTTTCCGTGCGATGTCGGCGAGAAGTCGGGCGCGCTCAGGGGCGGCGATCTGGTGGTTTTTTTCACGCTCTGAATCGCCCGTTCTCCAGAGTTGCGTGCCTTGCTCGTCGAGTAGCACGACGCCTTGAAACACGCCTTCCTTGCGGTAGGCGCTCAGACGTTCAAGCAGTCGGTCGCGGCTGGCGGTATCGCCCTGCTGGTGCCAGCGCTGGTAGGCCTCGGCGAGGAAAGGACTGTTCTGCAACAGATTGGCGTCGCTTTGTCTTTCTTGCAGCCAAGTGACGATCTGCTCGGTTTTGAGCAGGGAGACCGCTTGCAGGCGCGCGACTTCGGCGGACTTCTTCTGTTCCAGCGTTTTCAGGCTGAGGATGGTGGTGATGCCGATGATGACCGCCGACAGTACAAGCAGCGGCAGCAGCAGGCCGCTCCGCTTCGGCTGAATGGCAAGCGGGGCAGCCGCACGCCGCTGCAGCAGGTAGTAGAGCAACAACGTGGTGGTGACGACGAAAACTCCGCCCTTGATCATGCTGACCAAGGTGATCTGGAGGGGAACGCCAAACAGCGCTTCCACAATGAGATCGGAAGTTACGATCCACAGACCGGCAACGGCGGCGTAGACGAAAACAATGGCTATCGGTGAGTGGATTCGGCGATCAGCAGACTGGGGCACGGCATATAACCTTCGTAATATGACCTTCGTAGGTTGGGCAAAGCGCAGCGTGCCCAACATTCACCGGTTGCTGTTGGGCATGCTGCGCTCTGCCCAACCTTGTATGCCTTGACTATAGCTGGGCCGGCTTATGGCGTTGGGGCATCGAGATAGCTGGATGCGATGCCGGCGAAAGCGTCGAAGCCTTGCAGGAAGGCGTCGGCGGCATCCGGGTCGAAGTGGTTACCGCGCCCGGCGGTGATGATGTCGCGCGCTTCTTCAAGCGGCATGGGGGGTTTATACACGCGCGGTGAAATCAGCGCGTCGAACACGTCAGCTATCGCCATCAGTCGGGCGGAAATCGGAATGGCTTCGCCGGACAAGCCATCCGGGTAGCCGCTGCCGTTCCATTTTTCGTGGTGCCAATGCGCGATTTCCTTGGCCAGGCCGAGAAATTCGACGGGCCGGTCGGCATCGCGCTCGGCATGTTCGATGGCTTCGGCACCGATACGGGCATGGGTTTTCATGATCTCCCACTCGACCGCCGTCAGCGGGCCGGGTTTTTGCAGGATGGCGTCCGGTATTCCGACCTTGCCGATGTCGTGCAGGGGAGCAGAGCGGCTGAGCAGGGTGATGAAACGATCACTCAGTGTGGTGCGAAAGCGCGGGTGATCGCGCAGGCGCAGGGCCAGTTCATGCACATAACTCTGGGTGCGCAGAATGTGGTTGCCGGTCTCCGGGTCGCGCGTTTCGGCCAGATGCGCCAGCGCGCGAATGCTGACTTCCTGGGTGATCTCGTTTTCCAGCATGCGGCGGGCAACTTCGGCTTCCAGCAGGACGTTCTTGTTGGATAGCCAGTCGCGCGCCTGCTTCAGTTCCAGCTGCGTGCGCACACGGGCCAGCACGATGGCCGGCACCAGCGGCTTGGTGATGTAGTCCACCGCGCCCGCGTCCAGGCCGCGCAACTCGGCTTCCGGGCTATCCATCGCGGTGACGAAGATGACCGGGATGTCGCGCGTCGACGGATCGGCGCGCAGATAGTCGAACACTTGATAGCCATCCATGCCCGGCATCATTACATCCAACAGGATCAGGTCTGGACGCGGTTCGCTGACCGCGATGCGCAAGGCTTTTTCCCCCGAAGTTGCGACCCGAATCTGGTAAAGCGGCCGCAACAACGCATCAAGCACAGTCAGATTCTCGACTGCGTCATCAACTATCAGAAGGGTATTCAGATTTTTGTCCATCATGGATTCGAAGTGTCATCCTCAGACCAAGGAAGCTGATTCATTTATCGGCTACTTGATCAGAATCTTCAAGGTTTCTGGAGGCATTCCGGAGGAGATAAATTTCAATGCCATTTTCAAATGGTATCAGGAAGCGGCGAATTGTGGTCAATCGTTAAATCGGAAGTTAGCAGCATCGCTTCTGAAACCGCGCAAGCGGCGATTTTCAGGTATGCGTTCCAGCAGGCGGATGCTGACGGTTCGTAGAGCGGATAAGCGCAGCTTCCACCTTTGCTGGGTGTGGAATGCTGGATGCGCTGCGCTTATCCTCCCTACGGTTCTGCTTGAAAAATGTGTGGACTTGAGAGCTTGAACGACTGTCCGCTCAACTCCTAGGACGCTAGCTGTCACTGGAACGGCTGGTCCACTCGGAAATTTGCCGGATGGCCACGTTTAAGGCGATGGTTAAAATTTAACCATCGCCTTAAATGAATACAAATACTCTCTCGAAGTTGTACGAGGCAAGGCTTCTGACATCGAGACGAGATACGTCGAAGAAGTGGAAGAGCGGGTGGTTGGGTTCGGTCCGAACATCCCGATGTTCTGCCTGCTCCTGGAAGAAGATTACTCAAACGCGGCTATTGGGTCAGGTCGATTTATTTTGTTGCGGCTGCCGCCACTGCCGGTGGTATCCGCTCAATCAATCTGGGGTCGAACGGTTTCGGGATGATGTAGTCGCGGCCGAATTCCAGCTTGTCCAGCTTGTAGGCGTCGAGCACTTCTTGCGGTACCGGTTCGCGTGCCAGGTCGGCGAGGGCGCGGGCGGCGGCGATCATCATGGGTTGGGTGATGGCTTTGGCGCGGGCGTCAAAGGTGCCTTTGAAGATATACGGGAAGCCGAGGACGTTGTTGACCTGGTTCGGGTAGTCCGAACGGCCGGTGGCCATCAGTGCGTCGTCGCGGGCGGCGTGGACGTCGGCGGGGGAGATTTCCGGATCCGGGTTGGCCATGGCGAACAGGATCGGTTTGCCGGCCATGCTCTTGACCATGTCGGCGCTGACCAGTTTGGGGCCGGAGACGCCGATAAAGACGTCGGCATCTTTCATGGCGTCGGCCAGGCTGCGCTGCTCGGTGTCTTTGGCAAATTCCTGCTTGTGGCTGTTGAGGTCGGTGCGGCCGCTGTGAATGACGCCTTTGCTGTCGACCAGCGTCATGTTGGTCTTGTTGCCGCCCATGGCGATCAGCAGGCGCATGCAGGAGAGTCCCGCTGCGCCGGCGCCAAGGCAGACCAGTTTGATGTCGTCGAGCTTCTTGCCCTGTACGTCGAGTGCGTTGAGCAGGCCGGCGCACATGACGACGGCGGTGCCGTGCTGGTCGTCGTGGAAGACGGGGATGTCGAGGCGGGCTTTCAGGGCTTCTTCGATTTCAAAGCAATGCGGCGCTGCGATGTCTTCCAGGTTGATGCCGCCGAAAGTCGGGGAGATGTTGACTACGGTTTCGATGAAGCTGGCAACACTGGGGGCGGCAATTTCGATGTCGAATACGTCGATGCCGGCGAAGCGCTTGAACAAGATGCCTTTGCCTTCCATCACCGGTTTGCTGGCCAACGGGCCGAGGTTACCGAGCCCAAGAATCGCGGTGCCATCGGTAATTACCGCGACCAGGTTGCCCTTGTTGGTGTAGCGGTAGGCGTTGGCCGGGTCTTTGGCGATTTGGCGCACCGGTTCGGCGACGCCGGGGGTGTAGGCGAGCGAGAGTTCGTATTGGGTGGCGCAGGGTTTGGAGGACTCGACGGAGATTTTTCCGGGGCGGGGAAACTCGTGGTAATCGAGTGCTTGCTGGTTCAGGTCGCTCATGCGGTGGTCTCGGTTGCGGGGATGCGCGCATCATATATTTACGCAATACGGAATGACAGGTTGGCGGCGTTGTAACGCCTCCTTCGGGGCTGGCTGCTTTGCTAGAATCCAGCTTTCCAACACATTAATAAATACGCCATGCACAGCCTCTTCGACTCCCGTCAGAACTTTGATGCCGGTAACGGAACCACCGGTGCTTTTTATTCCTTGCCGCAGCTCGAAAAGGCGGGGGTTGGCGCTATCTCGAAGCTGCCAGTGTCGATCCGCATTGTGCTGGAATCGGTGCTGCGTAATTTCGACGGCAAGAAAATCACGGAACAACATGTCCGCGAGCTTGCCAATTGGCAGCCGAACGCGTCACGCACGGAGGAAATTCCGTTCGTCGTCGCGCGCATTTTGTTGCAGGACTTTACCGGTGTGCCGTTGCTCGCCGATCTGGCGGCGATGCGCTCCGCCGCCCAGCGCGCGGGTAAGGATGCGAGCAAGGTGGAGCCGCTGGCGCCGGTGGAAATGGTGGTTGACCATTCTGTTCAGGTTGATGTTTTCGGCAAGCCGGAGGCGTTGGCCGAGAATATGAAGATTGAATTTGAACGCAACATCGAGCGCTATCAGTTCCTGAAATGGGGCATGCAGGCGTTCGAGACGTTCAAGGTCGTGCCACCTGGCGTCGGCATCGTGCATCAGGTCAATATGGAATACCTGGCGCGCGGGGTGATGGAAAAAGCCGGTGTGTATTACCCGGATACGTTGGTCGGCACCGATTCGCACACCACCATGATCAATGGCCTCGGCGTGGTTGCCTGGGGGGTTGGCGGCATCGAGGCGGAGGCCGGTATGTTGGGCCAGCCGGTGTATTTCCTGACTCCGGACGTGGTCGGTGTGAATTTGACTGGCCGCGCCGCGCCCGGCGTCACGGCGACCGACATTGTGTTGACCATTACCGAAATGCTGCGGCGCGCGAAAGTGGTCGGCAAGTTTGTCGAATTCTACGGCGAGGGCGCGGTGGCGTTGCCGGTGTACGACCGCGCTACCATTGCCAACATGGCGCCGGAATACGGTGCGACGATGGGCTTCTTCCCGGTTGATGAAGCGACCTGCCAGTATTTCCTGGCCACCGGCCGCGATGCCGCGAAAGTGGATGCGATGCGGGCTTACTTTCAAGCGCAGAACCTGTTCGGCATCCCGCAAGCCGATAGCATTGAATACAGCCAGACCCTGGAATTGGACCTCGGCAACGTGAAACCTTCTGTCGCCGGCCCGAAGCGCCCGCAAGACCGCATCAATCTTTATGCGTTGAAAGAGTCTTTCGAGACGCTGCTGGAATTGCCGAAAGATCAGGGCGGGTATGGCAAGAGTGAAGGTCGCGGGACGGGCGCGCTGTCGCACGGCGATGTGGTGATTGCCGCTATTACCTCTTGTACCAATACCTCCAACCCCGGCGTGATGCTGGCCGCAGGTTTGCTGGCGCGGAAGGCGGTGGAGAAGGGGCTGAAAACACCGGCGCATGTAAAGACTTCGATGGGGCCTGGTTCGCGCGCAGTGACCGAATATCTGCAGGCAGCCGGCTTGTTGAACGATCTGGAGAAGCTGGGTTTTGGTGTTGTCGGCTATGGTTGCACCACCTGCATCGGTAACTCCGGTCCGCTTCCGGAAGCCATCGAGAAGGAAATTCTTGACCGCGATCTGGTCGCCTGTTCGGTGCTGTCCGGCAACCGCAACTTCGAGGCGCGCGTGCATCAGAACGTGAAAGCCAACTTCCTGATGTCGCCGCCGCTGGTGGTGGCGCTGGCGCTGGCCGGTCGCGTCGATATCGATGTCGCCAGCGAGCCGCTGGGGCAGGGCACGGATGGCCCGGTGTTCCTCAAAGACATCTGGCCGACAGCGGAAGAAGTCGCCGCTGTTTTGCAACACGCCGCTGATCCCGCCGCATACGCCATCTACAAGGATGTCGGCGCCGACAACCCGTTGTGGGATGCAGTACCAGCACCTGCCGGCCAGGTGTATGCCTGGGACAGCGCGTCCACCTACATCCAGGAACCGCCCTTCTTCCAGGGGGGCGCCAAGCCGAATCCGGTGATTCGCGGCGCATGTGCGCTGGCTATCTTTGGCGACTCGGTCACCACCGATCACATCAGCCCGGCCGGCAATATCAAGGTGGCCGCGCCTGCCGGCAAGTATCTGGTCGAACATGGTGTGGCGCAGAAGGACTTCAACAGCTACGGCGCGCGGCGCGGCAACCATGAAGTGATGATGCGCGGCACTTTCGCCAACGTGCGCATCAAGAATTTGATGATTCCCGGATCAGAAGGTGGCGTGACCTTGCATGGCACGGAGCAGATGTCGATCTACGATGCGTCGATGAAATACCAGGCCGACAACATTCCGCTGATCGTCATCGCAGGTGAGGAATACGGCACCGGTTCATCGCGTGACTGGGCGGCAAAAGGCACCCAGTTGCTCGGCGTCAAAGCGGTGATCGCGAAGTCGTTCGAGCGTATTCACAGGGCCAATCTGGCCGGTATGGGCGTGCTGCCGATTCAGTTCAAGGACGGTCAGGGCGCGGCTGATTTCAAACTCGACGGTTCTGAGCGTTTTGATATCGTCGGTCTGGAAAATGGCATCACGCCGCAACAGGATGTCACCCTGGTAATCAAGCGCGCTGATGGCGCCAGCCAGAATGTATCGGTGAAACTGCGTCTGGATACCCCGATCGAAATCGAGTACTTCCAGGCGGGGGGCATTCTGCCGTATGTGCTGGGGCAGTTGCTCGGTTGAGCGAGCGGCAAAACTGACTTGCAATATTCAATGCCCCGCCTTGTGAAAGGCGGGGCATTTTTTTCGATTACGCGAGGTAATGGCCGTAATGCGGCAGGTTGGAAGAGCTTCGAGGAGGCAATAAAAGCCGGTGCTTAAAATGAATCTAACCCGGTCATTTCGCAGTAGAGATGTCGGGATAAGCGATGAAGGGTTAAGCCTTGGTCAAGTTGCTCTGGCTTGCCCAGCAGCGTGGCGCACTTAGAAATCTTGCAATGCGCGCACAGTTTGTCAATGCATTATTTCCAAGGTCAAGTGCTCCGCTTTGGCGGCCGATTCGGTGTCTTCGGGCGTCCAATCTACAGGTGCATGCGGAAAGCCTTGCGGTGCTTCAACTTCCTGTCCCGGGAAAATATAGTTATGCATCATCTTCTCCAAGCCATCCTCATTTTATGAGTACCTCCCAGACCGCTGCTTTATTTGCAATAACTGATCTGATGGGAACGAAGCATAGAGTTGGGTTGGAGGTGGATAAAGTCGTTGAATCGTGATTCGATTGTAAAGATTCCACTACAAAGCCTTGCCGTGTTGATGGCTGGACGAGCTGGGGGTGGCTTTATTCCGATGTTTTGGGTCGCCAGCGCTTCAGCAGCAAGGCGTTGCTGACCACCGAAACCGATGACAACGCCATTGCCGCGCCGGCGATGACCGGGTTGAGCAATCCGGCTGCCGCCAGTGGCAAAGCGAGGATGTTGTAGAAAAAGGCGAGGAACAGGTTCTGGCGAATCTTGCGCATCACCGCGCGAGAGAGTTCGACGCTATCCGCGACGCTGTTCAGGTCGGACCGCATCAGGGTGATATCCGCCGCCTCCAGCGCGATATCGGAACCCGCCGCCATGCCGAAACTGACATCGGCGCTTGCCAATGCGGGGGCGTCGTTGATGCCATCTCCAGCCATGCCGACAACGCCGCCAGCGGCTTTCAACGAGGTTACCGCAGCGGCCTTTTCCTGTGGCTTGACGCGTGCGCGCCAATCCTTGATGCCGGCTGCTTCGGCGATGGCGCGGGCGGCGTCGGGGCTGTCGCCGGTGAGCATGACGCATTCGATGCCAAGTTTTTGCAAACGGGCGATGGCAGACGGCGAGGTCGGGCGCAGGCGGTCGGCAAAAGCGAGGTGGCCGAGAATTCCGTTTGCATCGGTCAGCCTGATCCAGGTGGCTCCATTACCACTCTCGACACCCACGGCCGGACTGGCTCCCAGCCTCAGCGTGCGGCCTTCGACCGAGCCGGTTATGCCTTGGCCGCTGATGTTTTCAAAATCTGTCACGCCAGGGTAGGCGATGCCTTTGGTTTTTGCGGCTTCCAGCACGGCAGTGGCGAGCGGATGCGTGCTGCCTTGTTCCAGTGCGGCGGCCAGGCGTATCAGCTCGTTATCTTCGATGCCGGGGGCGGGTTCCAGCGCAACCAAAGCCATGCGGCCTTCGGTCAGCGTGCCGGTCTTGTCCACCGCCAGCAGGGTGAGTTTTTCCGCGCGTTCCAATGCTTCCGCCGAGCGCACCAGGATGCCTAGTTGCGCGCCGCGACCGAGGCCGACCATCACCGCGGTGGGTGTCGCCAGACCAAGCGCGCAGGGGCAGGCGATGACCAGCACGGCGACTGCGGGAATCAAGCTTTGGGTGAAGTCGCCCGTGCTCAACCACCAACCGAGGAAGGTGAGCACGGCGATGACGATGACGGCGGGGACGAAGATGCCGGAGATGCGGTCGGCCACTTTCTGGATGGGGGCTTTGGAACCTTGCGCGGCTTCCGTCAAACGCACAATTTCCATCAACTGGGTCTGTCCGCCGACGCCTTCCGCGCGCACCCGCAACAAGCCGTCCAGATTCTGGCTGCCGGCATGGACACGGTCGCCGGTCTGTTTTGTGATCGGCAAACTTTCGCCGGTGAGCAGGCTTTCATCCAGGCTGGAGGCGCCGTCGATGACTTCCCCATCTACTGGAATGCGTTCTCCGGCGCGGATGCGCACGACATCGCCGATGCGTAATCGGGCAGTTTCGATTTCCATCGCTTCGCCATTTTTCTCCACCCAGGCGGTGCGTGGCTGTAGGCCAATCAATTGCTCGATAGCGGTGGACGTGCGCGATTTGGCGCGGGCTTCGAGTAGTTTTCCGAGGCGAACCAAGGTCACCACGGCGGCGCTGGCTTCGAAATATACGTGGCCGCCGAGATCGAACAACACCACCGCAACGCTGAAGAAATAGGCGGCGCTGGTACCTAACACCACCAGTACGTCCATGTTTGCGCCGCCACCGCGCAGGCTGTTCCAGGCGCCGGTGTAGAAACGCCGGCCGGCCCAAAACTGTACCGGGGTGGCCAGTAGCCATTGCAGCCAGGGGGGCATCCATTCGACATGCTGCGCGCCAGACAGCATCGGGATCATTTGCGCCAGCAACGGCAGGGTAAACAGACTCGCAATTATAAAAACGCGCAGTTCGTTGCGGTATTCCGCCGCTTTGCGCGCTTTCGCCTCCGCGCGGCTGGCTTCGTTAATCGGCGCGGCGGAGAAGCCGGCTTTGGCGACGGCCGCCAACAATGCATCCGCCGAGGTGATGCCCGGGGTGTAGCGCAGCCGCGCCTTTTCCGCCGCCAGGTTGACGCGCGCCTCAACCCCGGGCAGCCGGTTCAGCACTTTCTCCAGGCGGGTCGAACAGGCGGCGCAGGTCATCCCGGAGATGGCTAGATCGAGACTCTGCGGCGCGACGCTGAAGCCGGTCTTGTTAATCTGTTGGAGAATCTCGGCGGCTTTTACAACTGCCGGGTCGAATTCGACACGAGCGATTTCAGTGCTCAGATTCACATTTGCGCTCACGCCTTGCAACCGGTTCAGGTTTTTTTCCAGCCGCGTCGAGCAGGCCGCGCAGGTCATGCCGGTAATGGGAAGGTCGATTATTTGTCTGGTTTCGGGCGTCATTCAGGCAAGGTACAAGCATCTTGGCATTTCCGGCAAGCGCCTTGATCGGCGAGACGGCACTCCCGGATAATGGCTGCATCCAATAACCGCAGAGAACTCAATGGAACATCAATCCGCACCCGATTTCGAATTGCCCGCCACCGGTGGCACAAGCTTCAAACTCACCGAATTCAAAGGGCGCGGCGTCGTCCTGTATTTTTATCCCAAGGACGATACCTCCGGCTGCACCACCGAAGGCCTCGATTTCAGCGCTTTGCATGCGCAATTCCAGGCGCTCGGCTGGGAGATTTTTGGCATTTCGCGCGATAGCCTGAAAGCGCATGAAAACTTCAAAGCCAAGTTCAGTTTCCCGTTTCAATTGCTGTCGGATGTGGATGAAAAGGTCTGCGAATTGTTCGGCGTCATGAAGATGAAAAACATGTACGGTAAACAGGTTCGCGGCATTGAACGCAGCACCTTTGCGATTGCGCCGGACGGCCAGGTTGCGCGTGCCTGGCGTGGCGTGAAAGTGCCGAATCATGCCCAGGAAGTTTTGGCATTCGTGAGTAACCTCTAACTTTTCCCCGGAGAAATTCCCCATGGCGCGCAAGTCCAGCAAGAAGAAGCCGACCAAGCTGTTCGTTCTCGATACCAACGTCATGTTGCACGATCCAACCTGCTTGTATCGTTTCCAGGAGCACGACATCTATCTGCCGATGGCGACCCTGGAGGAGCTGGACCACAACAAAAAGGGTATGACCGAGGTGGCGCGCAATGCGCGGCAGGTCACGCGTTTTCTGGATGAAATTGTCAGTTCGACCGAAGCGCATATTCAAGATGGCGCTTCGCTGGCAGAGCACAGTCACAAGGCTGCAACCGGTCGGTTGTTTCTGCAGACGCACCCGATTACCAGTGATGTCACCTCGATTTTGCCGTTCAGCAAGGTCGACAACCAGATTCTGGGGGTGGTCGCGTTCCTCAAGCAGCAGCAACCGGAGCGCCAGGTCATTCTGGTGTCGAAAGACATCAACATGCGCATCAAGGCGCGCGCGTTGGAAATTCCAGCCGAGGACTACTTTAACGACAAGGTACTGGAAGACACTGATCTGCTGTACAGCGGCGTTCTTGAACTGCCAGACGATTTCTGGGACAAGCACGCCAAGGGCATGGAGTCGTGGCAGCGCGACGGGCGATCTTATTACCGCGTTACCGGACCGTTGTGCGAATCTCTGCTGGTCAATCAGTTTGTCTGGCAGGAAGGCCCGAATCCGTTTCAGGCCAAGGTGATCGAGATCGCCGGCAAGACGGCGGTTCTGGAAACGGCAAAGGACTTCAGCCACCTGAAGAACAACGTTTGGGGCATTACCGCGCGCAACCGCGAACAGAATTTCGCCCTCAATGTGCTGATGGACCCGGAGATCGACTTTGTCTCTCTGCTCGGTCAGGCCGGTACCGGCAAAACCTTGCTGACTTTGGCCGCCGGTCTCACCCAGATTCTGGAAACCAAGCTCTACAGCGAAATCATCATGACTCGCGTCACTGTGCCGGTGGGTGAAGACATCGGCTTTCTGCCCGGTACCGAGGAAGAAAAGATGACGCCGTGGATGGGCGCGCTGGAAGATAACCTGGATGTGTTGAACAAGCCCGACGAGGATGCTGGCGAGTGGGGCAGGGCGGCAACGCAGGATCTGGTGCGCTCACGCATCAAGGTTAAATCGCTCAATTTCATGCGCGGCCGCACTTTCATCAATAAATTCCTGATCATCGACGAGGCGCAGAATCTCACCTCGAAGCAGATGAAAACGCTGATCACCCGCGCCGGACCGGGCACCAAAGTGGTCTGTCTGGGCAATATTGCCCAGATCGATACGCCGTATCTCACCGAAGGCAGTTCCGGCATTACCTATGTGGTTGATCGTTTCAAAGGCTGGGAGCACGGCGGTCACATCACCCTGGCGCGCGGCGAGCGGTCGCGCTTGGCGGATTACGCGGCCGGTATTTTGTAGCGTCTGAATGTTACGCTTGGCGGGTCAGGCCTGATTTTGGTTTGAACAAAGCTGGATCAGGCCTGAATAGTTCAAGAGATGGGTCAGCTCGAAAAATTTGTTGAAGACGTTAATCGGCCGTATGGCATGGTTATGGTCTGATCGTTTTGAAATTCACATCGTAAGGAATGGATATGCAAAGAATGCACCGAATTGGCCTGAGCGCCGTGGCATTGGCTGTGGCTTTGTCTTTGGCGGGTTGCGGCGACAAGAAGGAGGTAGGGGAAAAGGTGGCAATGCCGGTTGCGGCGAAAGTGAACGGGGATGAAATTACGGTGCAACAACTCAATTTCGAGTTGTCCAAACTGGGCAATCTAAACCCGGAGCAGGTCAAACTGGCCGCCAAGCAGGTGTTGAAATCGATGGTAGATCAGCAACTTCTGGTGCAGAAGGCGGTTGCCGACAAGGTAGATCAAGACCCGCTGGTGCTGCAAAACCTGGAAGCTTCCCGGCGTCAGATTCTGGCGCAGGCATTGATTCAGAAGATGACCGCAAGTCATGCCGGACCGAGTGAAGCCGAGTTGGTCGCTTACTACGAAAAGCATCCCGCTTTGTTCGCTGAACGCCGTATCTATCGATTGCAAGAAATCAACGTCCAGGTCACCCCGGAGAATGTCGATACAGTCAAAGCGCAATTGCAGCAAACCAAAAATCTCGGCGACTTTGTCAACTGGCTCAAGGCGCAGAACATTCCTTCGAGAGCTGGGCAGTCGACCAAGACAGCCGAGCAACTGCCGCTGGAATTGCTGCCGCAATTGCATGCCTTGAAAGACGGTCAGGCAATGACCTTCAATGCGCCCGGCGCGTTGAATATTCTGGTGGTGGCGGGATCGCAAACCCAGCCGCTGTCGCAAGAACAGGCCAAGCCGATGATCGAACGCTACTTGGGCAACGCCAAGAAACGTGAAGTTGCCGAGGCTGAACTCAAGCAGTTGAAGGATAAAGCCAAACTTGAATATCTGGGTGAATATGCCGACTTGGGCAAGGAGCCTGTCGTCCCGAAAATAGCCCCGACAATCGAGAAGCCGAACGCCGATGCCGGCGTGAACGAAGTGCCAAGCGGTAAATAAAGCGCAATTACCTCGGGGGGCCGTCAATGCGCGTCTTCGGTTGGCAAGTCGATCGTGAAACCGTGGCGCGGATTCTGCCATTTGCCCTTTATATGGTTTTTCTTGCCATCGAGGGGGTGGTGGCGGACGCCATGCCGGGCATCGACGTGCGCTGGCTCTATCCAGTCAAGATCGTCGCCGTGGTTGGCGCGCTCTGGTACTACCGTGCGCTGTACACCGAACTGCGGCAACCGCCGAATTGGCTTTGGGCCACGCTGGTCGCGCCGTTGTTGGGCGGAGTGGTGTTTGTGCTGTGGATCAACATGGATGCCGGCTGGATGAATCTGGGCGGCGGCACCGGCTTCGATCCACGTGATGCCGGAGGAGCTTTTAACTGGCCATTAGTGGTGACTCGACTCGTCGGTGCGGCGCTGGTGGTGCCCCTGATGGAAGAACTCTTCTGGCGCTCGTTTCTGTTGCGCTGGGTGCAGGAGCCGTGCTTTCTGACCCTGGCACCGGTGCAAATCGGCTTGCGCGCAATTTTGATCAGCAGTGTTTTATTCGGGCTAGAACACAGTTTATGGCTGGCGGGAATGCTTGCCGGTCTGGTCTACGCCTGGCTGTATCGGGCTTCCGGCAACCTCTGGCCGCCGATCATTTCGCATGCCAGCACCAATCTGATTCTGGGATTGTGGATTTTGAATACCGGCAATTGGCAGTTTTGGTGATCAACAACCTCGCGGACAACCATGATCTATGACGCTTTCAACGGCGATGCCGACGGCATTTGCGCCTTGCACCAACTCCGCCTCGCCGAGCCGGTGGAGAGCACGCTGATTACCGGCGTCAAACGTGATATCGGCCTGTTGAAACAGATCGATGCGGTTGCCGGTGATGCAGTCAATGCGCTCGATATTGCGGTAGAAAAGAACATTGCGGCGCTCAATGCAATGCTGGAAAGAGGCGTCAAGGTGCGCTGGTTCGATCATCACAATCCAGGTGAATTACCGGTACATCCGAATTTCCAGGCCAACATCGATACCTCCGCCGATGTCTGCACCAGTTTGCTGGTGGATCGTTATCTGGCTGGAAAGCATCGCGTCTGGGCGGTTGCCGCCGCATTTGGCGACAACTTGCATGCCGCCGCGCGCGTTGCCGCCGAAGCGTTGCGTTTGTCCGCTAGCCAGCTCGATCAACTGCGTCAACTCGGCGAATGCCTCAACTACAACGGCTATGGCGACAGTCTGGAAGATCTTCACTTCCATCCCGCCGAACTGTATCGCTTGCTGCATCCCTACACCGATCCATTCGACTTCATGCATGAAGCGCCCGCGTTCAAGATTCTGCGCGCGGGTTATGCCGCCGACATGGCCAATGCGCGCGCCTGCCCGCCGATGCATGAGCGCTCCGGTGGCGCGGTTTTTGTGTTGCCGGATGCCGCCTGGGCGCGGCGTGTTTCCGGGGTGTACGCCAACGACCTCGCCAGCGCATATCCGCAACGCGCCCACGCCATGCTGACGCGCGCGCCGAAAGGTCATTACGTGGTCAGTGTGCGAGCGCCATTAAGCAACAAAAGCGGCGCCGATGAACTTTGCAAACGCTTTGAAACCGGTGGCGGCCGCAAAGCTGCGGCGGGCATCAACGTGTTGCCGGAAGATCGCATAGCGGATTTTGTCGCCGCCTTCTTCGATGCCTGGCCGGCGTGACTGAAGTCACGTAAAAAACAGAGAAAATATATGGATCATCTGATTACCCCTTACGGCGGAAAACTCAACAGCCTGATGGCTGGTCCGGAACGCATCGAAAGCATCAAACTGGAGGCGCTGTCGTTGCCTTCGCTGGATTTGAGCTGGAAGCAGATTTGCGAACTGGAACTGCTCCTCAACGGCGCAATGTCGCCGCTTGAAGGCTACATGACGCAGGCCGAGATGCATGCCGTGCTGGCCGGAATGAAGTTGCCGGAGGGTTTGTTCTGGCCGCGTCCGGTAATGTTGGTGGTCTCCGCAAAGGCCGCCCAGACACTGTCTGCCGGGCAAACCGTGGCATTGCGCGATAGCGAAGGCGTCATGCCTGCCATCCTGCATATTGCCGAAGTCTGGCCGGCCAACCCGGAAGCTGAAATGGCGCTGGCGGAATCTTCCGGTGTACCGCTGGCGCGAGCACCCGCTGAAGCGGGCGAGTTTTATGTGGGGGGGCGTCTGGAAGGCGTGACCTTGCCGCCGCGCCATGATTTTCTGAATCTGCGGCTGACGCCCGCCGAGATGCGTGACCAGTTTGCGCGCCTTGGCTGGCGTCGGGTGATGGCTTATCAAGCTGGTCAGGCGTTGCATCGGCCGCAATTCGAGTTTCTCCTGCGCACCGCAAAAGAGCAGGAATCGAACCTGCTGATTCATGCTGTCGCCGGTTCCGACCCGGTCATGGAGTCCGGCCATTTCGCTCTGGTGCGCGCTTGTCAGGCGCTGATGCCGCGGTTGCCCGCAGCCACCAGCATGTTGGCGTTGAACCCGATGACGCCTTGGTCGGCCGGGCCGCGCAAGACTTTGCTGAAAGCCATCATGGCGCGCAATTACGGCTGTTCGCAGTTGGTGATCGGCGGCGAGATCGTGATGCAAAGTATGCAGCCGGAAGGTCGTCAGCGACGCGGTCAGGACACGCCAAATCTCGCCAAAGACACGGTCTATGCCATCGCCAGTCAGAGCCTGGGCGTCACCTTGTTGCCCTTCCCGCGCATGGTTTATGTCGAGAATCGCGACGAATGGCTTGCGGAAGAAGTGGTGCCCGCCGGTGCGCGCGCCGAGAGCATGAACGGCGCTGAATTGACTCGTCGTCTGATGCAAAACCTCAAGGTGCCGGATTGGTTCAGCTTTCCAGAAGTGTTGGATGAATTGCGCAAAGCCTATCCGCCGCGCAGCCGCCAAGGCTTCACGGTGTTCTTCACGGGTTTGTCCGGCTCGGGGAAATCGACTGTTGCCCGCGCCCTGACTGTGCGGCTGATGGAAATGGGCGGGCGTCGCGTATCGCTGCTGGATGGCGACATCGTGCGCAAACATTTGTCATCCGAACTGGGGTTCTCCAAGGCGCACCGCGACATCAATATCCGTCGTATCGGATTCGTCGCCAGCGAAATCAGCAAGCATGGCGGCATCGCCATCTGCGCTCCTATCGCGCCTTATCAAACGACACGGCGAGCGGTGCGGGCGATGATTGAAGAATGGGGCGGCTTCCTGGAAATCCACGTTTCCACCGCCATCGAAGTCTGCGAACAACGTGACCGAAAAGGTCTCTATGCCAAGGCGCGCGCCGGCCTGATCCCTGAATTCACTGGCGTTTCAGACCCCTATGAAGTGCCGGAAAACCCCGAATTGGCCATCGACACCTCCCGCTACAGCGTCGATGAAGCCGTGCAGATGATCGTCTTGAAGCTGGAGCACGAGGGCTATTTGCGCTGAGTGGGCGCTGAGCGCCCTACAAAACATCAAATAAACCGCATCGACAAATCCAGTGCGCGTACCGACTTGGTTAAATTGCCGACAGAAATCCGGTCGATACCGGTTTCGGCGAAGCTGCGCACCGTTACCAAGCTGATGCCGCCGGAGGCTTCCAGTTGCGCCCTGCCGGCGGTTAACGCAACTGCCGCGCACATGCCGGGCGGGTCAAAGTTGTCGAGCAGGATCAGTTTTGCGCCCGCCGCCAATGCCTGTTCCAATTGCGTCAGGTTCTCCACTTCGATCTGAACGCTGACCCCCTCACCAGCCAGTTTGAATGCGGCTTGCAGCGCCGGCTGGATACCGCCCGCCGCAGAGATGTGGTTTTCCTTGATCAAAATGCCATCGTACAGCCCGATGCGCTGGTTTTCTCCACCTCCGCATTTCACCGCGTACTTGAGTGCCAGGCGCAATCCGGGCAAGGTTTTTCGCGTGTCGTAGATGCGTGCGCGGGTGCCGGCGATGGCTTCGACATAACGACGTGTTTCGGTGGCCACGCCGGAAAGCGTTTGCAAGAAATTCAATGCCGGGCGTTCGGCTGTCAGCAAGGAACGCGCCGAGCCGGAGATTTCGCATAGCGTCTGTCCGGCGCTGACCACATCACCATCGCCCGCGTGCCAGGTTATCTTGATGTTGGCATCAAGCGCCATAAAACAGCCGTTGAACCAGTCCGTGCCGCATAACACCGCGTCCTCTCGGCTGATGACGCAGGCGCGAGCTTGGGTTTCGGCGCCAATCAGTTGCGCGGTGAGGTCACCAGCGCCGATATCTTCATCGAGCGCTGCACAGATATTGGCCTGAATCACGGTTTCAAGTGGTTTAGTCATAGGCTGGATTGTAATTGCCTCATTGCCTACTGTTGAAATTGAGATCAATTCCCCCATTTTTGAAACCAATCATCCAATAAGGGAGTACCCCATGCGTTTCGAGAAACTCACCACCCCGTTCCAGTCGGCCATTCAGGATGCACAGAGTCTGGCGTTGGGTAACGACAATTCCTACATCGAGCCGGTGCATCTGCTTGCCGCGCTGATCAATCAGGAAGGCGGCAGTGCGCGGCCGATCCTGCAAAAGGCCGGCGTGCGTTTGCCGTCGCTGGTCGCTGCGTTGCAGGCGGCGATGAACCGCTTGCCGAAGGTGGAGGGCACCGGCGGCGAGATTCAGCCGTCGAAGGAACTGGTCAATCTGTTCAATCTGACCGACAAGGAAGCCAGCAAACGGGGCGACCAGTTCATCGCCAGCGAGTTGTTTCTGCTTGCGGCGGTGGACGACAAGGGCGAAGCCGGCCGTCTGCTGAAGGAGAACGGCGCCACGCGCAAGGCGCTGGAAGCGGCAATCAGCGAAGTGCGCGGCGGCGAGGGCGTCGATACGCAAGAATCCGAAGGCCAACGTCAGGCGTTGGCTAAATACACCCTCGACCTGACCGATCGCGCCCGTCAAGGCAAGCTCGATCCGGTGATTGGCCGCGACGACGAGATTCGCCGCGCGATCCAGGTTTTGCAGCGCCGCACCAAGAACAACCCGGTGTTGATCGGCGAACCCGGGGTCGGCAAGACCGCCATTGTGGAAGGTCTGGCGCAACGCATCATCAACGGCGAGGTGCCGGAGTCGCTCAAAGGCAAGCGCGTACTGGTGCTGGATATGGCGGGCCTGCTTGCTGGCGCGAAATATCGCGGCGAGTTCGAGGAACGTCTGAAAGCGGTGCTGAAAGAAGTCGGCCAGGACGAAGGTCGCATCATTCTGTTTATCGATGAACTGCACACGATGGTTGGCGCGGGCAAAGCGGAAGGCGCAATCGACGCCGGAAATATGCTTAAACCCGCCTTGGCGCGTGGCGAATTGCATTGCATCGGCGCAACCACGCTGAACGAATACCGCAAATACATCGAGAAGGATGCTGCGCTGGAGCGCCGTTTTCAGAAAGTGCTGGTCGATGAACCAACGGTTGAAGCCACCGTTGCCATCTTGCGCGGCCTGAAGGAGAAGTACGAATTGCACCACGGCGTCGATATCACCGACCCGGCGCTGGTTGCGGCCGCCGAATTGAGCCATCGCTATATCACCGACCGCTTCTTGCCGGACAAGGCGATCGACCTGATTGACGAAGCCGCTAGCCGTATCAAGATGGAAATCGACTCCAAGCCGGAAGTGATGGATAAGCTTGATCGTCGTCTGATCCAGCTCAAGATCGAACGCGAGGCGGTGAAGCGTGAGAAAGATGAGGCTTCGAAGAAACGCTTGAGTTTGATCGAGGACGAAATCCGCAAATTGGACAAGGAATATTCTGACTTGGAAGAAGTCTGGAAGGCGGAAAAAGCAACCGTGCAGGGTTCCGCCCAAGTCAAAGAAGAGATCGACCGCTTGCGTGCCGAAATGGCCGATCTACAGCGTCGCGGCCAATTCGACAAAGTTGCCGAGATCCAATATGGCAAGCTGCCAGCGTTGGAAGCGCGGATGAAACAAGCCGAAGCGGGCGAGGGCAAACTGGAATTCACGCTGCTGCGGACTGAAGTCGGCACCGAAGAAATCGCCGAAGTGGTGTCACGCGCCACGGGTATCCCGGTGTCCAAACTGGTGCAAGGCGAACGCGACAAGCTGCTGGCGATGGAATCGCGCATTCATCAGCGCGTGGTCGGGCAGGATGAAGCGGTGCGGCTGGTGTCAGACGCGATCCGCCGTTCGCGCGCTGGCTTGAGCGACCCGAATCGGCCTTACGGCAGTTTCTTGTTCCTCGGTCCCACCGGTGTCGGCAAGACCGAACTGTGCAAATCCCTGGCCGATTTCCTGTTCGACAGCCAGGACCATTTGATACGCATCGACATGAGCGAGTTCATGGAGAAACACTCGGTTGCACGCCTGATCGGCGCGCCTCCCGGCTATGTCGGCTATGAAGAGGGTGGCTATCTGACCGAAGCCGTGCGGCGCAAACCGTATAGCGTGATCTTGCTTGATGAAGTCGAAAAAGCGCATCCGGACGTGTTCAACGTGCTGCTGCAAGTGCTGGACGACGGTCGTATGACTGATGGCCAGGGCCGCACTGTCGACTTTAAGAACACGGTCATCGTGATGACCAGCAACCTGGGTTCACAAATGATTCAGCAAATGGCCGGCGACGATTACCAGGTGATCAAGCTGGCGGTGATGGCCGAGGTGAAGAGCTATTTCCGTCCCGAATTCATTAATCGCATCGATGAAGTCGTGGTGTTCCACGCGCTGGATGAAAAGAACATCGCCAGCATCGCCCGTATCCAGTTGAATTATCTGGAAAAACGCGTCGCCCAGATGGAGATGAAGCTGGAAGTCAGCGACGCCGCCTTGCTCGAACTGGCCCGCGAAGGTTTCGACCCGGTGTTCGGAGCGCGGCCGCTCAAACGGGCTATTCAGCAGCAGATTGAAAACCCGCTGGCGAAGGAAATCCTGTCCGGCCGCTTCGGGCCAAAGGACATCATCCGGGTGGATGTGGAGAACGGGCGGATCGTGTTCGAGCAGGTGATAGAGGCGGAGGTCGCGTAGGATGCGGTGAGGAATGAACCGACTCTGTTGCCAAGCGAAACACGGCTCCGCGAAAGGAAAACCGAATGCGTCTCGTCGGCCCCCCCGCTGGCGGGAGTTTTTTTCCACCCCGGAAAAAGCGCTGGAACGGAAGTCGCTTCATTCCCCACACCATTTCGCCGCAACCTCAACCGGACGTTAACTGCCAAACGTACTGTTTATTCACAATCCTACGAGGAAGTAACTTCTCAATAAGTAACGGCAATCTTATCTATTAGCTAGCGGGCAAAGAAGTCGCGGCGCAGCGGGTCGGGCGAAATCAGCGCGTTCATGCCATCCTGGATGCGCGACAGGCGTTCCATGCTGCCGGCGTCCGTCGCCTCGATCTCGCTCAGCATCACCTTGTGCGAGGCGCAGAAGGCCGTCGCATCGACCACCGACCTTCGTAGTTCCTCGACCAGTTGTTGCTTGTCCTTGACCGGTGTTTCACCCCCCTTGCCCGCGCCGTAGATCGCCAGCGCCTTTTCCAGCGAGGCGAAGACGTTGGCGTAATCGACGATGACGCCGCTGTGCTTGCCGGGGAAGACGCGGTTGGCGCGGGCGATGGTCTGCATCAGCGTGTGGTTGCGCATCGGCTTGTCGAGATACACCGTCGAGCAGCTCGGCGCGTCGAAGCCGGTCAGCCACATGGCGCAGACGAAGACCTGTCGCAGCGGGTCGTCTGTCTCCTTGAATTTTTCGTCGAGGCCGGGGTTCGACTCGTTCATGCGCTTGCGGTGCGGTTCGATGTCGAGGCCCAGCGTCTGCATCTGCTGGATTTCGTTCTGCCCCGGCGAAACGATCACCGCCATATCGGTACTGGTCAGCACATCGAGTCGCTGTTTCAGTTCAGCCATGCGCGCATCGCGCCGCGCTTGTTCCGGCGTCATGCCGCCAGCGCCTGGCAGGTAATGCAGTTCGCCCAGTTCCTTCTGCGCCCGTGCGGTTTCCACAGCCCAATGCGCCTTCACCTTGTCGAACATGCGCACTGCGGTGGCCTTGTCGATCGACACCACCATGGCTTTGCCGACCGCATTGGCCAACATGCCTCTGCCTAGAAAGTGCCGAACGATGTCGGCAGCCACGGTTTCCAGCCGGTCGTCGCGCGTGATCAGGTGGTATTGCCGCCCGAGCACCTGCTCCAGCCTGGTTTCCTGCTCCGCGTCGAGGTCGGCATCCTCGATCAAGCGATAGATGTCCTCGTTCAGGTCGGGGTTGACCAGTTGCAATTCCGGCGTGCGGTTCTCGTAGAACAGCGGCACGGTAGCGCCGTCCTCAATGGACTGCTGGAAGTCGTAGATCGAAACATAGTCGCCGAATACCTCCCTGGTGCGCTCCTCGCCCGTGATCAGCGGCGTGCCGGTGAAGGCCAGGAACATCGCCTTCGGCAACGCCGCGCGCATGTTCAGCGCCAGCGTGTCGAACTGGCTGCGGTGTGCCTCGTCGGTCAGCACGATCACGTCGGAGCGATCCGTAAGCGCTTCCGGGGTCTGAAACTTGTGTACCAGCGTGAAAACATAGCGATGGTTGCCGCGCAGCAACTCGCGCAGATGTGCGCCGCTGGCGGCATGGCATGCGTCGCCTTCCGCCTCGCTCACCGCGCCGGTAGTCTTGAACGTCTTGGCGATCTGCTCATCCAGTTCGACGCGGTCGGTGATCACGACAAATGTCCAGTTGCCGGCCAGCCTGCGCAGCACCTTCTGCGCGAAGAAAACCATCGAAAAACTCTTGCCGCTGCCCTGCGTCTGCCAGAACACGCCTCCGCGCCCGTGGCCCAGTTGGCGCGCTTCGAGCATCGAGGCGATGGCGTTGTTGACGCCGAGGAACTGGTGGTTCTGGCCAAGAATCTTGACCAGCCCGGTCTTGTGTTCGGAAA
>JFJP01005604.1_pt2 | contig 22854 bp, 22 predicted proteins | sample 431651 | NCBI WGS metagenome assembly JFJP01 (sample SAMN02602958, study PRJNA72255) | Microbial mat metagenome, whole genome shotgun sequencing project. | biome: fresh water; feature: sink hole; material: water; isolation source: purple microbial (photo- and chemosynthetic) mats found in...
ACGCGGCCAACCCGGATCACGCCACGCTGCGGCTCTCGTTTGCCACCGTGGGTGTGGAGAAGATCGAAGAGGGCGTGGCGCGCCTGGGTGCGGCGCTGTAGCGTCTGCTGCCCCAAGCGCACAAGTTTTGGATACAAGGGAGATTCGATGGAACAACACCAAGTGGCAGAGGAAATTGGCGACTACCTTGCCGGCATCAAAGCGGCCCACAGTGAAGAAGCCAAGAAACTGCGTTTCCAGAACCTGTTGGGACGGCTGTTCAAAGACAGCTCGGCGTCCCGCGCTTTGATCGATCAGATGGCTGCTGGTGGCGAGCGCACCATCTTCAATATTCCACGCTCTGGTGTTCCGAAGACCGGCTATGCCGACATTGCCTACAGCAACGTCATCATTGAATGGGAAAAAGACCTGTCGAAAACTGGGCGACACGCTGAAGATCAACTGGCCGAGTACTTGGCGGGCAAATGGCACAGCGGCGAGCGGTACGACTTCGTGCTGATCGCCACAGACGGCCGCACTTGGCGCAGCTACACGCCCGATCTCGACATCCTTCTCGCTCAAGAAACCCCCAGCCGTATGGCACTGCGCCGGGTGGAAGACTTCGAGGTCAAGCGCGACAACGAGGAGCAATTTTTCTACTTCCTTGATCGCTTGCTGTTTCGCTCCACCCAGCGCAAGGCCACGCTGAGCGAAATTCAGCTCGATTTTGGCGATACCTCGCGCGCTTTCATCAACACGGTTCAGGCCATGGGCCGGGTTATGCCCGCCCCACAGACTGCCTCGCCAGTGCATGTGGCGTTTGAGCAATGGCAGCGTTTTTTAGAGCTGGCTTATGGTCGCTTTGACGACCGCCGTGCGGTGTACCTGGTGCACACCTACCTCAGCGTCTTTTCTAAGCTGCTGGCCTATGCGGTGCTGCGGCCATCGGCCCGGCCTGATGACGACGAGCTGCGCCGCATTCTCACGGGTGAGGCGTTCAATGCTTTGAACGTCGCCAATTTTGTCGAGGGCGATTTTTTCTATTGGGTCAGCGATCCAGCGATTTTTGCCAAGCTCTCGCCCGCTCTTCGAGAGCTGTACAACCAGATCAGCGAATACGACTTTGTGGACGTGGAAGAAGACATCCTCAAAGGCGTTTACCAAGAATTGATCGACATCGACACCCGCCACGCGCTGGGCGAGTACTACACACCCGACTGGCTGTGCGAGCGTGTGGTCGACAGCCTGCAGCTGGAGCGCAGCTCGCGCACGCTGGATCCCGCTTGCGGATCGGGCTCTTTTTTGCGCGCGCTGGTTGCCCGCTTTCGCGCCGAATGGCCCGACATGCCAATTCAGCAGCTGGCCAACCAGGTGACGGGGATCGATGTGCATCCCCTGTCGGTCCAGATCGCCAAGACAACCTTGCTTCTGGCGCTCGGCGAGGGCGTGGCGCGCGCCAGTGCGCCCATCACGCTCCAGGTTTTTCTTGCCAACACCCTGTTTCTCTCGCAAGACGAGGGCGAAAAGTCGCTCTACACCTCTGGGCACCACTTCCAGGTGCATGTCGACGGCAAACGGTTGTCGCTGGACATGGCACCCTTCATCGGTCAGCCCGATCGTTTCTCCAAGGCCATCGAGCTGGCGCAGTATTTCGTTGATGCCCAGCTCAACACCGAAGCCGATTTCGCGGTTTTTGAGCAGGCGATGCGCAAGCGCATCCCCACCGTGGACCTCGATCAGGCCCACATCGGCGAGCTGCACGAGGTTTACAAAGCCATGCGGGTTGCCAAGCTCAACGGGCGCGACACCATCTGGCAGTTTGTGTTGCAAAACCTTTACCAGCCGGTGTTCATGTACCGCGTGTTCGACGCCATCGTGGCCAACCCGCCCTGGCTGACCTACGCCGACATCAGCAGCGGCAGCTACCAGCAATTGGTGGTGGACATTGCCCGGGTCTACAACCTGCTGCCCACAGCCAAGGCCAACAACCCCCACATCGATCTCGCCGCTGTCTTCCTTTCCCATTGCGGCAAGTACCTGGCCAAAGACGGCGCGCAAATGGCCTTTGTGCTGCCGCGCGCGTTTCTCAGCGCCGATCAACACGCGAACTCCCGCAGTGGGCAGGCCAGTGGCTTCAAGCTGACGGAGGTATGGGACTTGCAGGGCGTGAGCCCGTTGTTTAACGTGCCGGCCTGTGTGCTACTGGCCAGCGCCTCGCATGCTGAGAATGACGATGCCCGGCGAGCCCGAACGCTGGCCAAAACCGGGATTCTGGGCGTTGTGTTCGAAGGTCGTCTTCCCAAGCCTCACCTGCATTGGCGCGACGCCCAGGCCCTGCTTCAGGAGCGCATCACGCGCTGGTACCTACAAGAGTTGGGTAACGAAAAAAGCCGCAAGAAGCGATCTGCCCTGGTGCAGCAGCGGCTGCAAGGCGCCAGCGGCGGCAACGCCTACGCCGAGCGCTTCCGCCAGGGTGCCACCATCGTTCCCCGGGCGTTTTATTTTGTTGAAGTGCAAGGCGCTGTCGTGGGGCCGCAGACCGATGTGTCGCAGCGCGTGCTCAACGTGCGCACCCATCCGCTGGCGGTGGAGGGCGCCAAAGCACCCTGGACGGGCATCTCGCTCACCGGCCAGATGCAGGGCTGTTACCTCTACCGCACCGCGCTGGCACGCAACGTGATTCCGTTCGCTCTCGTCAACCCGCCGCTGGTGGCCTTGCCGCTGGTGCAAGAAGACGCTGCGGTGGACGCCAAACAAGCCATGGCCGGCAAGCGGGTGTGGACGCTGCTGACCAGCCAGGAGCTGACCGCACGCGGCGACCTGGAGGCTGCACGCTGGTTTGGCCAGTGCGAGCGGTTGTGGGACGAGCGGCGCAGCGACAGTGCGAAGAAGCAGAATTCCAACATGACCGATTGGCTTGACTGGCAATCTAAGCTCACGCTACAGCCAGTTGATGCGCAGTGGGCTGTGATGTACACAGCGTCCGCTGCGGATGCATCCGCTTTCGTATTCGATGTCAGTTCTCTGGCGCAACGCTTTATGGTGGACTACACGCTTTATGTGTGTTTCACCCAAACTGAAGGAGAAGCGCGTTTCGTCGAGGCGTTCCTAAACAGTCAATACGCCAATTCTCGAATCAAAGAATTTCAGGCCAGAGGTTTGTTCGGTCCTCGCCATGTGTCCAAGAAAATTTTGGATATTCCCTGGCCCGCCTACTCAGCCAATATGCCATCCCACCGCCGCCTCGTCGCCCTCGGTCGCAGCGCCGCCAGCGAGGTGCAGCGCTTGCTGGGTACGCAGCAAGACCTGGAGCTGGCGCCAGGCGCGCTGGGGCGCTTGCGCACACGGGTGCGCAGCGAACTCGCTGAGCTGTTTCGCGATATCGATACCTTGGTGCAAGCCATCTCCACCGGGCACGATCTGCGCGCCTTGGAAGACACCTGGCAAAACCTGCTGAGCGGGCCGCCTGCGCCAGTCACGCCGCAGCCCGCCAGCGAGCTGAGCGCGCAGCTGCGCAGCGAACGCGACCGCTGGAGCGAGCGCGAGATGCTCGCCGGTGGGCCACGTTCATGAGCGCTGTGCTGCTGCTCGACACCAACATCTGGAGTCATCTGGTCTTGAGCGACCCGGCCAAACGCGCGGTGGTGCAACAGCAACTGGCCGCGCTGCACACCCAATACCCGGGTGCATCTTTGGCCACCAGCGCTTTGTGTGTTGCCGAGTGTCTGGTGGCTGCGCGGCGACTGCCAGATGCCGCACAGCGCTCAGCCGCAGAGACTGCTTTTCAACGGTTTTTTGATGATCCCGGCGTGATGGTGGTCGATGTGTCGCGCCCGCTGCTGGACCGAGCCGCCACACTGCGCGCTGAGGTCCTTCGGCTGGCTGCTTCGGTGCGAGGTCAGCCCGCTGGCCCCGATGGCGGCAAGTTACGGCTGCCCGATGCGGTGGTGGCCGCCACCTGCCTGGAATTTTCCCCGCCCGCTGTGTTGGTGACTGAGAACACCCGCGACTTCACACTGCTGGACGCACAAGGTCAACCTCAGGCGGTGGCAGGTCTTGTGATTGAGCGGGTGGGCTGAAGCGCCTGTGCCAAGCCCATGGACAGGCGGCTGATATGGCCAGTCGTGCACCACGGACTACACCGTGTTCTTACCCTTGAACGGCGCGTAAAACGCTTGGATGGTGGTCATGTCTGCGGCCACGTCGCCGGTGGGCACAAAAACCGGGCCCAGGGGTAGTCCATGTAGGCCATCACGATTGGCACCTGTGCTGCCTGGGCGATGTAATAGAAGCCGGTCTTCCACTGGCCCACTTGGCTGCGCGTACCCTGCGGCGGCACGATGAGTTGCAGCGAAAAATCGGCGGCTCGGATCGCCTCGGCCGAAGCCGCCACCAGGTTGTTGCTTTTGGAGCGATCCACCGCAATGCCACCCAGCCAGCGCATGACCGGGCCGAAAGGCGCGCGGAAAATGCTGGCCTTGCCCATCCAGTAAGGCGTGAGGCGCAGCGCAAAGCACACCATCAGGGTGTAGGGCAGATCCCAGTTGCTGGTGTGCGGGGCGGCAATCAGCACGCTCTTGGCGGTGTTGGGCGGCAGCGCACCCTCAACACGCCAGCCGGTGAGCTTGAGAAAGGCCAGAGAAAAGGCGCGCAGGAGGGTATTGACTCCGGGCGTGGTGAAGATGGTGCGGTGCATGGCTGGCGAGTATCGCCGACCCGGCTTGCGCCCCGCCCGCCCCGGGTCGCTGCTTGCCCCGTGTGCGACATTTTTTCCTGGCTGGCACCGTTACCATGCCGCACCCATTTCTTGGGAATTTTGCAAGGGCAACACGCCGTGACCGAAACCCGTCTTTTTGTTCAGGATGTGGCCGTGCGCATCGAGGGCAACGGCCCCACGCTGGTGATGCTGCACGGCTGGCCCGACTCCCCGGCGCTGTGGGATCGCACCGTGGCCGACCTCAGCTCGGCCTACCGGTGTGTGCGCTTCGCGCTGCCGGGCTTCGATCTGAGCCAGCCGGCGCGCCCGATGTCTGTCGACCAGATCAGCGCGCTGATGGCCGCGGTGGTGGACGCGGTGAGCCCAGACCAGCCGGTCACGCTGCTGCTGCACGACTGGGGCTGCTTCTTCGGCTACGAGTACGCCGCGCGACACCGCGCCCGGGTGGCTCGGGTGGTGGGCGTGGACATTGGCGACACCAACTCCGGCGCGTACCGCCGTTCGCTCACCACCCGCGAAAAGCTGCTGATCGCCGGTTACCAGCTGTGGCTGGCGCTGGCCTGGAAGCTCGGACGGCTTTGGCCGGCACTCGGCGACCGCATGACCCGATTCATGGCCCGGGCCAACGGCTGCCCCACGCCACCCGAGCGCATGGGCTGGCAGATGAACTATCCCTACGCCATGCAGTGGCTCGGCAGCTTCGGTGGCCTGCGCGGCGTGGCGCGGGTGGACCGGTTGCTGGGCCCGCAGATTCCCACGCTGTTTCTGTTTGGCGCCCGCAAGCCGTTCATGTTTCATTCGGCACGCTGGCTGGCCGCACTGGCCACCACACCCGGGAGCGCGGTGCATGGTTTTCAGGCGGGTCACTGGATGATGGTGCAAAAGCCCGCCGAGTTCTCCCGCGTGGTGCGCGCCTGGCTGGAGCAGGGTGACGCCCTGAAAACCGCATGAACGCCGAGCAGCTGCAGCGTCTGCTCACGGTGGAAATGCCGTTTGGCAAATACCAGGGCCGGCTGATTGCCGACCTGCCGGGCGACTACCTGAACTGGTTCGCGCGCGAGGGCTTCCCCAAGGGCGACATCGGCCGCCTGCTGGCGCTGATGCACGAAATCGACCACAACGGCCTGAGCGATCTGCTCACGCCGCTGCGTCGGGCGCGTTGATCGATCACTTCTGCAGCGCCTCGGCCACGCGCGCCGCCGCGTAAGCGTCGTTGGCGGCGTAAACCAGCTGGGCTTCAGACAGGCGCGGGTTGGCCCAGTTCGAGGTGGCGGCTTTTTTGGACTTGATGAAGCGCTGCCCAAACAACACCGCCACCGCGCCCTTCACGCCCATGTCTTTGCGGTAGCCGCGTTCGCGAAACACGGTGTTGAGCTCCAGCACGCCCGCCGGCTCGACCAGCAGCTTGGACTGAATGCGCTTGGTGTCGTCGCCCAGGCCAAAGCCCGCTTTGGTGTGGGCGGCCTGGGCCAGCAGCCCGGCCACCGTGTCGCGGCAGGCCGGGTCATGCAACTGGAATACCCAGGCGTGCGCCAGCGTGGCGAGCTGGACGATGTGCGGCCCGTCCGACACCTGCTCCTTGACGAAGGTGGGCTTGCTTTCGGTGTCGAATCCCCAGACCGGGTGGTCGGACAGCGCTGCGGCCGCCTCGCGCGCCTGTGAGGCGGAGACCACCAGCGTGATGCGATCCAGACCGAGCCGGCCGAACTCGGGCAGCAGGGCGATCTCATCTTTGCTCGGGGTGGGCAGGGTGGTTTGCATGGGCGGTGGCTTTGGGCGCGCGGCGGGACTGGGGATTGTGCGCCTCGTGTAACCTCGCTCCCGCCCATGACCTACGCGCTCAAGCTCTTTGTTCCCGATGGCAGCACGCCAGCCCAGCGCGAAGCAGCCGAGCGCCTGTTTCGCCAGACGCTGGAAGCCTGCCTGGGTGACGCGGCGTTGGTGGCGCCGGTTTACACCGCCTACCTCGCCATCGTCGGCCAGCATGGCGAGACGCCCGACCCCGAGGCGCTCACCGTGGAAGAACGCACGGTGCTTGAACACTGGCAACTGGCCGAGGCGGCGGCCATGGCAGCGGTGTTCGGTCCGCACCGGCATCTGGATGAGGGCGGGTACGAGATCGCGCTGCCCCGATAATCGGGGCATGCTTTGCGTCCTCTGTGGGCGAGCCCCCTTTGAAGGATTGCCATGCGAAAAACCTATCCCTTGCGCCCTGAGGGCAAACACCCCGACCGCGTGCTCGATGCCGTCAAACACGACATCCGCAAGTACATGAAGCGCGAACGCCGCCGCGAGTTGCCGGCCGACGCGCATTTCTGGGACTTTGATTGCCGCTTCGGCCCCAGCCAGGCCGAGGCGCAGACGCTGCACCCCGCCGCGCTGATTGCCGAGCTTGATGCGCTGGCCAAGACCGGCGCCGAGCAGTGCTACGTTGAATTGCTCGCCAAGCCGGCGCTGCGCCAGCCCCGCCCGGCGCAAGACGCCGCCAGCGAGCCTGCCGCACAATCGGCCGATGGCTCCGACCCCCACCCGTCCCAACCCGCCGACCGCCCTGCGTGAGATCGTGAACGAACCGCCCGCCGAGGGCGAGTTCCAGCGGTTCGACGGTTCGCCGTTCGAGCTGTTTTTGCCGTACCCGCCCGCGGGCGACCAGCCCGAGGCCATCCGCCAGCTGGTGGATGGCGTGAACGACGGCGAGGTGTTCCAGACCCTGCTGGGCGTGACCGGCTCGGGCAAGACCTTCACCATGGCCAACGTGATTGCGCGCCTGGGGCGCCCGGCCATCGTGTTTGCGCCCAACAAAACTCTGGCCGCACAGCTCTACAGCGAGTTTCGCGAGTTCTTCCCGAAGAACGCGGTCGAGTACTTCGTCAGCTACTACGACTACTACCAGCCCGAGGCCTACGTGCCGCAGCGCGACCTGTTCATTGAAAAAGACAGCGCGATCAACGAGCACATCGAGCAGATGCGCCTGAGCTGCACCAAGAGCATCCTGGAGCGGCGCGACGTGATCATCGTCGCCACCGTCTCGGCCATCTACGGTATCGGCAAGCCCGAGAGCTATCACCAGATGGTGATGACGCTGCGGGTGGGTGACAAGGTGGGCCAGCGCGACCTGATCGCGCAGCTGGTGCGCATGCAGTACGCGCGCAACGAACAAGACTTTTCGCGTGGCAAGTTTCGCGTGCGCGGCGACACCATCGACGTGTTCCCCGCCGAACACAGCGAAATGGCGATTCGCATCGAGCTGTTTGACGACGAAGTGGAAACCCTGCAGCTGTTCGACCCGCTCACCGGCAAGGTGCGGCAGAAGATTCCGCGCTTCACCGTGTACCCGAGCAGCCACTACGTGACGCCGCGCGAGCAGGTGCTCAGCGCGGTGGAGGCCATCAAGGACGAGCTGCGCGAGCGGCTGGCCCAGTTGGTGGGCATGGGCAAGCTGGTCGAAGCGCAGCGGCTTGAGCAGCGCACCCGGTTTGATCTGGAGATGCTGAGCGAGGTGGGCCACTGCAAGGGCATTGAAAATTACTCGCGCCACCTCTCGGGCAGCGCGCCCGGCGAGCCGCCGTCGACCCTTACCGACTACCTGCCCAAAGACGCGGTGATGTTCCTGGACGAAAGCCACGTGCTCATGGGGCAGTTTGGTGGCATGTACAACGGCGATCGAGCGCGCAAGACCACGCTGGTGGAGTACGGTTTTCGCCTGCCCAGCGCGCTGGACAACCGGCCGCTCAAGCTCGACGAGTTCGAGCAGCGCATGCGCCAGGTCGTGTTTGTCTCGGCCACACCGGCCGACTACGAGAAGACCCATTCGGGTCAGGTGGTGGAGCAGGTGGTGCGCCCCACTGGTCTGGTGGACCCGGAGGTCGAGGTGCGCCCGGCCACCCACCAGGTGGACGATGTGCTGCAGGAAATCCGCATCCGGGTGGACAAGCGCGAGCGGGTGCTCATCACCACGCTGACCAAACGCATGGCCGAGCAGCTGACCGACTACCTGACCGAAAACGGCGTCAAGGTGCGCTACCTGCACAGCGACGTGGACACGGTGGAGCGGGTCGAGATCATTCGCGACCTGCGGCTGGGCGCGTTCGATGTGCTGGTGGGCATCAACTTGCTGCGCGAGGGCCTGGACATTCCCGAGGTGTCGCTGGTGGCCATCTTGGATGCTGACAAAGAAGGCTTCCTGCGCTCCGAGCGCAGCCTGATCCAGACCATTGGGCGCGCCGCGCGCAACCTCAATGGCCGGGCCATTTTGTATGCAGACCGGGTGACAGACTCGATGGCGCGGGCCATGGGCGAGACCGAGCGGCGCCGCACCAAACAGGTGGCGCACAACCTGGCCATGGGCATCGTGCCGCGCAGCATCAACAAGAAGGTGAAAGACCTGATTGACGGCGTTTACAGCGAAAAGGCGGGCAAAGAAGCCGATCGCTTGGCCGCCGAGAGCGCGCTGCGCGCCAGCGTGGAGGACATGAGCGAAAAAGACCTGTCGCGCGAGATCAAGCGGCTGGAAAAATTGATGCTGGAGCACGCCCGCAACCTTGAGTTCGAAAAGGCCGCCAGCGTGCGCGACCAGCTCGGCCACCTGAAGGCTCAGGTCTTTGGCGCGGCGGGCGAAGACCAGGTGGCCTGAGAGGGCACTGTCAGCGTGGGCCGCGACTTTTTCGCGCAGAATGTCGGTCGCGCCGTCTGTGCAGGGGGTCGTCACACCGTGGCGAGACGCGGGCGAGCAGCAACATGGGTCACACATGCCAGCCAAACCAGCAGCGCCGCCAGGCCCGCTGGCGGGAGAAGATGCCCGCCTGTATCTGATTGAGGACGATCCGCTGATCGTGCAGTTCGTCCGCGAGGCACTGACGCTTCGCCCCGGCTGGCGCCTGCTGGGCCTGTCGACCAGTCTGGCCCACGCTTGCGAGCACGCGCCGGCCGCTCCAGCCGACGTGTTCCTGATCGATCTGGGCCTGCCCGATGGGCACGGCGAGGTGCTGGTGGAGTTGCTGGCGCGGCACCGGCCCGATGCCGAGCGGCTGGTTTTCACTGTGTTCGGCGACGAGTCTCGCCTGATGGGCGCGCTGGAGGCGGGCGCCACCGGCTACGTTCTCAAGGGCTGCAGTTCCCTTGAGTTGATTACCGCCATCGACCAGATCCGCAGCGGCGGTGCGCCCATTTCTCCTTTGCTGGCGCGCCGACTGCTGCAACGCTTTCGTGTGCCGGCGGCGGTGGCGCCCGGGGCCGATGATGCGGCCGCCCTCTCGCCTCGCGAGCTGGAGGTGTTGCAGCTCCTGTCGCTGGGCTATGTGAACAAGGAAATTGCGCTTCGTCTGCGCATCACGCCAGCCACGGTGAGCAGCCACATCAAGAACCTGTACCGCAAGCTGGCGGTGCACAGCCGCGTGCAAATGGTCCGAAGCGCCCAGGCGCGTGGACTGCTGTGAGTTTCACGCGACGCCTGTTGCGTCCGCTGTCTGCGGTACCGGTCTACGGCTGGGCAGCGGCCCTGCTCGCACCGCTGTTCATCTTGCTGGCATGGTTTACCAGTGCCAGCGTGCCGATTGGCGCGGTGGAAATCGCGCAGGCGCAGGTGCGGCTGCTCGGCGCGCCGGTTGCCGACGATCGCACCGTGTCGCTCCCCCATGTGTGGGACAACGATCAGCGCGACTGGCGTGGTCGCGCCGTCTACACCCTCACGCTGCCTGCCAGCGTGGGTACCGAGCAGCTTGCGGTGCTGCTGCCCCGCGTGTCGACCCGCTTCCGGGTGCTGCTCAACGGTTACGAACTGCTCAATGGCCATTGGCGGCGTGGCGATGGTTATGTGGACACCGGCAACCAGTCGCATTTTGTTGCTTTACCGGAGGCCCTGTTGGCTGCGGATCCGTCGGCCAACCGGCTTCAAATCGAACTCCAAGGCGAGGCGCTGCGTGCCAGTGGTCTTGGCCCGGTGTGGGTCGGGTCGCGCGATTCGTTGCAACAGCGGCACAACTGGTTGAATGTTTGGCAGGTCAAACTCACCTGGATGGTGGCCGCCTGCGCGCTCATGCTCGGGTTGTTGGCTCTGGTGATCTGGCGCCACACCGCAGAGGTCTTGCTTGCTCTCCTCGCGGCCGGTCTTTTGATGCTCACGGTTCGGCTGTTGTTGTCGGCGCCGCTTTTTGTTCCCGGACCGTTCTGGGCCTGGGATTACCTGCACAAGCTCAGTTTCATGTGGTACTGCGGCTTCACCTACCTGTTCATGGCCGAGCTGTTTCGTTTCGGTCAGCGCAAGGTGCGGCGCGTGGTGGTCTGGATGACGTGCGCTTCACCCATGTGGCTGCTGTTGGTGATCGCGGTGGGCGACAACCGCCTGTATCGATGGTGGATGGGGCTGATCATGCTGGTTTGCGTGTACGCGATCGCCAGGGTGTTGGCGCGCGTGCGCTGGAACATGGACACCAACCAGCGCCTCATGGTGGTGGTCACCATCGCCACGCTGGTCACCGGTGTGCGCGACTTTCTCGTGGTGCAGCTGGGGCTGCCTGGGGATGCCGACATCCGGTGGATGACGCCGGGCAGCATGGTTCTGATGTTCACCATGGGCTGGGTGCTGATGCGCCGCACCACCGAAGCGTTTGACGAGACCCGGCGGCTCAACGCCGAACTGGCGCGCACGGTCGACGAACGCGAACACGAGCTCCACGTGGCTTTGGACCGGCTGCGGGCGGCGCAGACTCAGCAGGCGCTGGAAGCCGAGCGCCGCCGCCTCACCCGCGACATGCATGACGGCTTGGGCAGCCAGCTGGTTCAGGCACTGCAACTGGTGCGCCGGGTGGATCGCCCGGTTGATCCGGCGACGATGGCCATCATGCTGAGCCACGCGCTCGACGAGCTGCGACTCACGCTGGACTCGCTGGAGCCCATGGCGGGTGATCTGCCCGCCGTGCTGGGCACGCTGCGCCAACGCATTGAGCCAGGCTTGCTGGCCAGCGGTGTCGTGCTGGACTGGCAGGTGCAGCCGGTGCCCAAGGTGGCTGGGCTGGAGGCGCAGGGCGTGATGCACCTGTTTCGCTGCCTTCAGGAGGTGTTTGCCAACATAGCCAAGCACGCTGGCGCCAGCCGAGTGACGCTGCGCACCTGGGTACAGGACGGTCGTGTGGGCCTGAGCGTGTGCGACAACGGCGTTGGCCTGCATACGAATGCCGTCCCACCAGCCTCTGGCGGGCGCGGCCTGGGAAACATTCGGCTGCGGGCCCGTGAAATGGGTGCCGAGTTGGTTTTCGAGGACGCGAAACCCGGCACCTGCGTCACCCTGTTTCTTCAAGTCCAGCACCCGGCGCTGTTCGAGTCGCAGCCCCGCCAGTCGGCGAAGTAGGCGCAAGCGAAGGGCGTAGCGTGACCGGTGCACCGGTCGCGTGCTCTGCGCAGCAGGGTGTCGCCATTCAAAATCAATTTGTCCTAGACAAATCAGATATTCAAGGTTATAATGTTGACAAAATCAGTGGGGCATTGTGGTAAACTCGACGGCAACAGTCGGGAATTCCCAGCCCTCACTAGCAACCCGGCCTGCGGGTGGGGGTGGGAGATCGAGGCGTCTGGAACGTATGTTCCGGCGCACCATTGAACGACAGCCAAGCCAACCAGAAGGAGCTTGAACATGCGCCTCACGACCAAAGGCCGCTTCGCGGTCACCGCCATGATTGATCTGGCCCTGCGCCAGAACAACGGTCCTGTCACGCTCGCTGCCATCAGCCAGCGCCAGCAGATTTCCCTGTCTTATCTCGAGCAACTGTTCGGAAAATTGCGTCGCCACGAACTGGTGGAGTCCACCCGCGGTCCCGGTGGTGGTTACACGCTCGGCCGAAAGGCATCCGAAATCACGGTGGCGGACATCATTGTGTCGGTCGACGAGCCGATCGACGCCACCCAGTGTGGCGGCAAGGAAAACTGCATGGGCGACGGTAATCGCTGTATGACGCACGAGCTGTGGGCAGCGCTCAACACCAAGATGGTCGACTTTCTTGACTCAGTCAACCTGCAGTCGCTGGTCAATGACCAGCTGGCGAAAGGCCTGGTGGTTGAGAGCGTGCCATTGGTCAGGCGGGCGATCTCCAGCCCGTCGGTGGTCAAGCCCATTCGGGTGAACGCGCCCAACTCGGTCTTTGCCCTCGGGGCGGCGTTCAACAAGTGAATGAGGCGCCAGCCGCGGCCGACCAAGACTGATTGCGTTGTATTGAATACCGCTCCGAGCCTTCCGCCTCAGGAAGCCCGCCTCTCAATCTTTTGATCACACCCCCATGAGTACCCCCCACTTCCCCATCTACATGGATTACAGCGCGACCAACCCTTGCGATCCGCGGGTGGTAGACGCCATGATTCCCTGGTTGCGCGAACATTTCGGCAACCCGGCTTCACGCAGCCATGCGTGGGGTTGGGAAGCAGAGAAGGCGGTCGAAACCGCACGCGAGCAGGTGGCTGCCCTCATCGGTGCTGACCCGCGCGAAATTGTCTGGACCAGCGGTGCAACCGAGTCCAACAACCTGGCCTTGAAGGGTGCGGCGCACTTTTACAAAAGCAAAGGCAAGCACCTGATCACGGTGAAGACCGAGCACAAGGCGGTGCTCGACACCATGCGCGAACTCGAGCGGCAGGGTTTCGAGGTCAGTTACCTCGATGTCAAAGCCGACGGTCTGGTCGATCTGGATGCGTTCAAAGCCGCCATCCGGCCAGACACCATCGTGGCTTCGGTCATGTTTGTGAACAACGAAATTGGTGTCATCCAGGACATCGCCGCTCTGGGTGCGATCTGCCGGGAAAAGGGTGTCATCTTCCACGTAGATGCTGCCCAGGCAACCGGCCGGGTCGATATCGACCTCCAGACGCTGCCGGTGGACCTGATGAGCCTCACTGGTCACAAGACCTACGGCCCCAAGGGCATCGGTGCGCTGTATGTGCGGCGCAAGCCTCGGGTGCGTATCGAAGCCCAGATGCATGGCGGCGGACATGAGCGTGGCATGCGTTCGGGCACTCTGCCCACCCACCAGTGCGTGGGCATGGGCGAGGCCTACCGCATTGCCAAGGAAGAGATGCACGCTGAAAACCAGCGCATCGTCGCCCTGCACGACCGCATGGTTGCTGGCCTGAAAGATATTGAAGAGGTCTTCATCAACGGTCACGAAACGCAGCGCGTGCCGCACAACCTCAACATCAGCTTCAACTATGTTGAGGGCGAGTCGCTGATCATGGGCATCAAGGGCCTGGCGGTCTCCAGCGGATCGGCTTGCACCTCGGCCAGTCTGGAGCCCAGCTATGTGCTGCGCGCCCTGGGCCGCAGCGACGAGCTGGCGCACAGCAGCCTGCGCATGACGATTGGTCGCTGGACCACCGAAGAGGACATTGATTACGCGATTGGCACCATCAAGGAAAACGTGGCCAAGTTGCGCGAGTTGTCTCCCTTGTGGGAGATGTTTAAAGACGGTATCGATTTGTCCACCATCCAGTGGGCAGCACACTGAAGGAAACTGACATGGCCTATTCTGAAAAAGTGGTTGACCACTACGAAAACCCCCGCAACGTCGGATCGTTCGACAAGGGCGACGAATCGGTTGGCACCGGCATGGTGGGCGCGCCCGCCTGCGGCGACGTGATGAAGTTGCAGATCAAGGTGAACCCTGTCAGCGGCGTGATCGAAGACGCCCGGTTCAAAACCTACGGTTGCGGCTCAGCGATTGCCTCCAGCTCACTCGTCACCGAATGGGTCAAGGGCAAGACGCTCGATCAGGCCGCGGCATTGAAGAACAGCGAGATTGCGGAAGAGCTGGCGTTGCCGCCGGTCAAGATTCACTGCTCGATCCTGGCCGAAGACGCCATCAAAGCCGCGGTGGACGACTACCGCAAAAAACACACCGCCTGACAGCCCATTCGCCGCCGGCGGTGTCTTCGCCACCGAAGTTTGGCGCTACCCGCAGTCCGGTGTGGTCGCTGTTGCGGCGACCTGAGTCAAGACACAGTTTTTCCCAGACGGTACCCAAGCGCGAGCACTGACTGCTATGTCCATTTCCATTTCCGAAGCGGCTGCCCGCCACGTCACCCGCTACATCACCAAGCGCGGTAGGGGTGTGGGCGTGCGGCTGGGTGTCAAGACCACGGGTTGCTCCGGCCTTGCCTACAAGCTGGAGTACGCAGACGACATCGCGCCGGAAGATGTGGTGTTTGAAAACAATGGGGTCAAGGTGCTCGTTGACCCCAAGAGCCTCGCCTACATCGACGGCACCGAACTCGATTTCGTGCGCGAGGGCCTCAACGAGGGCTTCCGATTCATCAACCCCAACGAGCGCGACCGCTGTGGATGTGGCGAGAGTTTCCGCATCTGATGCCCGTCGCATTGCCTGAACACCGCCAGCGCGGCATCGCCCTGGCGGTTTTTTCTTCCCTGAGCCGGGTAGCGGTTCTGGGGAGGCCGTCCTCTCGTTCACCGTTGTCATGACCCTCAGTCTGCAGTCGACCGACTTCGCTATTTTTGGTCTCGTGCCTCAGTTTTCGATCGATCGCGTGGCGCTGGACATGCGCTGGAAAGAACTGCAGCGCGAGGCGCACCCTGATCGTTTTGCAGCCGCCAGCCCCGCCGCCCAGCGCGAGGCCATGCAGTGGTCGGTGCGTATCAACGAAGCCTACCAGCGCTTGAAGAACCCGCTCAAGCGCGCGGCGTATTTGTGCGAGCTGCATGGTGTACCGATCCGTGCAGAAGACAACACGGCCATGCCGCCGGTCTTTCTGATGCAGCAGATGCAGTGGCGCGAAGACCTCGACGAGGCCGCGGGCGAGGCCGATTTGCAGCGCATGGCCGCCGAGGTGGAGGCTGCGCGGCGCGAGATGCTGGAAGCCGTGCAAACCACTGCCGATGTGCAACGCGATTTCAACGCGCTGGCCCAACAGGTCAGAGCCCTCATGTTCGTTGAGCGCTTTGCCCGCGATGTCGAAGCCCGTCTGGATCAACTGGGACAATAGGTGCCTCTGAAGGCAAAAAGATCCATGGCACTACTGCAGATTTCCGAGCCCGGGCAATCGCTCGACCCCCACCAGCGACGCGTTGCGGTGGGCATCGATCTGGGCACCACACACTCATTGGTGGCCGCCGTGCGCCACGGCGTGGCCGAGTGCCTGCCTGCGGCCGACGGTCGCGTGATCCTGCCCAGCGTGGTGCGTTACCTCGATCCGGCGCTCGGCGGATCGGGGCGCCAGATCGGCCACGAGGCGCTCTCTGCGCAGGTACAGGATCCAGCCAACACGGTCAGCTCGGTCAAGCGCCTCATGGGCCGCACCACGGCGCAAGTGTCAGATGCCGACAAGCTGCCCTATGCCATCGCCGACGCGCACGGCATGGCCGTGGTCCAGACCGTGGCCGGGCACAAAACGCCGATGGAAATCAGCGCCGAAATTCTGGCCACCTTGCGCTTCCGTGCCGAGGACAGTTTTGACGACGAGCTCTACGGCGCGGTCATCACCGTGCCAGCCTATTTCGATGACGCGCAGCGCCAGGCCACCAAAGACGCCGCGCAGCTCGCAGGCATCAACGTGCTGCGCCTGATCAACGAGCCCACCGCCGCCGCCATCGCCTACGGGCTGGACAACGCGTCCGAAGGTGTCTACGCGATCTACGATCTTGGCGGCGGCACCTTTGACATCTCCATCCTCCGCTTGACCCAAGGTGTGTTCGAGGTCATGGCCACCGGCGGTGATTCGGCGCTGGGCGGTGACGATTACGACCAGGCGCTAGTGGCCTGGGTGCTGCAGCAGCAGGGCCTGGCCTCCGCACCATCGGCCAGCGAGCGTGCTGCGCTCAGCGCGGAAGCCCGCCGGTGCAAAGAGGCATTGTCCGACCAGCCTGCGCACGTGGTGTTTTGCGCCAGCGTTGCTGGCCGTCAGGTTGAGCAGATCGTGCGCCCCGCCGATTTCGAGGCCTGTACCGCTGCGCTCACCGCACGCACCATGACCGCGGTGCGCAAGGTGTTGCGCGATGCCGGCATGACCGTGAGCGAGGTCAAAGGCGTCGTCATGGTCGGCGGTTCGACCCGCATGCCGGTGATCCGCCGCGTGGTCGCCGATTTCTTTGGTCAGGACCCGCTGACCAACCTCAACCCCGACGAGGTGGTGGCGCTGGGCGCTGCCATTCAGGCCAACGCGCTCGCCGGCAACAGCCGCGACGGTGACCTGTTGCTGCTCGACGTGACCCCGCTGTCGCTGGGCGTCGAGACCATGGGCGGTCTGGTTGAACGCATCGTGCCGCGCAACAGCGCCATCCCCACCGCGCTGGCCCAGGACTTCACCACCTATCAAGACGGGCAGACCGCGCTGGCGCTGCACGTGGTGCAAGGCGAGCGCGATTTGGTGGCTGACTGCCGCAGTCTGGCGCGCTTCGAACTGCGCGGTATCCCGCCCATGGTTGCCGGCGCCGCGCGCATCCGCGTCACCTTCACGGTCGATGCCGACGGACTGCTGTCGGTAACCGCCAAAGAGCAGGGCAGTGGCGTCGAGGCGCGGGTGGACGTGAAACCGGCCTATGGCCTGTCCGACGATCAGATCGCCACCATGCTCCAAGAAAGTTTCGCCACCGCGCAACAAGACATCGCCGCGCGCGCCCTGGTCGAGGCCCGCGTCGATGCCGACCGCATGGCCGCAGCCACCCGCAGCGCGTTGCAGGCCGATGGCGGCTTGCTCACGCCGCTGGAACGCGAGGCCATCGAAAACCTGATCCATGCGCTGGCGCACACCGCTCAGGGCGACAGTGCCGCTGCGATCGAAGCCGCCACCGAAGCGTTGGGCAAGGGCACCGAAGCCTTCGCCGCCCTGCGCATGAACCAGGGTATCCAGAAAGCCCTGTCGGGCAAGAAACTCGAAGAAGTCTGAACATGCCCATCATCAAAATCCTCCCCCATCCCGAATACTGCCCGCAAGGCACCGAAGTCACGGCGCCTGCTGGTACGTCGATCTGCGAAGCCTTGCTCGACAACCACATCGCCATCGAACACGCCTGCGACATGGTGTGCGCCTGCACCACCTGCCACGTGATCGTGCGCGAAGGCATGAACAGCCTTAACGAGATGGAAGAGAACGAAGAGGACATGCTGGACCGCGCCTGGGGCCTCGAGCCGAACTCTCGCCTGTCTTGCCAGGCCATCCTGGCGCAGCAGAATGTGACGATCGAGATTCCGCGGTACTCGATCAACCACGCCAAAGAGAACCACTGACGCGGTTCTCAGCTGCTGATCCGGCTGAATGCGTCTTTGCGTTGCGCCAAACCGGCGCCGTTGCACATCACCAGAACGAGATTCCATGCGCCAGATCGTCCTTGACACCGAAACCACCGGTTTGTCTGCTGAAAATGGCGACCGCATCATCGAGATCGGTTGTGTTGAGCTGCTGCACCGCAAGCTCACCGGCAACAACCTGCATTTCTATGTCAACCCCGAGCGCGACAGCCACGAAGACGCGCTCAAGGTGCATGGCATCAGCAACGAATTTTTGCGCGACAAGCCCAAGTTTGGGCAGATCGCAGATCAATTGCTCGACTACCTGGCGGGTGCCGAGCTCATCATCCACAACGCGCCGTTCGACATCAGTTTCCTGAACAAAGAGCTGCAGCGACTGGGTCGTGAGCCGATTCACAGCCTGATCGCCGGCGTGACCGACAGCCTGGTCATGGCCAAGGACATGTTCCCCGGCAAACGCAATGGCCTCGATGCGCTGTGTGATCGGCTGGGCGTGGACAACTCCAGTCGAACCCTACACGGCGCCTTGCTCGATGCCGAGCTGCTGGCCGACGTTTACATCAACATGACGCGTGGGCAAGACGCCCTGATCATGGAGTTGAACGAGACACCCAGCGAGGGTGGGGAATGGGTGCAGATCGACCTGCGCAGCGTCCAGCTGCCGGTGTTGCACGCCAACCCGCTGGAGATCGCCGCACACGCAACCCTGCTGGCCGACATCGACAAGGCCAGCAAAGGCCGAACCGTCTGGCGCCAGCACGAACCCGCCTGAAATTCCTGGCTCATCACCCCGAGGTGGGCAACAAAACGGTCTATAATGCGGGGCTTCCGACAAATTAGACCAGATTGTCGGGCGGTTAGCTCAGTGGTAGAGCACTGCCTTCACACGGCAGGGGTCGCAGGTTCGAACCCTGCACCGCCCACCAAGACCAGACCCCGCTAAGTCATTGACTTTGCGGGGTTTTTTCTCGCCCTCAGATGCCCAGTGCCTCCCGAGGCGGTCCATTTGGTGCGAGCCCTTGAGGTTACGCGCCAACAAATTCCATCATCGCCGCAAGGCATGTTTCCGGCGTTCTGGGCTGTTTGCAGCGAACCCATGCCGACCGCTTGCTCAACGCCAAACGTGCTGAATCAAGGGTTGCAGTGCGGGCACTGCGCGGCGGAGGCCGCGGTGAGGTCCGGGCGCACGATGGTCTGGCGATGTGAGCAGGCCACGCAGCCCCACACCTCGCCTTTTGGCGCAGTGGTCGGCGTGCCGCAGTCGGCACAGGGCAAGCCGCGTAGCGTCTCGACGATGGCGTAACCAGGTGCACCGCATGCCGGGCAAAGAGATCGCAGCCGCGCGGCCAGGTCTTGTGTGGCGCGCTCGATGTTTTGCATGCGCGACGGATGCGCGTGTGCGCGCAGATCGGACTCGACGAACACCTGTCCGGACGCAGCCTGCGCCTGGGCTTGCTGGAACTGCGCGCGAAGCGTGTCCCAGTCTGCGATGCCTTTCACGATCCGCGGATCGTTTGGGCCCTCGGGTCTGAGCACCAGCTGGTGGTGGGGGAAATCTTCCCGAATGGCAAACGATTCAAGCTCAGACCACAGCGCCGTTTGCAGGTGTGCGCAACGCGCGGGCCCCTGTGCCATGCCAACCACTTCGATGCCGTGGCCGGGGTCGAGCCAGATCACGATTTCGATGTTCCAGCCGAACATGCCCGAAAACGGGTCGGGCCCGAACGCGCCCTCGCTGGCCACGCCGATCGGCAGCCCCGACAGGCGCATGCCCATCTCGGCTTTTCGGCGCGCTGCATCGCGCGAGAAGGTGCCGAGCTGGTCGGTGTCGAAGCCGCTGACGTGGTGCACCTCGCAGCCCAGCGCCGATGCCAACACCGGGCCAATGACCCGCTCCTTGCCGTGCTGCGTCAACAGGGCGACGGACTGACCTCGGTAGTCGATAGACATGCGGCTGTTGTGTCTCGGTGGCGTATTCAGCCGTGATCAGCGGCGGACTGGGCAGCCAGCGCCGCGGCGGCGCGAAGTTTGTCTTTTTTGCTGGGGCGCTTGCCTTTGATGCCGCCGACGCCCAGCGGGTCGAGCGGCGCTGGCGGGACGCTTTCCATCGGCTCAAAACCGGGCAAGGTTTCCAGCGCAAGCGCCAGTCCCTGGCGCTTGCAGATCAGCTGCCAGTGGGCTTCTGTGGACGGGCTCACCAGGCTGATCGCCAGCCCGTCGGCGCCCGCGCGACCGGTGCGGCCGATGCGGTGTGTGTAGTCGTCGGCGGAGCGCGGCAAATCGAAATTCACCACCACCGGCAGTTGCTCAATGTCGAGCCCGCGCGCGGCAAGGTCGGTGGTCACCAGCACATCCCAACGTTTTTCTTTGAATTCCTGCAGGGTCTGCTTTCGCGCGCCCTGGCTCAGGCCGCCGTGAAACGAGGTAGCAAATATGTCGCCCTGGTGCAGCTTGGCGGCCAGGCGTTCGGCTGCGTACTGGCTGGCCACGAAGACCAGCGTTCGTTCCCAGTGGTGTTCTCGGATCAGCTGGCGCAGCAGCTGAGTGCGGCGTGAGGCGTCCACCGCCAGCACGCGCTGCACGATCACCGCCGGCGTGCGCGCCTCGGGGGAAATGTCGACGCGTTCGGGCTGGTGCATCAGGCGGGTTGCCAGGCGCTGCAGCGGTTCGGGAAAAGTGGCGGAAAACAGCAGGGTCTGGCGCCGGGCCGGCAGCAGCGCGAGCACGCGCTCCAGTTCGTCGGCAAAGCCCAGGTCCAGCAGGCGATCGGCTTCGTCGAGCACCAGATGCTGCACGGCACCGAGGCTGAGCGCGTTGTGCGCGACCACATCGAGCAGCCGCCCCGGTGTGGCCACCACCATGTCGGCCCCGCCGCGCAGCGCCATCAGCTGCGGGTTGATCGAGACACCGCCAAACACCACCGCCACCTTGGGGCGCTGCTGGCGCTCACCCGCCAGACCATTGAGCAGGCTTTGCAGCACCTCGCCCACCTGCGCCGCGAGTTCGCGGGTGGGCACCAGCACCAGGGCGCGGGTGGTGCGCGCGCCGCCGGCGGCTGCGCTGGCGCGGACCCGTTGCAGCAAGGGGAGTGCAAAGGCGATGGTTTTGCCCGAGCCGGTTTGCGCGGTGGCCAGCACATCGCGGCCGGCCAAGGCGAGTGGGATCGCGGCCGACTGGATGGGGGTGGGCACGGTCAACGCGAGTTGCTGGGCGGCGTCAACGAGAGCGGGCTCAAGGCCCAGGGCTTGGAAGGTCATGGCTTGGGGGAGGGTGAGAGTTTATCGAGGAGCCTGCTCGCAAGCACCACGCGGGCGCTACCATGCCGCCCATGAAAAAAACGATGCCTGCCAGCGCGCTGGTCTATTCGACCGAGTCCGGCCGCATGTGTCCGAATTGCCGTCAACCGGTGACGGCCTGCGCTTGCCTGTCCCTTGCCAGAGCAGCCGTTTTGCCCACCGATGGTGTGGTGCGGGTGTCGCGCGAAACCAAGGGCCGTGGCGGCAAAGCGGTGACGCTGGTCAAAGGCCTGGCGCTGGACGACGCGGGTCTGAGCGCGCTGGGCAAGTCGCTCAAGACCGCCTGCGGCAGCGGCGGCACGGTGAAGGCGGGCGTGATTGAGATTCAAGGCGATCACGTGGAGCGCGTGGTGGCCGCCTTGCTGGCGCAAGGCCATCGCGTGAAGCGCGCGGGCGGATAACGGGTTCAGAAAACGCCCGCCCACCAGAGCCGGGCGCGCATCCCCAGGCCGCTGGTGTAGCCCACGGTGGGCGTGCGCAACTGGCCGGCGGCGTCAATCACCACAAACGCGGGCACCGATTCAAACCCCAGCGCCTTCGCCAGCTCACCGCGGGGGTCCACCGCTGAGGGCCAACGCAGCTGGCGCTGCGAAAGCACCCGCGCCACCGCGTCCGGCGGGCCAGATTGCATGGCGATGGTGAGCACCGGCGTATCCGCCACCAGGGTGGACATCGCGGGTTGCTGCAGTTTGCAGATGGGGCACCACTCGGCCCACAGGTACAGGGCCACCGGCTCGCCCGGGTGGCGTTCGCGCCAGGCCGCCAGCGTGGTGGTTTCGCGGCTGCCGTCGGCGTTGATCAGGGTGAACGCCAGCTCGGGCAATGCGCTCTGGGGAACCGCGCGGGTCTGCCACGCCTGCACGCCAAAGAACACCGCCAGCATCAGCGCCACCGTGCCCAGGTGGGAGCGCAACCGCAGCCAGCGCGAGCGGGGCTCTGGCGGCTTGCCTGGCGGCGCGGGTGGTGTCACGGCAGGGTTCAGCGCAGCACCTCAAGCAGCCGGTCCAGGCCGCCCTCGTTGATCGCCACCATCGCCTGCTCGCGCACCTTTAGGCCACCGAGAGGCCGGCGGCGCCCATCATGGGCAGATCGTTGGCACCGTCGCCCATGGCAATGCACTGTGAGGGCTCAATACCGAGCAGCGAGGCCACTTCCAGCAACGTGCGGCGCTTCTCGGCGCCGTCGCAGATGTCGCCCCAGGTCTGGTCCACCATGCGCCCGGTGAGCTGGCCGCCGTTCGGCCCGCTCTCGATCTCCAGAATGTTGGAGCGGGTGAAGTCGATGCCGAGCCGGTCGCGCACGCGGTCGGTGAAATAGGTGAAGCCACCCGACACCAGCAGCACCTTGAGCCCAGCCGCCTTGCAAGCCTTCACCAGCGCCTCGGCGCCGGGGTTGAGCTGCAGCCGCTCGGTCAGCACCTGCTCCATGTGCGCCACGGTCACGCCGCGCAACAGCGCCACACGCTGGCGCAGGCTGTCCTTGTAGTCGGCGATCTCGCCGCGCATGGCCGCTTCGGTGATGGCCGCCACCTCGGGCTTGCGGCCTGCAGCGTCGGCGATTTCGTCCACACACTCGATGTTGATGAGGGTGGAGTCCATGTCGAACGCGATCAGCTTGAAATCGG
>JFJP01037777.1_pt1 | contig 22854 bp, 17 predicted proteins | sample 431651 | NCBI WGS metagenome assembly JFJP01 (sample SAMN02602958, study PRJNA72255) | Microbial mat metagenome, whole genome shotgun sequencing project. | biome: fresh water; feature: sink hole; material: water; isolation source: purple microbial (photo- and chemosynthetic) mats found in...
AAGCCAATAAAAACAACAATTACCGTTGATGTGGAAAGTACATTCAATTTACGGTAAAGCGAAAATGCCACCAAACCATCGATCCGGTAATGAAAATCGTGACGAAAACGTACATACAGCTTAAGGTATTCGTACAAAAAAACACCAGCCACAACGAAAAGGAGCGAAAGCACAAGACAAGCATGGTTTTTTTTGTCAACCGGTTTTTGTTTTAATGCGGGAAATGCTACAAAATGAAAGATAACCCAGGCTCCAAAAACAAGAATAATCCCGGCGAGTGTTGGAAAAATGGTATTAAAAAACTGCCCATAGCCTTGAATACTGCGCTCAACAATAGCCAGATCGTATTTGTTATCCAAACTTACCGCTTGCCGCGCAGTGTTTAACAACTGGTTAAAACGCCAGCCATCTTCGATTAACTTTCGCACCGTGAAAACGAGTACGGCCAGAGCAACAAAAATGAATTCGTAGTTTTTTGATTTAAAGAATGTTTTCATCGTTACAGGTATTTTGATCCAAAACTACATCATGGAAGAATGCTCCGGCGAAAAATGTGACGAATGGTCAAAAAGATGTGACGAACCAGCAATTTTCATCTTAACAACCATCTGGCCGTTCTAAAATCAGTATCTTGCAGGAGTCGAACCATCATCGTTACCTATGAAGACCATCTACCGGATTTTTACGACACTGTTGTTGTTGATTCTTATCGGCGGAAATACCATCGCCCGCTCTCCTTATCCTGCCGGACTAAAAATAATTTCGGACAATGCCGAATACCAAAAGCAGATCAAAGCAGATGCTAATCAGGAGCTGGTCGACCTCGAAAAGTCGATTCCCGGACTGGTCATTGACATCCGGTATGCAACGAGCGATAATTTCACCAAACAGGCTGTTTATCCGGCAGCTCGTGCATTTGCGCGCAAACCAGTTGCTCAGCAGTTAAAAGCCATTCAGGAAGAACTCAAACTTCGTGGTCTGGGATTAAAAATTTACGATGCCTACCGTCCGTATGCGGTTACGGTGAAGTTTTTCGAAGTTTACCCCGACAGTGTATTTGTTGCTAATCCGAAAAAAGGTTCGCGACATAACCGGGGTGCCGCTATCGATGCTTCGCTGATTGACTTAAAAACCGGGAAAGAACTCCAGATGCCGAGTGCTTTCGACGAGTTCTCGGAACGGGCAAAACCTTCATTTCAGGGAATCTCTGAGCTTCAAAAAGTCAACCGAAAGCTGCTGATCGAACTCATGACCAAACACGGCTTCACCGTTTATGACTCGGAATGGTGGCATTTCGATTTTAACGGCTGGCAGCAGTTCGACCTGATGGACCTGTCGTTTGAACAACTCGACCAGCTAAAGTCTGAACTTTGATTCATCTGATTTTATGATGGACTTTGATTCTTCCGGTTCTTAAAATCATAGTTATCATTTCATTACAAAAATCATAGTTCAAGACCTTATTCATACCTCAACGCCTCCACCGGATTTCGTGTGGCCGCTTTCCAGCTTTGCCAGCTTACAGTTAATAGTGCAATTCCCAACGCCAGCAAACCCGACAGGGCAAAAATCCACCAGCTTAACGGGGTTTGGTAGGCAAAATTCTGAAGCCAGCGGTGCATTAAGTATGCAGCAATGGGAACAGTCAATACAAACGCAAAAGACACCCATTTCAGGAAGTCGGTATTTAAGAGGACCAGGATTTCGGAAACGGTTGCGCCGTTCACCTTGCGAACGCCAATTTCTTTGATGCGACGGTTGATCGAAAAAACAGCCATACCAAGGATTCCGAGTACCGAAATGGCAATAGCCAAAAGCGAAAATGCAAGGGCGATGTTACGAAGCCGGATTTCCTGCTGGTATTTTTCGGTTAGCAAATCGTCGAAGAAAGTGTACGAAAAACCTCGTTGTTCGCGGTCTTTACGGTAAACATCGCGAATGTATTTTAAGGTTTCGTCCCGGTTGTTCGGAGCAATCTTAACATTCATCGTCATGATGTTTTGCGGATCGTTGAGCAGCATAATCGGGCCAATGGCATGATGCAAAGGCCGGAAATGGAAATCTTTGACCACTCCTACAATCACCTTATCGCCAATGCGCTGACCAATAGGGTCGGCAAATCCGAGCATTTTTTCGGCTGTTTCGTTGATGACCACCGGAAACGAAACGGCCTGTTGTTCTCCTTTTCCCGATTTTTTCCATTCTTTCCAGAAAGCGCTGTAATCCATCTGCAGAAACTGCCCTTTGACAAGCTCCAACTGATAGGTTTTTGCAAAATCTTCGTCGACCCAAAACAACGAAACATTTAAGCTGTCGGTCACGCCCTGATGATTCATCGACAAGGTTGTTTTCCATCCAAAATCGACCGGAGCATAAGCACTGGCCGACACGCTCAGGATGTTGGGATTTTTCTTCAGCTCATTTTTGAATTCGCTGTTGTTGTACCACAAACCAGTTGGAAACACCACTACATCCTGATGATTCAGTCCCAGATCTTTGGTTTGCATGTAGTTCAGTTGCTTGACAAAAATGAATGTGGCAATGATGAAAAAGATGGCAATACTAAATTGCACCGAAACCAACATCCGGATAAATCCGGTGCGCGATCCGGAAATGCTTCCTCCCCTGAAAATACCACTTGGATTGAGTGATGAAAGGAAAAATGAAGGATAGATTCCGGCAAAAAATCCGGTTCCCAGCGTAATCAACAGCAGATTAAATCCCAGTTTGAACGAAAAATTGAGCTGAATCTCCTGTCCCGTAAGCTGACTAAACCAGGGAAGACCCAAGACTATCGACAACAAAGCGACTAACGTTGCAGCGAATGTTTGAATCAGCGATTCGCCCATAAACTGACTAATGATGTGAGCCCGACCGGCACCGTTTACTTTTTTGATTCCAATTTCGGTCGATCGTTCGGAGGCTCTGGCCACCGATAATACCGAAAAATTGAACGAAGCCATCAGGATAATGAGCAAAGCTAGTCCGGAGAAAATCCAGACATACTTGTAACTGCCAATGTTTTTGTCGTAAATGCCCGTTTCGTAATCCGAATGTAAATGAATATCGGCTAATGGCTGGAACAACAGCTTATCGGTTTTATTCGAATACTTGCCAATGTGGTTGGTCACCTGACTCAAAAAAGCATCATCGATTTGAGCGTCTTTTTTCAGTTTTACATACACATGCACAAAAGCCCGGTCGCTCCAGTTTGTTGAATAACTGGCAACCTGCCGGTTTGCTTCGGGCAAAATGTACCCAAAATCGATGTGCGTTTGTTTCGGAATACGAACCACTCCGGTAACGGTGTAAACCTCTTTCGAATATTTGTCGTTAATCACCGTTTTGCCGAGTGCCGGTTCGTTCCCAAATATTTTCCGGGCCACTACTTCGGAAAGGATAATGCCCGATGGATTTTTAATGGCTTCAAAAGCTTCGCCTTCGACAAAAACAAACCCATTAAAAATGGAGAAAAAGTCGTTGTTTGCCCACATTTCGCGGGCTTCAATCTTTTCGCTTCCTTCCTCGCGTTGCAAAGGCGAATCCTCCGAACTAAAACTCAAAAAAGTGGCATATTCAATCTGAGGATAATCTTTTTTTAAGGTCGCCGGAACCGGGCGATAACAACCTGCCGACTTGACAATTTCGGTCCCTTGTTTCGATAAGGTCAGCACCCGGTAAATACGTTCGTAGTTTTGGTGCGATTTATCGTAGTTCAGCTCGTTGAATACCCACAGGTAAATGAGCAATCCGGCAGCTATACCGAAAGTAAAACCCACAAAAGTGATGAGCGAATAAACCGGTTTTTTCCTCAGATTGCGTAAGGTTGTTTTCAGATGAAAATTCATAGTCTTGGTTTTATTTTACAAGCATTATTATCCTTTCGTCGATGTCCTGTTTTATGTTTTTTGAGAGTCTTTCCAGTTCATGGGTTTTTGTGGTTGCCAGTTTGTTTTCGCCTTTTTCCAGATAAGTTTTCAACCTTTCGGGCATCACAAGCATTCCCAATTCTCCACGTGGAGTTACAAATTCAGGCCAGAATGGTAAGCCATTATCAATATTATTTTGGAAGATGATTGTTGGTTTTGATGAAAGGGCAGGTGGGGCAAATCCCAGAGATGAGTTGGAGGGCGTTATTGCTTTTTCTTCCATAGGCAATTGAGTAAGCGATTGATTTGCTTTGATGTAAATAGCTTTATGGCTTTCACTTTTCCCTTTTGCATCATAATGGTGATACTCCAAGAAGAGGTACTTGTCGTTTTCCAGAACGCTTGTTATCAGAAACTTGTTTTTTAGTTCTTTATTGGTTTGATACCATTCCTCGTCGGCGATTTTATCAGGCCCAAATTTGAACACATAAACAGGTATTAACCGGTTGGGAGGAACAAGCCGGAAAATGGTATCGTTAAAACTCTTCATAAACGAAAAAACACCTTTGTATTTCCAATCAATGATAGAGTTAATTGAACGGATAGTGCTGCTTGTGATTGGATATTCCAGTTTGTCAAACTGCATAAATTTACAAAGAGTGTCGCCATTTAGGTTGAAAGTTGCCAGCATAAAACCATTTTCTGAAGCTTTGATATGAGAATTGACTCCTGCATAAAAGTTTGAAGAAATGCCGAGTATCTGTGTGGAAGCCAAACCGGGAGTGCCGCTGTAAATACCATCTTTACCTGTGGCTGACTGTTCACCTTTAAAAAATGAACCGTCATTTTTGTTTTCTTTTGTTCCAGGTAACTGAAGTTGCTTTTCGGGTTTTAACTCATAATGAAGTAAACCAACCTTCTGATTAGGGTAATCGCTTACCTTGTAATAAATGCGGTCTCCGGCAACGCTTACTTGGTTGTTCCAAACCCCTTTAAAACTTTCCTTGTCAAAATAGCCAAATAGTGCTTGCTTACTGAATGTACGATTGATGACATTACTTTGTGCAATGGTTTCAATATAATCTCCGTCAAGTGAAAAAGAATGTACTCCAAAATTATTGTTGAGGATAATATTCTTGCTGGTAAAAGTTACGCTTCCTCCCATCCCCGATGAAAAATAAAGCGAATCGCCGGGAACACTAAGCCTGATATATTTAATTTCTTTCGCGATTTCGCTTAAATTGATTTTTTTTACCGGAATTTGGTTGGTAAAATCGATGATAACCGGTGGATAATCAGGGTCAACACTCCGGTCTTCCTTAAACCTGAACCCTTTTGGCAGCTTTGCAATAGAATCGGCCAGTTGCTTTTCGCACTCGGCGCGCAATTCGGCTTCGCGGGTCAGTTGCTCTTCCTCAGTAAGGATTTGTTTTGTTAACGATTTTTCGTCGGTTTTCAGGCGGTTGCTATTACATGAACTGGATAGAAGCATCGTAATCAGAATCCCGGCTATGTAAAATATTCTCATCTTGGTATAATTTATTGCACGATCATTAAAATATCATCTAAATCGGAAACCGCATTGGCCAGTTGTTTCAGTTTCTCCTTCTTATCAGCTGGTGCAGTCGATTTCTGGAATTCGCTGCTTTTCACCTGCGATTTCAGGTCACTTCCTTTTAACGAAAGTATGATTTCGCCTTTACTGCCAACCTGATACGACAAAGGCCAAACCGGATAACCACCATCGATGTTGTTCACCAAAATTGGAGCTTCATAATCGAATGGATCGCCTTTAACCACCTGCAACTGATGACTTGTTTTGGAGAATAAGGCGTGATAAATCTTCACACTTTTGCCTTTTCGGGTGTTCGGACAATCGTAATTGTCTTTGGCGAAAGTCAAAAAAATGTAGTTTTTGGTCTCAGCCCAATCTTGCGGAAGAATTTTCCCGTCGAGTTTAACATCTGGATCAACGCCCTCCTGTTTGCTAACCTTGTATTGTCCTAGATTGAATACATACTGCGGAACAATTCGGTTGGGCGGTACCACCTGAAAGACGGTATCGTTAAAATCGGTTCGGAAATACAGGTTCCCCCGATTTTCATATTGAAATCCATGATCGGTTCCACGCATCAGTGATTTTGTATAGTTTTTAACCTGTTCCAGTTTGGCAAAAGTAGCCAGGGTATCGCCCAAATTGCTAAAAACGCCCCACATCCGTTTCCCTCCCATGCGCGACATGTAGGTATTCCGGTCGGGCGAAAAAGTTCCTAAACGTCCGTATAAACTTTCAGGGCTGGTACTCCACATTCCCTGATGCTTGCGAAAAGGAGGAGGTGTGGTTTTCCCATGATTCAGGTCAAGCTGAACTTTCCCGAGTCCGGTAATCGGGTTCTTATTTTCAGGGTTAAATCCAACACTCGAAATCGCCTGATCTTGTGAACAATCGTATTCCATGATGTACCGTTCTCCGGAAACCAAATTGCTATACGTGTAAAACAAACTGTTTCCACGCCCCCACACCGAAGTTCCTCCACCAATCAGCGTGTAGTCGTTCCAAAAGCTCAAACGGTTATTCTTCTCGTCATAATCGACCCCGGTAAGCTGGTTTTTTACAATCGTCCTGACAAACTTCCCTTCTTTGGTGTATTGGTGAATTCCGTAAAGATTAGCGGCAATCAGATGATTATCCATCAGGTAAAACTTGTACTTCTGATGGTGTGGCAGGTCGGCATCAGGAACTGGTTCGAGACGAATGTATTTTATATCCGAAGCCACATCCGAAAGTTGTTTGTCGGCCGTGTTATTCAGGCTTCCGGAAATATCGATTACCACCGGAGGCTTTTGTGCATCAATGCCCCGCTGCTCTTTAAACCTGAAACCTTTTGGCAATTTGGCAATCGAATCGGCCAATTGCTTTTCACGTTCGGCACGATTAGCTTCCTGCTGAGCCAACTGTTCTTCTTCGGTAAGGATTTGGTTGACCAGCTTTTTTTCGTCTGTTTCCAGACGGTTGCGGCCACAGGAAAGGGTAATTGCGAATAGCGCAAAGAGTAAAACGATTGTTCTGGTTGTTGCTTTCATGCCGATTTAGTTTAGTTATTGTTCGTTTTTCGTTTGGTAATTTATTCGTACCTCAGTGCCTCTACCGGATTCCTCGTCTCCGTTTTCCAAATTGTCTGAACTTTGATTCGTTTGATTTCATGAAGACTTTGATTCTTTCTGTTTTTAAATCATGGCAATCATTTAATCACAAAAATCATGGTTCAGACATTTTTAACATCTTTCCTGACAATCCCATCTTCCAACCGGATGATCCGTTTGCCATATTCGGCGAACTTTTCGTTGTGGGTCACCTGAATGATGGTCATTCCCTCGTTGTTTAATTGTTGAAGCGTTTCCATGATCATTTCGCCCTGAACAGATTGCAGGTTTCCGGTAGGTTCGTCGGCCAGCAAGAGCTTTGGTTTACCAATGATGGCGCGGGCAATGCCTACCAGTTGTTGTTGTCCGCCCGAAAGTTGCTGCGGAAACAGATCTTTTTTGGCCACCATGTTAAAGCGGTCGAGCAGGTCGGCCACCATTGCCTGACGGTCGCGACTTTTTACACCTTTGTAAATCAGCGGAGTTTCGATGTTTTCGTACACGGTCATTTCTTCAATCAGGTGGTAGGCCTGAAAAATGAAACCCATAAAGTTACGGTGGTAGTCTACCTTCATTTTTTCTTTCAGGTCGAGAACCGATTTATCGTACAACGAATATTCGCCTGCTGACGGTGCATCGAGTAAGCCGATGATATTTAGCAAAGTTGATTTGCCTGAGCCGCTGGGACCCATGATGCTCAGGAATTCACCTTCTTTTACTTCCAGATTAACGGCTTTCAGTACAAAAGTCCGTTGAAACTTCGAATCGTAATACTTGTCAATGTTGTTTAAGTGTATCATATTTTGTGTTGTTAATTTTTTTTATCCGTGAAATATTAAAATCATATTTTAGATTTTCACGGATAAAATTTTACATTTGTCGTGAAAAATTAAAGTATAGATTAAATTAAAATCAAATAAAGGCATGATAACCAGAAGAATTTTTACTGAAATAACGGACTCGTTGAGCTTCTTCCCGGTCGTATCCATTATTGGCCCTCGGCAGGTTGGTAAAACGACATTGGCCAAACAAATCATGACGGAATCGGCCAAGCCAACACTTTATCTTGATCTGGAGCTGCAATCTGATTTGTTTAAGCTTAATGATGCCGAACTTTTTCTATCGCAGCATTCCGAAAAACTGATTGTCATCGACGAGGTTCAAAACAAAAAAGAACTTTACCCCTTGTTGCGTGCTTTGGTTGACCGAACCCGTGAACCGGGGCAATTTTTATTGTTAGGCTCAGCATCTCCTGAGTTGATCCGGCATTCATCCGAATCGTTGGCTGGGCGCATTGCTTACCACCAATTGCATCCATTCGATTTGACCGAGATCCCGGAAGCTATTTCGCAGAATGATTTGTGGGTTAAAGGTGGTTTCCCAAACGTATTGTTTGCCAAAAACGATGATCTGGCCCGCCGGTGGATGGAAAACTTTATCAGTACCTATCTAAACCGAGATTTGTTGCAATTGGGATTAAACGCGTCGCCCAAAATTATCCGCAGTTTGTGGACCATGATGGCTCATTTAAACGGACAACTGTTCAATGCTACCACGCTGGGAAATTCGCTGGGAATATCGACACCCACCGTTAAACGATATGTCGATTTTTTAGAGGAAGCTTTTTTGTTAAAAAGCCTTCATCCATTTTCGTGGAACATGCCGAAAAGACTGGTGAAAACCCCAAAAATTTATCTCACTGACAGCGGAATATTGCACCACTTGTCGGGCGTGACCGATTTTAACAATTTATCAGGAAACCCAATTATAGGAAGCTCCTGGGAATCGTTTGTGCTGAACCAGCTTCTGTCGTTGAAGATGAATCAGATTGACCTTTATTTCTATCGTACGCATCATGGAGCCGAAGTCGATCTGGTTTTTACCAAAGGATTGACTGTTGTTGCTACTGCTGAAATCAAGTATTCCAATTCTCCGCAACTGACCAAGGGAAACTTTCAGGCTTTCGACGACCTGAATGCTCCGATGAACTATGTCATTACTCCATCTTCTGATGATTATCTTTTCAAAGAACGTATCAGGATTTGCTCCCTGAAAGCTTTTATAACTAATTATTTACACACATTGTCGGAATCAGAATTTTTAGGATTAAAGGATTTCCAGGATTAGTGTTTACGAAATAGTCGCTTAACTTCAAGACTTATTGAACCAAAATTTATGAGCAACCCTTTATCAATCTGATAGGCAGTGAGGTAATTTAATGCTTGCGCCAAATGAACATCTTCCAGTTTTATTATTGCTTTTAATTCGACCATCACTTCATTGGCTACAATGAAATCAGCTCTCCGGGTACCAACATGGATCCCTTCATAATAAATGGGCAGTTCCTGTTCCCGCAAAAATTCGATGCCGTTTTTTTCTAATTCGATAGCCAGACAACGCTGGTATATTACTTCCTGAAACCCATTTCCCAATGTATTGTGAACCTTCATTGCACAACCAATGATTTTGTAAGTCAACTTATCTTCTATTTGATTTTCCATACATTTCTATTTTTTAATCCTAATAATCTTTTAATCCTGTAAATCCTGATTCAGACATTTTATTCATACCTCAACGCCTCTACCGGATTACTTAATGCAATTTTCAGTACATGGTAACTGATTGTCAGGAGGGCGATAAATGCAACAACTATTATCGAGACAATAAATGCCGTAATCGAAAGTGGTTCTTTATAAGCTCCCGGCATGGTTTTGTAAATGTAGATTGCCGCCGGACATCCGATGAGGATGGCGAAACCAAGCATTCCGACCACTTCGGTTGAGAGCTGTCGGTAAATCGATCCTACCGAGCTTCCCAATACTTTCCGGACCCCAATCTCTTTGGTCCGGCGTTTAACGGTAAACAGGATCAATCCAAATAGTCCGATGGTTGAAATGAGCAAGGTAACCACCGCAAAAAAGATGAACATTCTTTTCATCGACTGCCAGAAAGGAATTGCATCGTCGAGGTAAAAAGCAACGCTAAAATCTTTAAATTCGAACGGATCGTTTGGAAAAACATTCCCCAGTTCGCTGGCTACCAATTCTCTGGCCTTCTGTTGATCGCCGGTAAATCGCACGGATAGCAACGTCGAACCTGAAATTACATTGCTATTCAGGAACATGATGTAGGTTGGTATTGGATTATGAACCGAAAACGGATGAAAATCTTTTACAACCCCGATAACCGGAAACGGCTTTCCTTCCAAAAATATCTGTTTCCCAATCGGATCGCTCCAGCCGAAAACCTTTAATGCCGTTTCGTTGATGATGCAGCCCTTGTTATCGGCGGGATAATCTTTCGAAAAATTACGGCCGTAAGCCATCTTGAGGTTGTAAGTCGGGATAAAGTCGTAATTCACATAGTTACGGCTGATCATTTCCTTTTCGTCGGGAGCGGCATCTTCCCAACTTACATATCCACCAATATTGCCAACAAAAGGGATGGTGCTCGAAAACGAAATATCTTCAATTTCGGGATGCTGTAACATTCTGTTTTTTAAGGTTTCGAATGGCATCTAGTCGCGAGGGTTAATCTCGGTGTAAAGAATATTTTTATTGTCGAAGCCCAAATCCTTGTTCAGGATAAAATTAACATGGTTGAAAAGGATAAAGCTAACGATAAGCATAAAGAGCGAGATGGAGAATTGAGCTGCTACCAATACCTTTTTAATGCTGATAGAATTGCCACTATTGCTGAATATTTTACCTTTCAGTACTTTAACAGGATTGTAAGCCGAAATGACCAGCGAGGGATACAATCCGGAAAGGACTCCTACTAACAAACTTACCAGAAAGATGAAGATTAAAAGCTGTCCGTTGCCCCAAATGTAAAAATCGATATTCCGGTTCAGGATGCGGTTCAGCAAAGGGAAGGAGGCCTGCGCGACAAAAAGAGCCAGGATGGTAGCAAACAAAGTGTGCAGGATGGTTTCAAACAGAAACTGAAAGGCGATGAGCTTTTTCGATGAGCCAATTACTTTTTTAATCCCGATTTCTTTAGAGCGTTGTGTTGAATTGGCCAAAGAAAGATTCACGTAGTTAACACTTGCCAGAACCAGAACCAGAATGGCGGCCAGCGAAAGAATTCCCAGACCAACAATCAGATCAGACTGACTATTGGGTGAAATATGCAATTTGGAGAGTGGATGAAGATAGGGTGAGCTTTTTTCAAAGTTCTTCACATTTTTAAAAGCATCTTTTATTTTGGCATTTACCAGTTTCGGGTCGACTCCTTTTTTCAGCATGACATAATTGTCGAATTCAATGTCGGTCCAGCTTTCACTATACGTGCGATCGCCACTCAGTACAGGGTAAGTTGGCATCGATACCAAATAAGTAGCCTTCAGATTCGAATTCTGTGGAAAATCGGCATACACGGCTGAAACAGTTACCGGAAACCGTTTCCCAACAACAATCTGTTTTCCAAGGGCATTACCTTCGGGGAAAAGCTTTTTGGATAAGGTTTCGGAGATCGCAATTGTGTTGGGTTCTGTCAGCGCATTGCTCTTATTTCCTTCAATGAGTTTAATCGTAAAAATATCGAAGATTGAGTTTTCGCTCCAGTATCCGTTGAGTTGATACAACTGACTGCCATCAGGAAGGGTAAAATACTGGCCTGAACCTTTGGCTCCACCCGAAACTTCGCGCATAAGCAAAACCTGTTCAACCTCCGGAATATCGGCCATCAAATGGTAACGATAAGCTGGAGGACTATACGTGCAAAAATTGATCGGATTCGAATCTTCCTGACGGGTCTGAACCCGGTAAATCTGCTCGTAATTCGTATTAAACTTGTCGTAGTTTAGCTCGTGGCTTATCAACTCGCTGAACAAGATGAACACTGCAAACCCGATTACCAGATTGGACAGGTTGATCACCGTAAAAACTTTGTTGTGGCGAATGTTCCGGAAAATGTTGATGAAAAAATGCTTGATCATGACTTTGAGCCTGTTAATTGTTTTTGTTTTCTAGTTCTTGAATTTTCAGAAACTGTACCACAATGTCAACATGTTGATTTTCTGTGTTTTTAATTGTTGTTTTAATTTTTAGCTGTCAAAATATTTGACAGGTTTTGTATATTTATTTGTCAACCATTGTCTGAATCAGGATTTGGCGGATTAAAAGATTTTCAGGATTAATGCTTCCTGAATAATCAGTTTCAATTCATCATCTATCTTCTTGTTTATTTCTCTGTTTTAATCTTGTTAATCCTTTCATCCTGAAAATCCTGATTCCGACATTTTTATTCATACCTCAACGCCTCCACCGGATTCCTTGTTGCCGCGCGCCAGCTTTGCCAACTCACTGTCAGTAGCGCAATTCCCAATGCCAGTAATCCAGCCAGAGCAAATATCCACCAGCTTAATTCCGTTTTGTAGGCAAAGTTTTGTAGCCATTTGTTCATGGCGTAGTATGCAATAGGTGTGGCAATTACAAATGCAATGGCCACCCATTTTATAATGTTCCGATTCAACATACCAACCACCTCGTTTATTTTTGCCCCGTTTACTTTTCGGATGCCGATTTCTTTGATTCGTCGTTCAGCAGTGTACCAAGTCATTCCAAATAAACCAAATGAGTTCAGGAGAATACTGATTAAAGTAAAAAATGAAATAATTCGGGATGTTTGAGAGTAGTTTTTGTGGAGTTTGTTAAACTCGTCGCGGATAAATGTATAACTGAAAACATTATCGGGGAAATTCTGTTCCCACCTGGTTTTTATTTCTGCTAGTGCCGGAGCAAGGCCTTTGTCTGCAAGTTGTAAGTGTAGAACCTGAAGGCCTGTTACTTTTTCAAAATCGAATGGGAGTATAACTGTTGGTTTAACTTCTTTAACAAAAGATTCGGTATAAAAATCAGCAATTACACCTTTTATTGTAAGCTTTTTATTGAAAACAGGCAAAGTTTGTCCAATTGGGTCACCAATGATAAATTTCTTTACAAATGTCTCGTTTACAATTACCTGTTTGTTGCTTGATTTCTCATATTGGCTAAATTCACTACCACTCACCAGCTTGAAATTATGGACTTTTAAAAAATCACTGTCAAAATGGTAATAAAGTATTGGGACCATATCTTTCCCCTGCTGAATCCATGCATTTAGAAAATTTGAACTTGAAATGCAACCCGAATTAACATCATTCATCCTTATAACTTCATCTTTAAAAGTTCTTAGCTTTTGGGGAGAGATATTATTCCCATTGACTTCAATGATATTTTTATCAATATCAGCTGTTTGTGAAATAAAATTCATCTGTTTGCTATAAAACATTGCTCCAGTTATAAGGATAATTGAAATAACAAATTGTAGAGCAACCATTCCGTTTGACATTTTAGCTTTAAAACGTGGCATCCCAATTTGGTGCAATTGAGTTAGCGGACTATTATCAATCCGAAAGAAGAGGTACAAGGCTGGAATAATGGTCAACAGAAATATAAGCAGAATGTAGCCTCCTAAAACTGTTTTGTCAAAGACAAAAGAAGACGATAAATGTGCAACGAAAAGAGAATTAAAAACTGGAATAAACAAGATGACAAGAATAAATGAAAACAAAAAGGCAACTATCACTGACAGAAATGTTTCATATATCAGTTGAATTCGCAAATGTTTTCTATCTGCTCCCAGTATTTTTTGGATCCCGGTATTTTTCTCGTTCTTGAATATTCTGACCAAGTACATATTTATGTAGTTGAAGGCAGAAATGAGCAAAATTGCAAATGCGGCAGAAATACCAACAAAAAGGAGAAGTTTGTCGCGATGCATTAGAAATTCCCAGTTTGATTGCGTTTCTGTTGTGTCAAAATATACATCCTCAAGTGGTTGCAGATAGTATTGACAGGTTTTGGTCATTCTGGGAAGAGTTGCTCCATCTGCTTTCATCTTGGCAAGTATAGAAGCAGCAGATTCTTCTTTATCAAGTTTGATAAATGTTACCCCTCCAAAATAAGTATTCTGGTCGATTGCAAGAAGAACATTGAATCTTAGAAAAGAAGAAGTTTTCGAATCGTCGATTAAAGAAGTGATTTTGTATAAATTTTTGCCGTTCTCGTTATTTAGCGTGAAGGTTCTTCCAATAACCTCACCATCTCCAAAGATTAATTTTGCTGTGTTTGTTGTCAAAGCCGCTTCCCCCGGTGTAGAAAGTGTTTTTTTTAGGTTACCGGTTTTTACTGGAAGCAAGAATAATTCACCAATATTATTATCCGAATGTAATGTGAATATTTTGTCAGACTTAAACTCTTCTGTTTCGAAAACAGTGTTGGGCTGTTGATTCTGAAAGCGGCAGTAAGTCTCGACTTCAGGATACCTTTCTTTCATCAGGGGCGGAAGTTTTGGTAAAATGAATGACGTTTTTTCCTTACCTTGTTTATCCATGGGGTTATCACTTTTGAGCATGAAAATCCGGTTTTTATCAGGACTCCCATTTGAAATTTGCCATTCGCTTGCAGTAAAAGCTATTAATAGATTTACACAAGTAAGCCCGATAACCAAACTCAAAATTGAAACTACCGTGAAAATTTTATTTCGTTGCCAGTTTCTTATTATCAACGTCAAATTATTCATAGTTTTCATCTTCAATTGTTTAGTTGGATTGTTTATTTATTTCTTTAGTCATTTCCCTCCGTTTGTGAAGTCATAAAGAGGTTAGGAGGGGCTTCTTTCTTACACCAGCACCTCACCCATCTGCTTCTTCACCTCTTCGGTAATCACTTGTCCGTCGAACAGATTAATCACCCGGTGAGCAAATTCAGAGTCGTGCATCGAGTGAGTTACCATTACGATGGTCGTTCCTTCGCGGTTGAGTTCGGTAAGTAGGTTCATCACTTCAAGTCCGTTTTTAGAGTCAAGATTACCGGTAGGCTCATCGGCCAGGATTAGCTTCGGATTAGCCACTACGGCACGGGCAATAGCTACACGTTGCTGCTGTCCTCCGGAAAGTTGCTGTGGAAAATGTTTTTTACGGTGACTGATCTTCATCCGATCCAGCACTTTTTCGACCATTTCCTTACGTTCTTTGGCACTCAACTTCAGGTAAATAAGCGGAAGCTCCACATTTTCGTACACGTTGAGTTCGTCGATCAGGTTAAAGCTCTGAAACACGAAGCCAATATTGCCTTTGCGAAGCAAAGTACGGTTGCGCTCTTTAAAAGCACCTACTTCCTCATTGTCGAAATAATACTCGCCTGAAGAAGGATTGTCCAACAGACCAATGATGTTTAGCAAAGTTGACTTACCACAGCCCGAAGGCCCCATGATGGCTACAAATTCGCCCTTCTGAATGTGAATACTCACGTTGTTCAACGCACTGGTTTCAATCTCTTCGGTGCGGAATACTTTGTTTAGGTTTACTGTTTTTATCATGATGTAAAATGCTTAGGGCATGGGGCAAGGAGCATGGATTGCGCTTTGCACCAGCCGCAAATGGTTAATAAAATGCATGGGGCTTGGGGCATGGGGCATGGAGCATTGGGCTGAAATGCTCCATGCCCTTTGCTCCGTGCTCCATGCTATTCTAAAAGTGATTTTCTGAAATTTGTTATTTTCTTGCTTAATAATTCCAAATCGTTTAGTATTTGATTCAATTTCTCTTTTTCAATGAAATTCCGGCGATAGGCAACAAAAGAAATATTCGCAGTTTCAAAAACTGATCTTCGGGCAATATTTAAAAAGTTGGCAAAGTCTTTTGATGAGAATGAACCCGAACCTTCAGCAATATTGTTTGAAATGCTTAAGGATGCACCACGCAACTGTTCTGCAACGCGATAACTTCTCGCGTCAGCCATTGCATCTGCCAAATCAAAAAGCTGATCGTTTATGTTGATAGCCTCTTTCCAAATGTCTAAGTCCATAAATCTAAATTGTGCCATGATTTTATAATTTAAGTTTTACATGCTCCAAGTTATAAATTTCAAACTTAACCTCACTCCCGCGCCCCCATGCCCAGCGCCCCCATGCCCCATGCTCTTTGCCCCATGCTCTTTGCCCCATGCTCTCTGCCCCATGCTCTCTGCCCCATGCTCTCTGCCCCATGCTACTTCAGCACTATCCTGTCATTCGTTCCAAACATCTCATATCCCGAGGTAATTACCTTTTCACCGGCTTTGAGGCCTTCGAGTACTTCGTAATATTGTGGGTTCTGCTTGCCAATCCGGATGTTGCGTTTGGTTGCTTCGGTACCGTCTTCGTTCAGCACATACACCCATTGTCCACCGGTACTTTGGAAAAATCCGCCACGCGACAACAAAACGGCTTTTCCCGACTCACCCAATTCAAGTTTGATGTGGTAGGTTTGTCCGGTACGGATGTTGTCGGGACTTGTATTTTCAAAAACCAGATCGATTTCGAACTGACCATTCCTGACTTCAGGATAAACTTTTCTCACCCTCAAATTAAAATTGGCTCCATTGCGCTCCAGACTTGCAGTAAGATCACGTTTAACCCGATCGATGTAATGTTCGTCAATCAACGCTTTGATCTTAAAATTGTCGAGTACATTGATTTGCCCAATGCGCTGACCTTCATTAATTCGCTGACCAATTTCAGCGTCCAGCATTCCCAACTGCCCGTCAACCGGAGCTTTTACATTCAGGTTATCGAGTCGCTCGCGCACCAAAACCAGCATCTGACGCATTTTGCCCAGGTCGGTTTCGAGCGTTTGCATCGAAGTAAGTCGGATCAGCGAATCATTTCTCGATTTTTGCTTATTGATCTCAAGCATACTCTGTTCGTATTCAAAATCCTCTTTGGCCTGAAGGAAATCTTCTTTCGAAATAAGTTCGTCGTTAGAAAGAGCTTTATTCTGCTCGAAACTCCGTTTTTTACGCGTCAGCCGGAAACGACTGTCCAAAATATTTTTCCGCGACTGGATCAACTCCGTTTCGAAACTAATCCGGGTATTCCGAAGGTAATTTTCCTTCTCGGCCAAAGCAGCTTCGCTGTTCAGAATGGTCTGGTACAACTGTCGGTTTTGAAGCCGAAGTATAACATCTCCCTTTTGTACCATCGAACCTTCTTCGATTAACCGCTCTTCAACCTGACCACCTTCGATTGCATCGAGAAATATGGTCGTAATTGGCTCAACCTGACCAATAACAGTAATATAATCGTTGAACAGTCCGTCTTCGACCGTGCTGATGGTAAGCTTTTCCTTTTCGGCCCGGAAAGTTGAACCGGTTTCCGAGAAAATAACTTTATACAACAAAAAAGCAAAAGCCAGCGCTAATACAACCCAGATGATGTGTTTGGGCCGAATGCCCTTCTTCTTTTCAATCACTTTATCCATTCCCATGACAATATAGTTTCAAGTTCAAAATTCAATCATTTTTGCATGGAGTGTGGAGCATGGGGCATGGACGAAGCTCTCTGCCCCATGCCCCATGCCCCATGCCCCATGCTCTCTGCCCCATGCTCTCTGCCCCATGCTCTCTGCCCCATGCTCTCTGCCATCACTCCCAGAACCGTTTTCCGGAATAAAAATCGAGTGCTTTCTTTTTAATTTCCCACTGAAGTCCGGCTTTTAAAACCTGACTGGTTGAGTTGGCCAGCCTATTCTTCGCAATGTAGAAATCAACCACATTCACCAAACCCTGTTCAAACTTTTTTTCTGCTGCCTGAAAAGCAAGCCGGTCGGCATCCTGTTGTTTTTGATATTGATGATATTCTTTTTCAACAGCTTCCAGGTCGTTCAGGTTATTAACCATTTCGAAATACAATTTTTGCTTTTCCTCGTCGAGCGTATTTTGAGCCTGCACAACCTGTAATTTTGCTTTTTTAATATCCGAACGGGCAGCCCAGCGACTAAAAATCGGAATGCTCATCGATGCGCCAAGGTATTGACTGCGATTATTGTCAAGCTGAGTGCCGAATCCCAGGGTTTTACCGGTTTCATCTTTGGTAGTTTCGTAAAAACCGGTTCCCATCGATCCGTAGGCATTTATCGAAGGATAAAGCTGCGAACGGGTGATGGCAAGCGATTTCCGGCTTGCTTTGAGCTGAGCTTCGAATGACTGGTAATAAGGCGACCATTGCGTGTAAGCTGCAAACAAATTTTGTTGCTCGGGGCTTTCTGTCGCCACTAACGCACTCTGTTCTTCGACCAAAACCATTTCCGATCCGTCGCTCAGGTTCATGCGCTGTTTTAACTGAAGCATCGACGACTTTAAACTATTGTCAACCTGAATACGGCGTAATTCTTCGGTTTCGAAGTTGGCTCGTATTTCGAGTAAATCGGGTTTCGACTTCATTCCCATCTCCACCTGCTTCTCCATTTTTTTTAGGTTAATACCTGATGTCTCTACCTGATCCTGAGCAATTTTTAACATGCCCCGATAATAAAGTACATCGAAAAAGGAATTCATTACCCCAAAAGCCAAATCGTCGATGGCATTCAGCCGGTTTAATTCACTGGCCTTTTTCCTGAATTTCTGGTATTCGATCTGGTTCAGCATCCGGAAACCATTAAATAAGGTTACCGAAGCACCAAGATCGTAACTGTTGTTAAAGAACTGGTTGTTCACAATGTCGTTGGTATTCGGGTCGACCGAACGCCCAAAGCTGATTCCCGCCCGTGTTGAGGCACTAATCCCTGGTAAGAGGTCACGTTTCGACTGACTTAGGTCTTCAGAAACCAGTTGTTCCTGAACCTGCATTTTTTTCAGTCCAATGTTATTTTCGATAGCAAAGGAAATGCACCGGTTTAGGCTCCATTGGGTGGATTGAGCCACAAGTGCATTTCCTGTTGCAAACCAAAGAATGAAAAAAAGTATAGAATTCTTTCGCATCATTTTATAAATCTTTCCGGAAACAATACCATAACAGTGCCAAACTCACAACACACTGATAATGAAACTTTAATTTTCAATACAGAAAGTGTCCGGTTAAAATAATTGACAGAATTGTGTAAAATATTTTTACACACCAACCGCGTGCATGAAGACGAATTCTACCTTTGATAAAAAAAACTGACATGGGAAAAGGTAACATTCTGATTGTCGACGACAACAAAAGCATCATCAGTGCATTGGAGATTTTTCTGGGATCTGAATTCGATCAGGTAAAAGGAATTACCAATCCCAATCAGATACCTACCGAACTTCGTACAGGCAGTTATAATCTGGTCATTCTCGATATGAATTTCCATGCCGGAGTGAATACCGGAAACGAAGGTTTATACTGGCTTAGTCAAATCAAAGAATCGCATCCGGAAGTTTCGGTGGTGCTGATTACTGCATTCGGCGATGTGGAGCTGGCTGTAAAAGCCTTAAAACTCGGAGCTACCGATTTTATCCTGAAACCCTGGGAAAACAGCAAGTTGCTGGCTACCATAAATTCGGCCATTGAGCTCAACCTGTCGCGGCGCGAAGTGAAAGACCTGAAACAAAAGGAGCGTGGACTCAAAGACGAACTGAATCGCGACACCCGTTGCATCATTGGCTCATCGCCACAACTTATGCAGGTATTGAACATGGTGCGCAAGGTGGCAGCCACCGAAGCCAACATTCTGATTACGGGTGAAAACGGAACCGGAAAAGAGTTGATCGCCCGCGAAATCCATCGTCAATCGGCCCGAAAAAACGAAGTGCTGGTGAGTGTCGATATGGGTGCTGTAAGCGAAAGTTTATTCGAAAGCGAACTTTTTGGACATGTAAAAGGTGCGTTCACCGATGCCCGCGAGAACCGCGCCGGAAAATTCGAAACCGCCAACAAAGGCACACTTTTTCTCGACGAAATCGGAAATCTTTCGGTTCACCTGCAAGCCAAGTTGCTGGCAGCCATACAAAATCGTCAAATCATGCGGGTGGGCTCCGACAAATCGGTTCCGGTCGATATCAGGCTGATTTGCGCCACCAACAACGATCTTCCGCACATGGTAAGCGAAGGACTTTTCCGCGAAGATTTGCTGTACCGCATCAACACCATTCACATCGAAGTTCCACCTTTGCGTAAACGCGAAAGCGACATTCTGGTACTGGCCGATTTTTTCCTGAAAAAATATGCATCCAAATACAATAAACCAAACCTGAAGATTAACCAGTTGGCTCAGGACAAATTGCTTAAATATTCGTGGCCCGGAAACATCCGCGAATTGCAGCATACCATCGAAAAATCGGTGATTTTAAGCGATTCGCAGGTATTAAAACCTGAAGATTTTTTCCTCCGTCCGTTAATTTCAGGTAGATTTGATGATCAACAGTTTACCCTCGACGAAATGGAAAAACGGATGATCATCACCGCACTCGAAAAAAACAGCAGCAACATGAGTTTCACCGCTGAGCAACTGGGAATTACGCGGCAAACCTTGTACAACAAACTTAAAAAGTACGGGATATGATCAGCAAAAACCTTTACCTGAACTTGTTGGTGCGAATTTTTATTCCGATTGTTCTTGCGCTGACTGCCGGCTGGAGTCTGTTCGAAAAACACTGGAATGTAGTATCGTTCGGATTATTGGTTCTGGTTATTCTGGCCATAATCAACCTGATTGTATACCTGAATCGGGTTAATCGCCGTCTTTTCTATTTTTTCGATGCCATCCGAAATGAAGATTCCATGCTTTCTTTTCCGGAGCATTCGACCGATAAAATGAGTATGGAATTGAATAAAAAGCTGAACCTGGTTAATCGCCAGATTCAGGAAATAAAGATTAAAAACCAACGACAGGAGCAATATTTCCAGGCTTTACTTGAACATGCCGCCACCGGAATCATGACACTCGACGACCGTGGTTTTGTGCTTCACTGCAACTCAGCCGTCAAAAGACATTTTTCGGTTGAGGTTCTTACCCATCTTAACCAGTTGGAGCGCGTTAATCAGAAGCTTTTCCAAACCCTGAAAAACATTCGTCCTTCCGAACAAAAGCTGGTAACCATCAACACCGAACTTAGCAGTATTCAGCTTTCGATCAAAGCCAGTTCGTTTATTTCGAACGATAAGGAACTGATTCTTCTATCGGTTCAGGACATCAAAAATGAACTCGACGAAAAAGAGCTCGACTCGTGGCTCAAACTCATCAGGGTATTGATGCACGAAATCATGAATTCGATCACCCCAATTACCTCCATTTCGGAGAGTCTTTCACGGATTTTTACAACTGATGGGCGATCTGTAGTGCCACAGGAAGTTGATGAAAAAACCATACAAACCACCATTCGCGGGCTAAACGTGATTAAAGAACAAGGCTCCGGACTGATCTCGTTTGTTGAATCGTACCGCAAACTAACACGCCTGCCCAAACCCGACAAAAGAATATTCAGGATTGCAGATTTACTGAACCGAATTAACGAATTGTACCAATCGTTACCCGGTAGCTTAAACTCGAACTTGCAAATTGAGGTAAACCCTCCGGAAATGGAAATTTTGGGCGACGACAATCTGATCTCGCAGGTTTTGCTTAATCTGTTAAAAAATGCGTTGGAAGCCAATGAGAATAATCCGGAAGCCCGGATACATATTCGGGCCCGATTTACCGAAAATAATCGTCCAATGATATGTGTGACCGACAATGGTCCGGGAATACTACCCGAAATTATCGACCAGGTATTTGTACCATTCTTTACCACCCGCGAAAATGGCTCCGGAATTGGCTTAAGTCTGTCGAAACAAATCGTTAGGCTGCACGGCGGGACACTTCAGGTTATGTCGATTCCAAACAAAGAAACCGTATTTTCGATGGTTTTTTAAGGTCTGCCCAAATCCGACAAAAAGATTAAGCAATCACTCATCTGCAGAGCTTGGGTTCGAGCGATCACTCTTTTGTAACCATACTATCCCACCAATTGTTTTTCGGGTCAAAATCCTTCGACAGAAAATTCATCCGTTGCGTCTCCAACTGCGGAAGCCTGTTTTTTACAATCCCATTCAAATAGGTTCGTTCAGCTACGGCTGAATATTCCGGATCTTTTTCAGGAAATCTGGCACCAACTTTACGCAGGTAATCGAACAATTCCTTGTGCAAACTACCGACCAACTCCCGATTACTTCCTGAAATATCGTTGGTTTCAGAAATGTCAGTCCGCAAATTGTACAATTCATTGCGGTCATCTTCGTAATAATGAATCAGTTTCCAGTCACCTTTTCGAATGATGGAAGAGGGTTCTCCTCCCTGATTCCCATAATGCGGATAATGCCATATCAAAGCTCGTTCAGGCAGTTGTTTGCCTTTTAGCAAAGGAACCAGACTCAGTCCATCCGAATGGTCTTCCGGCCTTTGTTGTAATCCGGCCAATTCAAGAATGGTTGGATAAAAATCGGTTCCTGACACCGGGGTTTCACATTTTTCACCTCCTTGGGTAAGTCCCGGTACTTTTATAAAATAGGGTTCACGGATGCCTCCTTCGAACTGGTAACCTTTTCCGGCGCGCAGCGGAAGGTTCGAGGTCGCGAATGCATCACCGGCAGCAACACCACCGTTGTCGGAAGTAAATATGACAATGGTATTCTTGTCGAGTCCCAAATCTTTCAATGAGTTTAGCACCAAACCAACCGCTTCATCCATCTGTTCAATCAGGCCCGCATAAACCGGATTGTCCTGAACCTGACGAATAGGCAGAAAATGACCCATTTTAAATCCTGTTGAAGCAATACCCAAATTTTCGGCTTTCTGGCGGTATTTGCTCCATTTTTCCCGGGTAGTTTCGATGGGTCCATGCACGGCATAAAACGACAGGTAAGCAAATACAGGTTTCCCAGTTTGCCCGGGATGATTATCTTTCAGAAACCGAACCGTTTCCTGTGCCAGACGCATTTCGAGGTTTTCGCCAGCCGGGCCATCCGTAAGGTTGGGGTTTTCGTACGGTGAAAAGTAACCCCCTTTGGGACTGCCAGAATCCCAGCCACCGAC
>JFJP01037778.1_pt1 | contig 22848 bp, 14 predicted proteins | sample 431651 | NCBI WGS metagenome assembly JFJP01 (sample SAMN02602958, study PRJNA72255) | Microbial mat metagenome, whole genome shotgun sequencing project. | biome: fresh water; feature: sink hole; material: water; isolation source: purple microbial (photo- and chemosynthetic) mats found in...
TGTAATATAATTTATGGGATGAGGAACAAGCACATATTCATTTGGACATTAATTTCATACTTAATGTAAGCTAATTTTGAATCCTTACTTAAAAAGATTTTGAGAACCTGTTTTTTTTCCTTTGTAACGAAACATGGAAACCATTGGATTGAAACCGTCTTATCGTACAATAGAAGCGCTTATGAAACAAATTAAAATAATCACCGCCATGCATCTTCATAAAGGAAAAATGGTTTATTTACAATGAATATTCAACGATTTTCGCTAGAAAAATTCATCACAAAAATTTTAGCATGACAAAAATATCCAACCTGCTGCACTTGACAATTGCGTCAATTCTTTTGACAAGTTCATGCTCCGACTCACCTCGCGCAGGCCTGGAAGTCATCCCGACAGATAGCGTCTTGCTGGAAGGGCACGAGCTTGTCGGCGGCATCGAAATTTTGCTCGAGCAGCCAGAGGGTTGGCTTTGCTACGAGCGCTCCCTCGGACGGTTTGCCCTCTTCGACTCCTCGGGGAGCTGCAAGGGCGAGTGGCGCATCAGCGACTTTGTATCCAAACAAAGTGAAGAATACCGCTACAACACCGAAATTTTCCCCTTCACGCTCCCCTCAGGCCAAGTAGCCGCGCTATCCAACGAGTATCTGCTTCTGTTCGATTTCAAGGATACCAGCATGAACATTCAAGAAATTCACTTCCCCAATGATGGACTATTCTACTCTGGCCACTCTCTGACAAGCCGATCATACGATGAAAAAAGTGGCCAGTTGGTCTTCCACGGTCTCAACTTCACCGAATCGCTGATGGAAGAAGACAGCATCGATTGGATTTATCGCGTTTCGATGGATTGAACTAGCAATGTTTCAAAAATAGACATTTCCCCGAAATGACACATGAAACGGATTCGAATTTGATTTGAAATCAAGCAAAATCTCGAGAGGAATATAAAACAGTCCTTGGCGAAATGGATTTCGTATCCAGTTGCCATCCAAGGTGATAAATGGATCGGGCACGTCTTGGTTTTCGCATTGAACCCCTGCGGGGTTCTGTTTCGCGGCGGTTCTCAGCTCCCCGGATTTCATCCGGGGCTATTGACATTCCATCCCTTCGGGATGGGCAAAGCAGCCCGTTTTTGTCGGAAACTGGTGTTTCGGATATTTCACCTACGAACGCAACTTGGTGTCATGCCCATGCAGGCAAGCCGGAATGAAACGAAAAAATCCGCGGGTTCACCGCGGATTTTCAGCTCGAAAGCGACCCCAGCAGGACTCGAACCTGCGGCCGACAGCTTAGAAGGCTGTTGCTCTATCCACTGAGCTATGGGGCCAATGCTTGCGTTTGGACGGGCGAAATTAGAAAAACTTTCGGCCCGAGCAAAACCGGGGCGGCAAAAAAAGGAAAGGGGAGCGACCTTGGCCGCTCCCCCTGGGTTGCCGAAGGGCCTAGGCTCTTGTCAGAAAACGCGGACCATGCGTCCGGTGAAGACCTGCTGGCCAGCGCGGACACGGTAGAAATAGACCCCTGCGGGAGCCATGGATCCGGCCATGTCGGTGCCGTTCCAGATCAGGCGGTGCTCGCCTTGGCCGAGGCCGTTCTCGCGGACCATCTTGACAAGCTGGCCCTGCATGTTGAAGACCTCGATGGTGGCATCAGAGGGCTGGGCCAGGTTGAAGCGGAAGTTGAAGGTGCCGCTGGAAGGGTTGGGGTAAACGAGGATCTCGTCCTGGCCTTCGGCGGCCACGGGGGCCACGCCGACGGGAGAGCTGATCTCGGGCCGCTCGAACTTGCGCGAGGAGTAGATGCGGTACTCGCCTGGTGCCAGGACGATGTCGTCGGCAGTGTTGAGGTCAACAACGTTGATGGAGTCGCCCGAGAAGTACTCGTACCACCAGCCGGTGCGTGAGAAGAACGCGTCGATGGGGCCCTCCGTAACGCCGAAGTTGCCGATGATGGAGACGTCTTCGGTGTTGCTGTACAGGTTGATGCGCTTCATGGCGAAGTTGCCCAGGTTGATGTCGTAGTCGCTGGTGCCGAAGACGTCGTAGGTGTGCTTGAGGTGGGCCAGGTGGGCGAAAGCCTCGTAGAGGTCGCGGCGGTCGGGGTCGGAGGCGTAGTCCCAGCGGACAGGCTTGCGGCCGACGCGTCCGTTGTAGTCGATGCTGTAGTCGTAGCCGAGCTCGCCGAACTGCCAGATCATCTTGGGCCCGGGCAGGGTCAGGAAGAAGGCAGCGCCGAGGGCGACGCGGTCGAGGGCGGTTCCCAACTGTTGGATGTCATAGTCGCCGTTGGAATTGCCATAGGCCAGGTTCTTGTACATGAGGCGCTCTTCGTCGTGGCTCTCCATGTAGGCGACCAGGCGGGGGTGCGACCAGCCGCGCTGGGTGTAGGAGGCCCAGGAAATGTCAGAGGTGGCGTTCCAGCCCATGGTGGCCTCGTTGTAGGCGTGGTTCATGTTGCCCCAGGTCATCATGCCGATGTTGCTCAAGGCGATTTCCTCGGAGTTGTCGGTCAGGTGCTCCAGGATCATGTAGGCCGTCTGGTCGTACTCGCGCACTTCGTTGTACATGCGCTGGAGCAGGTTGACGCGGCTCTGGTCGTAGGCCCAGCCTTCACTGACGGTGTTGGTGAAGCCTTTGGTGAAGTCGAAGCGGAAGCCGTCCACGTGGTATTCCTCAATCCAGTAGCGCAGGATGCGGTCCGTCAGCTCTTGGGTGTGGGTGCTCTGGTGGTTGAAGTCGGAGCCCCAGCACCAAGGTTCGTGGGGGCAGCCGGTGTTGTACCAGGGGTTGTGCTCGGAAGGGCCGCCCCACTCGCCGTTGTTCGGGTCCCAGTACATCTGGGCGAAGGGCGACTGGGCGAAGGAGTGGTTGAGCACCATGTCGATGATGACGGCCATCCCGCGGGAGTGGCAGGCCTGGATGAACTCCTTGAGGTCGTCGCGGGTGCCGTAGGCCTTGTCCATGCAGAAGTAGAACGAGGGGTTGTAGCCCCAACTGTCGTTGCCTTCGAACTCGTTGACAGGCATGAGCTCAACGGCGTTGATGCCGAGGGTCTGGAGGTAGTCGAGGTAAGGCATGGCCGACTGGATGGTGCCGATCTCGTCGTCGAGGGTGAAGTCGCGGAAGTGCAGCTCGTAGATGACCAGGTCGCCCTCGGCGGGCCGCTCGAAACCGGTGTCCTGCCAGTCGTACTCGGGCCGGTTGGTCTGGAACACGCTGACGATGCCCTGGGTCTTGCCCACGGGGTAAGGCTTGAGGTTGGGATAGACCTCCGCGGGAATCCAAGGGTCGTTCCAGGGGTCGAGGACCTTCTCGCAGTAGCCGTCGGCGATGCGGAGCTCGCCGTCGATCCAGTACTGGTAGGCGTACTCCATGCCGGGGGTAACGTCGAGGGTGATCCAGTAGTAGCGGCCGTTGGCGGAGCGGTTCATGTAGCCGTCGTCGGTGGGCTGCCAGTCGTTGAAGTCGCCAATGGCGAAGACGAACTGCTTCATCATGGAGGGGTCTTCCAGCACCAGCGTAACGGTGTTGGCGTCGATGTAGTTGATGCCCGGAATCATCCCGGCGGGCAGCTCGGCCACGGGCACGGCGCCGCGCAGGTAGAAGGCTCCCGTTGCCTCCACCTGGTTGGCCCCGTCGGAGGCCACGACGCGGATGCTGTGCATTCCGTTGTCGTAACCCGTGGTGTTCAGGCTGTGTTCCAGGCTGTTGCCTGTCGCGGTCGTAACCTGCTCATCGTCCACGTAGAGCGTCATGCTGGTGGCGCCGTCGCTGGCCGAGGCGCTGATGTCGAGCAGGTCTCCGGCTTCGAGCAGGGCGGTTCCCTGGGGGGCCACCAGCGAGATGTTCAGGCCTTCGCCGAACACGTCGATGAAGATGTCGCCCTCTTCGGCCGTCTTGGCCACCAGGGTGCCGGTGGCGTTGCGGAACACCAGGGCAATGCGCTCGATGGCCTCGCCATCAGGCACGCCGTAGAACTCCTGGATGGAAGGGCTGATCTCAAGCTCCCAGAGGTCTTCGCCCACGTTGGTGAGCTGGGCGGCCGGGATGTTCTCGGCCCACTCGGCGATGACGTACTTCCAATCGCTCGGCGAGGTGCTCTCGGAGGTGATGACCCCCGTGTGGGCATAGATCGGCCCGGCGAAGCCCATCAGGGCCTGGTTTCCCTCCGAGGCGTCGAAGGTTATCGTTACGGCCTGCGTGGCCACCGGGATCCCGGGGTCGGTCGTAACGAGCTGCGCGTGGACGGGGAAGGCCGCCAACGACAAAGCCGCGAATAACAATTTCCGTAAATGTTTCATAGCGTTTGACTTTTGTGATGGTGAATGAAAAAACTAGAACGTGTTGCTGTTGAAATCCGTGCGCCGAAATAAGGACAAAATTGTCCAGAATCCAAATTTTATCGACGGGTTGAAGTTAGCAAGAAGCCCTTGTTTTGCAAAACAAAACCGTCCTCATTTTTGGGGTGAAAAACAAAAAAGGCGCTCCCCAGGGGAGCGCCTTTTTCATCAGGCTCGAAGCCGCCCAGACGGCGGCCCCAAAGGCATCATTCCACGAAAGGAACGATGGTGTAGGTCATGTTGGCCGTGTCGGCGGTAATGATGTACATGCCGTCGGTCGCGGGCACAGGAATCGTAGGCGGGTCGGCAGCAGCCTCGGTGGGCCGATAGACCAAGTTGCCGGACTCGGCGGTGGCAGCAGCGTCGGTTCCCCATTGCGGTGCCCAGGCACCCAAGTTGGCGATGAACTTGATGTACTGCGGATCCCCGTCCGAATCAAACGCGATCAGTTGAACGGTGTCAGCAAACACACCGCCCTCTACCCAAGTCATGGGCGTGGCCTGGCCGTTGTTCCAACCGGCGGGCGAAGCGTTGCCCAGGAGGTAGATCGGGTCGGGGATGATGACCTGCTCGAAGGGAGTCGCGCTGATGGAGACCGTGCCGCTATGCAGGTCGTCAGCCGCGACGTTGTTGACCAGCGAGGCATGGACCACCACTTCAAGCTCGACAGGCACGCCAGGGGTCGCGGCCATCTGCGTGAGCAGGAAGCCGTTGAGCTGGTTGCCCGTCAGGCTCAGGGTCGTGGCGCCGGTAACGCCGGCCGTTACCGTCACGTTGGTGGGCAGGTTCGTCGAAGTCAGCTCCACCTGATAGGCGACGTCAGGCAGGGTCTCGAGGCTGAATGCAGCGGCGGACCAGCTTATCGTCAGGACGGTCTCCTCGAGCATCGCCTCCTCGATGACGATGGAGGCGTTGGCGGCGGGGGCGGTGAGGCTCGGGGCCGTCATGGTGTCCAGAACCGGGCCACGTTCCTCCTCACAGCCTTGGAAAAGCACCGCGCCGAAAGCGGCCGCGGCAAACATCAAAACAATCTTTTTCATGTTGCGAAATGAGTTTTCGGATTAGTAACCAGGGTTTTGGGTCAGGTTGGGGTTGGCACCCACGTCGGAAGCCGGCAGCGGGAAGATCTCGTACTTGGCATCGACGGCCGTGCCGGAGGCCACGCCACCTTTCCAAGGCCAGAGGTAGGCGTCGGTGGTGAACTGGTTGAAGCGGACCAGGTCGGTGCGGCGGTGGCACTCCCAGTACAGCTCGCGGGAACGCTCGTCGAGGATGAAGTCGAGGGTCAGCTCGCCCGCGGCGATGTTGCCGCTCTGGTCGCCGTAGGCCCGCTCGCGCAGGGCGTTGACCAGGCTGAGGGCACGTCCGGCATCGCCGCCGCCGCCGCGCAGGTGCGCCTCAGCGTACATCAGGTGGACGTCAGCCAGGCGGAACATGGGGAAGTCGGTGTCAGGGAAGGTCAGGTTCGAGCCAGGCTCTCCAGCCGAGGTCATGTTGGTGTACTTGGTGATGGCGTAACCTTGGGTGAACTCGGAGATGGTCTCGATTTCGAGCGACTGGCCGTCGGTGAAGAACTTGGCGCGGGAGTCGGTCTCTCCGGTAACATCGTCGAACTTGCCGACGAAGGCGGAAGTGGTGCGCAGGCCGCCCCATCCGGCGTCCATGCCGAAGTCGGAGGAGACCATATCGCCGCCGATGGCCGCGTGGATCACGAAGGTCATGCCTCCCCAGGTCTGGGTGCGCATGCCGTCGAAGGCCACGGGGAAGATGATCTCGGGGCTGGTGTTGTTGTCGGCCATGAAGACGTGGGCGTAGTCAGGGTCGAGCGAGAAGGCGCCGGAGTTGATGATCTTGTCGCACTCGGCCAGGCACTCGGCGTACTTGGGCTGTCCGATATAGACCTCGGCGTTGAGGTAGAGCTTGGCCAGGATCATCTGGGCGACGGCCTTGCTGGCGCGGGCGTAGGGCGTGGCGGAAGCCTCGGCCAGTTCGCTCTCGACGGCCTTCAGCTCGCTTTCGATGTAGGTGAACAGCTCGGCGGCGTTGGTCTGCTCGGGGAAGAAGGCCCCGACGGCGTTCTGGTCCGTGACGAAGGGCACGTTGCGGAACATGTCCAGGGCGTGCCAGTAGCTCAGGGCGCGGATGACGCGGGCCTCGGAGCGGTAGCGGGCGATCTCGGCCTTGTCGGCTGCGGAAAAGCCGCGCTCGTCGAGCTTGGCGTCAGAGGCCTCGCGGATGAACTCGTTGACCAGGGCGATCTGGTAGTAGATGCGGTTGTACATGGCCGTTACGAACTCGTTGGCCGAAGTCCAGTCCATGTCGTGGTAGTCGCGGAGGTTGCCGTCCTGCCAGGCGATCATGGCCTCGTCGGTGGTGCTTTCCTGGGCTTTCCAGTACTGGCGGATGTAGGTCGAGAAGCCCTCGTCGATGCCGCTGATGTCAGGCATTCCCGCGGGGCCCTGCTGGCCCGAAACCGCCAGGCCGGCATAGACCTTGGCCAGGACGGAAAGGTAAGCCTCCTTGCTGTCGTAAACCGTTCCGGCCACCACTTCGTCGCGGTCGAGCGGGAGCGTCTCCAAGTCTTGGATACAGCCCGAGCCACTGGCCAGCAAAGCGGCCAGGCCCAGGGTGAAAATCCTCGTTTTTTTCATGATCGTATGTTGTTTAAGTGTTCGTGTCAAGAGGTCAGAAGTTCATGTTGAGGCCCAGCACGATGGTGCGCGGACGGGGGTAGAAGTTGTTGTCGATGCCGCCGCCCACCTCGGGGTCGAGGCCGGAGTACTTGGTCACGACGAACGCGTTCTGGAGCGTGGCGGAAATCCGGGCGTCGAGACGGCTGGCCACGACGTCCTGGAGGTTGTAGCCCACCGAGATGTTGTCCATGCGCAGGAAGGCGGCGTGCTCGAGGAAGTGGTCAGACTCGTAGCGGGGCACCTGGAAGGCCACCTCGTCGATGTTGCTCAGGCGGTTGGTGATGAAGCCCGCGGAGATGTAAACGTCGCCGTAGGAAGAAGCCTGCGAGAGCATGTTGTTGTAAACGTAGTTTCCATACTGGGCGCGGCCGGCGAAGCTGAAGTCGAAGTTCTTGTACTCGAAGCGAGACATGAAGCCGAAGAAGAGGTCGGCGGCGGGGTCCTGGGCATGGTAGCGGTCCTCGGGCGAGATGACGCCGTCGTCGTTGCGGTCCACGAAGAGGCCCTCGATGGGCATTCCGTTGGCGCCATAGACCTGCTCGTACACGAAGAAGGTGCTGGCCGGGTGGCCGACGCTGTGGATCTGGACGGTGTTGCCGGTACCGCCGGAGATGCCGCCGGTGAAGACGCCCAAGTAGTTCGGGTCCTCCGAAGCGGTCAGCTTGGTGATCTCGTTCTCGTTGTAGGTGGCGTTCAGGCTGACTTCCCAGAACATGTCGGTCTTGGAGATGGGGCGGCCCGTGATGGAGAACTCCACGCCGCGGTTTTCGAGGTCGCCGACGTTGGTCAGGATCTGGTTGGTCAGGTTGGTGCCGGCGGGCACGGGGATCACGTTGAGCAGGTCGGTGGTGGCGCGCTGGTACAGCTCGATAGAACCGACGATGCGCTCGTTGGCGAATCCGTAGTCCAAGCCCACGTTCAGGGTGGTGGTCTCCTCCCATTTCAGGTTGGCGTCGTAGCCTTCGGGACGGAAGGTGCGGATGAACTGGTCGCCCAACTGGTAGTAGGCGGTGCCTTCGGCGCCGGTGTAGCGTGCCAGGGCCGGGTAGTCGCCCGCGCCGATGTTCTGCTGTCCGGTGATGCCGTAGCCCACGCGGAGCTTCAGCTCGCTGATGGCGTCAACCCCAGCCAGGAAGGACTCTTCCTTGAGTTTCCAGGCGAAGGCGTAGGAGGGGAACAGGCCCCACTTGTTGTCGCCCACGAAGCGGGACGAGCCGTCCTGGCGGACCGTGGCGGTGAAGAGGTACTTGTTGGCGATGCTGTAGTTCAGGCGGCCGAAGAAGGAGACCAGGTAGCTCTCGGTCTCGTAGCTGCTGTTCTCTACAATGTCAATTGGATAACGAGCTGATGAATCTGCCCTCAAAGAAGGGTCATGGAAATCCTCAAGTAGTTGACCTTCAGCATCGAAGTAATCCAGAATCGTGGTATCAGAAAGGTTGGTCTGGAACGCGGTGCCCGCCCTCCAGAAGTGCTGCCAAGAGTAGCCAGCCATGACGTCGAAGTTGCCGATGCCGGTGGCCTTGGTGTAGTTGAGGTAGAAGTCGAGCAGCTCGTTGCTCTTCTGCTGGTCATAGACGCGGGCCGTGCCGCCTTTGATGCCGGGGACGATGTTGGAGAAGCCCGCGGCGATGGGCACGTCGATGGTTCCGTCGGAGTTGGAGGCGTCGATGCCGAGGTTGAGGTTGGCGCGCAGGTCGGGCAGGAAGGGCAGGGCGTAGTCGAACTGGATGTTGCCGATGAAGCGGTTGACCGTCGAGAGGTCCTGGCGCTGCTCCAGCAGGGCCACCGGGTTGCTCGTGGCGATGGGGATGCGGTTGCCGTTCTGGTCGGTCCAGGTGAAGTAGCCGCCGAAGTTGTCGAAACCGTCGGCGCTGACGGGCTGGGTGGGGTCGAAGAAGATGGCCGAGCCGATGGCGCCGCGGTCGGCGAAGCGGTTCTGGATGTTCATGCCCTTGGCGGCGATGTTGACCTTGAGGGCGTCGTTGAAGAAGGTCGGGTTGAGGTTGAGCGATCCGGTCCAGCGCTCCAGGTCGGAGGTCATGAGGATACCGTTCTGGTCGGTGTAGCCGATGGAGGCGCGGAAGGGCACACCCTTGAGCGAGCCGGCTGCGCCGATGCTGTGGTCATGGCCGAAGGAGGTCTGGAAGATCTCGTCCTGCCAGTTGGTGCTGGCGTCGCCCAGGATGGCGTTGGCCTCGGGGCTTTGGGTATTGGCCACCATGGTGCGGAACTCGTCGGCGCTCAGCACCTCGACGGTGTTGGGCACGGTGAAGATGGAGTAGAGGCCGCTGTAGTTGAGGCTCAGGGAGCTGCCCTTGCGGCCTTTCTTGGTGGTGATGATGATGACGCCGTTGGAAGCGCGGGAGCCGTAGATGGCCGTTGCGGAGGCGTCCTTGAGGATGGTGAAGGTCTCGATGTCGTTGGGGTTGATCGAGCTCAGTGGGTTCGACATGCCCGCCACGCCCTCGGTGTCCAAGGGCACGCCGTCGATGACGATCAGGGGGTCGTTGCTGGCCGAGAGGGACGAGCCGCCGCGGATGCGGATGGTCGCTCCCTCGCCGGGGGCGCCGCCGCCCGTGGTGATCTGCACGCCTGCGGTGCGGCCCACGAGCAGGTCGGACGGGGAGACGATGGCTCCCTTGTTGAACTCGTCCTCACCGACGGCCGTAACGGCACCGGTGTTGTCCTCCTTCTTCTGCTTGCCATAGCCGATGACCACGACCTCGTCCAGGAACTCGGTCTCTTCCTCCAGCACCACGTCGTAAGGGGTGCTCTGGGTAGGCAGTGCGACAGTCTTGTAGCCGATGAAGGAAATCGTGACGCCCGTGGCCTCGGCGGGAAGCTCGAAAGAGAACTTGCCGTCATAGTCCGTGATCGTGCCCTTGCCGGCCACGCCCGTCGCGGCGACGGTAACGCCCGGCAAGGGGCCCATCGCGTCGCGGACGGTGCCGCTGACCTGGGTCTGCGCCAGCAACTGGCCACCCAAGGCCATTGCCAGCACGAACAGGAGCACATGTTTGAAAATCCCGTGATTTTGTCTCATGATGAAGTGAAAGTTTTGGATTAGTAAAAAAGGGGGGAAACTGATGTTGAAAAGTGTTGCTCGTGTTGGGAAAGGTGGGGAACTCGCCCCGTCTGGAAAGGATGCCCCGGGCCTAGGCCCCAAGGCCCCCGGGGGAGCCTCCGGCAGGGCAGGCGGCCCGGCGGCCCAAGCCGCGGCATGGGCGGCTCCCGAAAAAGGGCCGCCGGCCAGGGACAGCCTGGGCGCGGGGCAAACTGGGAACGACATGGGCAGGATTGCCGGAATCATGGCAGGGGGTTGCTGGAAGGGCCGGGAATCGCGGCCCGGGCCGGGGGTTCTGGACAGTTGTGGTTTCTTCCCGAAAACAGACGCGAGCAGCGGCGGATGGGCCAGCGGACGAGCCGGATGACCTGGCGGATCCATTTTGTGGCCTTCTTCCATTGCCGCTCGCAATCTTTAATGGGCTGACAAATTTAATAAAAAACTAACGTTAAAAACAGGCCCGTTTTTGTGCCGGAATTTGCTTTTTTTCGCGACTCCCATTTCAAACGTTTGCAAAGAACAGGGCATTTTTACTTGCCCTTGATTTAGAATCAATCCAATTAAAGATGCCGGAGGAACCCGTCGGGCTGGCCCCAATCCCAAGTTAAGCAATTGTGAAGCCATCCCCTTCGGAAATCGAGACCGGCGGGGCATAATTAGAGAAAAAAAGAGCCAATACCCCTATTTTTTTCCAGTCTGTGTTTATTTTGCCAATTTTGTTACCAATCCCCTCATCAAACCCGACCCACCATGGCATTCACCCAAGTTACGATAAAGGACATCGCCCGTGAGCTGGGCATCTCGCCCTCGACGGTCTCCCGCGCCCTGAAGGACCACCCCGACATCAGCCAGAAGACCAAGGACGCCGTCAACGAGCTGGCCACCCGGCTCAACTACCGGCCCAACGCCCTGGCCCTGAGCCTGCGCAGCAAGAAGAGCAACACCATCGGCCTGATCATCCCCGAGATCGCCCACGACTTCTTCTCGTCGGTCATCAGCGGCATCGAGGAAGTGGCCTACAAGTCCGGCTACAACGTCATGATCTGCCAGTCCAACGAGTCGTACAGCCGCGAGATGTCCAACGTACACGCCATGATTTCCAGCCGCGTGGCCGGGGTCATCGTGTCCATCTCGAAGGAGACCGACGACTTCCAGCACTTCCAGGCCTTCCAGGACGCCGGCATGCCCGTGGTCTTCTTCGACCGCGTGGTGCCCGACTTCGAGGCCGACTGCGTGCTGGTGGACGACGAGGCCGGGGCCTACGCCGCCGTCAAGCACCTGGCCGAGCAGGGCTGCGTCCGGATCGCCCACCTCAAGGGGCCGGAGAACCTGCTGATCTCCCAAAACCGCATGAACGGCTACGTCAAGGCCCTGCGCGACAGCGGCCTGGAGTTCGACCCGGCGCTGGTCATCCCCTGCGACACCTTCGAATGCGCCATCGAGCAGACGCCCGCGCTCTTCGGCGCGAGGCCCCACCCCGACGGCATCTTCGCGGTCAACGACCTCACGGCGCTCGGGGCCATGAAGGCCATCCGGGGCATGGGCCTGTCGGTGCCCGCCGACGTGGCCGTGGTCGGCTTCGAGAACAGCCGCATGGCCGCCCTGGCCGAGCCTTCGCTCAGCTCGGTGGAGCAGCAGGGCACCCAGATGGGCCGCCAGGCCACCCTGGCCCTGCTGGACTGGCTCAAGGACGAGAACCCCGAGCGCAAGCCCAAGGTCCACACCATGAAGGCCAACCTGGTCTTGCGCGACTCGTCGGCCCGCGGCCGCCGGTAGGCGGCTCAGGGCACCAGCGTGCCCAGCTCCACCAGCGAGTTGGTAACGTTCAGGCCCCGCGCGCCCAGCTCGTCGCGGTTGATCTCGAAGAGCAGCCGCGAGCCGTCCTGCACGAAGTTGATGCCCGCGCCCTGCGCGCCCATGCCCGGCTTGTCCGTGACGATCAGCGTGCCCTGCCGCAGGTGCTGCCGGGCCTCGGCCAGGCTGCCGCTCTTGCTCGAGGGGATGAACAGCAGGTGGCAGCTCCGCACCTGGCTGACCGCGGCGTACTGCCGCACCACGATGCGCTGGTTGCCCACCATCTTGGTCTCGGCTATCTGCCGCAGCTCCTGCTCGATGGGCGAGCTGCCCAGCACCGCGATCTCGAAGTCGCCCGTGCGCATCTGCGGGGGCCACTCGATGTTCTTGGTGAAGTTGTAGATGAAAACCGCCTTGAACTTCTCGTTCTGGGCGGATGCCTGGGTCGCCGCGAAGGACAGGGCCAGCAGCAGGAACACGATCTTTCTCATGGCGATGATTTTGAGGGACGGAGGTTCATTATTGGCGAATTACCGACTTTTCGGGCTCATTCGCAAGACTGTCGTGACGATTGGAAAACGGCGGCAGCGGCCCCTGGGCTACCTGGACCGCGAAAATTCCCCCAGGGTGGCCCCAGGGGCTCCGCGGGGTGGCCAAGATAGACCCTTCTGGCCGGAAAAGGGATGCTCGGAAAGCTTATGTCCGCCCAAGGCCCAGCCCCCGGGCGGGCGGGCCTCGCGGCAAGAGCGCATTTTTTGCTAGATTTGCCCAAAGCGCCCGGCCCGGCAAGCCAGCGCGGCCCAAACACAACCTAGCCACCCCCAGAACCGATGGAAGAACCCCAAGAGAAGACCAACCACCTGATTGACCGCAACAACGCCAAGACCGTGCCCCCGACCACCATCGTGGGCATAGGCGCCTCCGCGGGCGGCCTCGAGGCCCTGAACGCCTTCTTCGAGAACATGCCCGAGAACTCCGGCATGGCCTTCATCGTGGTGCAGCACCTTTCGCCCGACTACAAGAGCATGATGGTCGAGCTGCTGTCGCGCAAGACCAACATCAACGTCCTGCGGGTCGAGGACGGCATGAAGGTCCAGGCCGACAGCATCTACCTGATCCCGCCCGAGAAGAACCTGACGCTCTTCCAGGGCAAGCTCTTCCTGGCCCCCCAGACCCTCCAGCGCGGCCTCAAGCTGCCCATCGACGTGCTCTTCCAGTCGCTGGCCAAGGACCTCGGCGGCAAGGCCATCGGAGTCATCCTCTCGGGCACGGGCAGCGACGGCACCCTGGGCATCCGGCACATCAAGGAGGCCGGCGGCATGGTGGTGGTGCAGGACCCCTCCGACGCCAAGTTCGACGGCATGCCCCAGAGCGCCCTGCTCACGGGCGTGCCCGACATCGTCCTGCCGGCCAGCCAGATCCCCAAGGCCCTGATCGACTTCATCAAGCACCCGCTCTCGAACACGAGCGCCGCCGCCGAGGACGCCGCCGACGACGACCGCTCGAAGGCCCTGCCGGGCATCCTGGCCGTGGTCCACAACCAGCTCGGCATCGACTTCAGCCAGTACAAGCAGGAGACCGTCGTCCGGCGCATCGAGCGCCGCATCAGCGTCAACCAGCTCCATAGCATGGCCGAGTACCTGGCCTTCCTGCAAGACGTGCCCAACGAGGTCAACGTCCTGCACAAGGAGCTGCTCATCGGCGTGACGCGCTTCTTCCGCGACACCGAGGCCTTCGCCCAGATACAGGAGCTGGTCATCCCCAAGCTCTTCGAGGGCAAGCCCCTGAACACGCCCATCCGCGTCTGGAGCGCCGCCTGCTCCACCGGCGAGGAGCCCTACTCCATCGCCATCCTCCTGCTCGAGCACATGCAGGAGCACGGCCTCTACAACAACGTCAAGGTCTTCGCCACCGACCTCGACAAGAACGCCATCGACTTCGCCAGCCAGGGCAGCTTCCCCGAGAGCATGGCCTCCGACGTGGGCGAGGAGCGGCTCAAGCGCTTCTTCGCCAAGGAGGAAGGCTCGTTCCGCATCAACGACAAGATCCGCAAGATGGTCATCTTCGCCGAGCACAACCTCACCAAGGACCCTCCCTTCTCCAAGATAGACCTGGTCATCTGCCGCAACCTGCTCATCTACTTCAAGCCCGAGATGCAGCGCAAGGTGCTCAACATGTTCCACTACGCCCTCAACGAGAACTCCTACCTCTTCCTGGGCAGCAGCGAGTCCATCAACCTGCTCAGCCCCTTCTTCGAACCCGTCTCGACCAAGTGGAAGATCTTCCAGTCCAAGAAGTCCTTCGCGCAGGCCCTGCACCACAGCCCCCTCGAGCTCGACAACGCCATGCGATTCCGCACCCAGCAGAGCAAGAACCTCTTCGCCCCCAGCAAGAAGGCCGGCGAGGGGACAGAGATGATGGACGACATCCTCGAGCAGCTCATCGAGATCTTCAGCCCCGCCAGCGTCCTGCTCAACGCCCGGCGCGAGGTCATGTTCTTCTTCAGCAACGCCAACAGGTTCGTCCACATGCCCAAGGGCCGCGTCTCCTGGAACATCCTCGACCTGGTCAGCCCGGGCCTCGCGCCCCTGCTTTCTAACATCCTCAAGCAGGCCGAGGCCAAGGACCAGCTCATCTACTACAAGGGATGCACCTACAAGGACGACGAGGGCAAGCTCCTGACCATCAACCTCACGGCCAAGAAGATCTCCAGCAAGCGCAACGCCAACCAGTACTTCATCGTGGCCTTCAACGAGAACGAGCCCACCAAGGCCGACGCCGCCAGCGTGGCCGCCATCAGCATCGACCAGGACATCTCGCAGCGCATCACCGACCTCGAGCGCGAACTCCAGCACCGCGACGAGAGCCTCCAGACCACCATCGAGGAGCTCGAGACCACCAACGAGGAGCTCCAGGCCACCAACGAGGAGCTCGTGGCCTCCAACGAAGAGCTGCAAAGCACCAACGAGGAGCTCCAGTCCGTCAACGAGGAGCTCTACACCGTCAACTCCGAGTACCAGAACAAGATCGAGGAGCTCACCCAGCTCAACAGCGACATGAACAACCTGCTCCGGAACACCCTCATCGGGACCCTGTTCCTGGACAGCTCGCTCCAGATCCGAAAGTTCACCAACGAGATCACCCACCTGTTCAACGTCCTGAGCGTGGACATAGGCCGCTCCATCTTCGACATATCGCACAACGCCACCGTCGATGTCCACGACATCATCCGCAAGGTCCGCCTCGACCGAAAGATGTCCAACACCGAAATCCAGAACTTCAGCGGCGGATGGTACATGCTCCGCGTCCAGCCCTACGAGAAGTCCGGACAGGAGATGGAAGGTGTCATTGTAACGCTGGTGGACATCAACGAGCTCAAGAAGGCCCAGAAGGCCGCCCGAAGCGCCGAGAACCGCCTCCAGAAGACCATCGGCGCCGGCAAAATGGCCTGGTGGGACTGGGACTACGAGACCGGGAAGGTCGATTACAGCCCCATCAAGGCCCACATGCTCGGCTACGAGCCCGAGGAGCTCGAGCCCATGGTCTATGCCTTCACCAAGATGATCCACCCCGACGACTACGAGAAGGCCATGAAGGACATGCGCGACCACCTGACCAACAAGGTCGAGATTTACGAAACAGAATACCGCCTGCGCTGCAAGGACGGCTCATACAAGTGGCTCTACGACCGCGGAGGCATCACCGAGCGCGACAAGGACGGCAAGCCCAAGCGCATCGCCGGCGTGGTCTTCGACATTTCCCTCTGGAAAGAACAACGCCAAAAGGCGGACGAATGAAAACCGACCCAGCACAACATCCCACAAAAAACCAAAATCCTGACGCCATGCTGCAAAGAATCCAGACTGTCTATCTCCTGGCCGCCGCCCTATTCGGCCTCCTGCTCCTGTTCATGCCCCTGGCCACCTTCCCCGAGGGTGCCGCCGAGCTCCGCCCCTTCACGCACGCCGACGGCCTCGACGAGCTGCCCTACTCGCTGCTGCTGCTGCTCTCGGTGGGCCTGGCCCTGGGCGCCATCTTCCTCTACGGCAACCGGGCCCTGCAAATGCGCCTGACCATCTTCAACCTGCTGGTCTCGCTCGGCTCGATGGCACTGGTCTATTTCCTGGCCACCAGCCTCGAGGGACAGGCCCCGAGCTTCGGCCTCGCGGCCAGCTTCCCGCTCGTGGTGGCCATTCTCTGCTACATGGCCTTCCGGGGCATCCGCCGCGACGAGGAGCTCGTCCGCTCGGCCGACCGAATCCGCTAAAAACGGGCTCGCCCCGGACCGCCAGGGCCCGGGCCGAGCGCCCGTTACACCAGGCCCCGGACGCCTCACGCGCGGCCGTCGGGCTCATGGGGCGCCTCGCGCCGCAACAGGCTGAGGAGCGAATCCTTCATCTCCTTGAGGTCCTCCATGACGGAGACGTTCTGGTACGAGACCAGGTTCTGGCTCGAGTCGAAGCTGTTCGGATAGACCAGCACGAAGCCCATCTCCCGGAAGTCGCGGCTGAGGCAGCCGCTCACCTGCCGCATGCCCGGCTCGAACGAAATGGCGGCCTTGCGGGCCATGGCCAAGATGAGCAGGCAGTTGGGCTGGAGCCGCGGCTTGAGCTCCAGCAAGTGGTCGAAGGAGTGGAAGTCCTCGAAGGACATGTTCTCGACCACCAGCTTCTCGCGCTGGATGAAAGCCTGGGTCTCCGGCCTCGCGAACAGGCGCAACTGGCAGCCCGTGTTGCGGGCCAGCTCGAGGACCCGCTGGTACCAGTCTAAGAAACCATGCTCGAACTCGGCGTTCTCGGGCATGACCAGCGCGAGGCTCTGGATGGTGTTGAGCGGCTGGCAGGCCTTGTAGATGAAGATCGAACTGGGGCTTTTTTCGAGCAGGTCGTGGGTCAGGTTGCCGAAGAAGGTATCCATCAGCGACGATTTCTCGTGCAGCCCGATGAAAAAGTGGCGGATGGCCTTCTCTTTCACGGTGTTGATGATGCCCATCGCGATGTTGAGGTCGTAGCGGATGATGGTATGCAGGTGGAAGTCCGCCGAGGCCGCGTACCGCTGGGCCTTCCCGATCAGCTTGTCGGCCCGCTGGATGGTCTCCGGGCTCTCGCGGTCGGCCGTGATGATGTGCAGGCCGTACAACTCCTTCGACTGTCTGCGGTTCTTGGTGTTCAGAGCGAACTCCATCAGGCTTTCGACCGTGGCCTCGTTGGCGATGCCAACCAGCGTGGTTACGCCCAGGCCCGAAGCGGAAGGCGAGGCGTGCAGTGGCTCCTCCTTGGCGATGGCGATGGCGGACTTCTGGGTCGCGAACGACGCGATGGTGCAGGTCACCAGGATCATCAGGATGGTCCCGTTCAGGATGTTCTCGTCGAGCAGGCGGATGGGCTGGCCCTCGGGCGTCTGGCCCAGGATGATGTTGAAGCCGATCAGCACGGCCGCCAGGGTGGAAGCCGCCTGCGAGTTGGTCAGGCCGAAGATCAGCAGCGCCTGGCTTTTGGTCATGCGGAGGGCCCGCCGGGGCAGGAAGGCCGCCGCGAACTTGGCCACCGTGGCCACAACCGACATGGCCAGGGCCACCACCAGCGCGTCACGGTCGCCCAGCAGGACGCGGTAGTCCACCAGCATCCCTACCCCGATCAGGAAGATGGGGATGAAGAGGCTGTTGCCCACGAACTCGATCCGGCTCATCAGCGGGCTGTTCCGGGCGATCAGCTTGTTGAGCGCGAAGCCGGACGGGAAGGCCCCGATGATGGCCTCGATGTTGGCCAGCATGGCCAGGAAAGCGGAGACAAAGACCACGGCCAGGACGAAGATGTAGTGGGCCACGCTGTCGCTCTCGTACTTGAAGAACCAGCGGCTCAGCCGAGGAAACACCAGCAGAACCACCAGCGAGAACGCCAGCAGCGAGCCGCCCATCCGCAGCCAGAACGACAGGTCCAGCGCGCCCTTCGTGCTGGCCACCACCACCGCCAAGACCATCAGCGCCGCGAGGTTCACGATCAGCGTGCCTCCGATCGCCACGTTCACCGCCAGGTTCTTGGTGATGTCGAACTTCGTCACGATCGGGTAGGTGATCAGCGTGTGCGACGCGAACATGCTCGCCACCAGGATCGATGAGACCGCCGAGTAGCCGAAAGCGTAGTAAAACACGCTGTACCCGAGCCCCATCGGGATGCTGAACGAGAAAAAGCCGAACAGGAAGCTCTTGTTCTTGTTCTTCTTGAACTCGGCCAAGTCGATTTCGAGGCCCGCCAGAAACATGATGTAAAGCAGGCCGACCGTCCCGAAAAGGACGATGGCCTCGCTGCGGTCAATCAGGTTCAGGCCATAGGGTCCGATGGCGGTCCCCGAAAGGATCAACCCGATGATGGAGGGAACCTTGACCTTGCCAAACAAGATGGGGGCGACCAGAATGACCAGCAGCAGCAAGGTGAAAACGACCACTGGGTCGTGAAATGGCAGATCCAATCGAAAATCCATGCCCTGGGGTCGTTTGTGTTCGTTTTTTCGGGAAAGCCCCGAGGCGCCCGCCCGCGAAGGCCAGCCCCCAGCATCCGCCCAGGCCTTCGGAGCCCGGGCTCGCCTTTTGCCAAAGATAACTTTTCTTGTAGGATAGCCATGAAACAAGGACTGGCGCCCACGGGCCCGCGGAGGCCGGTCCAGCGCCCGCGCATACGGCCCTGCCAGCAGCGGGGGCGGAAATGGCCGCGCCCAACAGGCTCGAATATTTCCCAAAAAACATTAACTTGTGGCCTCAAATCAAAAACAAAGCCGATGAAAGAACTGCTTGACAAGGAACCGGCCGCCCTCTGGCGCCACTTCCACGCCTTGACCCAAGTGCCAAGACCCTCCAACAAGGAACAGAAAGTCCTGGACTTCCTCCTGGCCTTCGCCCACGACCTTGGCCTCGAGACCGAGCAGGACGAGGTCGGCAACCTGCTGGTCCGCAAGCCCGCCAGCCCCGCATACGAAGACCGGCCCGCCCTCCTGCTCCAGAGCCACGTGGACATGGTCTGCGAAAAGAACGCCGACGTGCAGCACGACTTCGACAACGACCCCATACAGACCTGGGTGGACGGCCAATGGCTCCGCGCCAAGGGGACGACCCTGGGCGCCGACGACGGCATCGGCGTGGCCGCCGCCATGGCCGTGCTCAGCCAGAAGCACCTCCAGCACGGCCCCATCGAGTCCCTGTTCACCGTCAACGAGGAGGCTGGCATGACCGGCGCCCTCCAGCTCCGCGAACGCTGGCTCAAGGCCCGGCTGGCCATCAACCTCGACACCGAGGCCATGTCCGAAATCTACATCGGATGCGCCGGAGGCATGGACACCCTGGGCAAGCTGCCCTACCAGAGCGAGCCCACGCCCAGCACCTACGCCGGTTTCGCCCTGCGCGTCCGCGGCCTCAAAGGCGGCCACTCGGGCGACGAGATCGACAAGGGCCTGGCCAATTCCAACAAGCTCATGGCCAGGATGCTCGGCCAGCTCGCCCAGCAGTTGGGCTTCCGCCTGGCCAGCCTCGCGGGCGGAAACCTCCGCAACGCCATTCCCCGCGAGGCCGACGCCACCCTGGCCCTCGACCCCGCGCAGGCCGAGGCCTTCGCCCAGCGCGTCCGCGCCCTGGCCGACGAGTTCCGGCAAGAGTTCCGCAAGACCGAGCCCGCGCTCGAGATCCGCTTCGATCCCTTCCCCGCGCCCGAAAAGGTCTTCGCCCCCGAGAGCCAGGCGCGGCTGCTCAACCTGCTGCTGGCCTTCCCCCACGGCGTCCTGGCCATGAGCCAGGGCCTCGAAGGGCTGGTCGAGACCTCCAGCAACCTGGCGGCCCTGCGCACCCACGCCGACCACGTCGAAGTCGTGTCGAGCCAGCGCAGCTCGCTCGACAGCGGCCTGCGCATGGCCTGCGGCATGGCCCGCGCCTGCCTCGAGCTGGCCGGGGCCGAGGCCTGGCACACCGACGGCTACCCCGGCTGGGCGCCCCGTCCCGAGTCGCCCATGCTGCGGCTGGCCTCGGAGGCCCACCAGCGCCTCTTCGGCGACGTACCGCAAGTCCGGGCCATCCACGCCGGCCTCGAGTGCGGGATGTTCGTCAAGAAATACCCCGACCTGGACATCATCTCCATCGGCCCGACCATGTTCGGCGCCCACTCGCCCGATGAAAGGCTGGACATTGGCGCCACGGCCCAGTTCTGGAAATGGCTCGTCGAAATCCTCCGCACGGTGCCCAAGGCATGATACCGCGCCAGAAGTCGCCATCCGCAAAAGAAAGCCGCCCCGGATCCGATCCGAGGCGGCTTTCTTTTGCTGGCGCGGCCGCTCAGGCCAAGTCGTCGAAGCCCTCGCCCATCGGGTAGTAGCCCTTGGGCTGCGGGTAGTCGTCGTAGTGCTGCCGCGGCTGTTCTTCCTGCCAGGCCGACTGGCTTCCGCGCTCGCGGCGGATGAAGTCCACGGCGATGCTGAAGGCCTCCTGGAACTTGTCGAAATCCTCCTTGTAAAGGAAGATCTTGTGCTTGAGCTGGCGCATGTTTCCCTCTTCGTCCGTAGTTTTCTTGCTCTCGGTGATGGTCAGGAAAAAATCGTTGCCGCGGGTGGCCTTCACGTCGAAGTAGTAGGTGCGCTTGCCCGCTTTGACGGCTTGGGAAAAGATCTCGTCCCTGGTGTAGCCTTCGTTGTCTTCTTTTCCGTTCGTTGAAATGGTATTAAGGTTCGCGATAGGAGTAAAATCGGCCTTGGCCGCGACAAAAATAATCCTTTCGAATGAAAAAAGAAAAAGAAAAACGAACGAAGGCCCTGATAGTCAAGAAATTTGCCGAAAACGATTGCGCTGGAAACATACCGCTCAAGGGGTCTTCGGCGGCAGGGCGCTTTGGAAGGATTCGAGGTAATCCTCGTACTGGGTGCCCAGGTAGGCGTCGCTGCCGAAGAACTTGACCAGCGGCTCGAAGGTCTCCGGGGTCTGGTAGATCTGCACCTTCTGGATGACGTTTCCCTGCTCGTTCAGGAAAAGGTTGGCCGGCAGGAACATCCTACCTTCGAGCATCGCGATGGCCAGGTCGTGGAAGGGGTGGCCCTGCCCTTCGCTGTTGTTGGTGTAGGTTACGCCTTTGACCACGATGGTGTCGTGCGTGGTGGCGTCGATGCGCACGGGGTAGAAGTGCTCGTTGAGGTAGGCCCCCACGATGGGGTTGTTGTAGGTGGACATGAACATGATGGTGGAAGTGGTGCGCCAGTCGGCGTAGAGGTCGATGAAGATCTTCTTGGGGTTGGGGTCGGTGGCCTGGAGCTCGAAGGCCTCGTCGAGGTCCATCCAGCGCACCACCGAGCGGACCATGGTAACGCCCGTGGTATCGTCGGGCGGATAGACCTTGTGGTAGTATTCGAGGTACTTGTCGAAGGCCAGCGTCTTGTTGACCTCCTCGGCGTAATAGACCAGGTAGGGCTCCAACTGCTTGAGGGTCTTGAAGCCCTGGGTAGGCTCGCCGGCCCCGTCGCGGTCAATGAAGGCGATCAGGGGCGAGGCCTGCTCGAGCTGGTTGAGCTGGTTGGCCAGGATGAGCTGCTTGCTGAAAGGCACCTCCCCCTCCACCTTGCGGTTGAACAGCACCGGGTAGAAGTTGCGGCTGATGTAGGAGGCGATGCCCTCGTTGGCCAGGGTCGTGCGCAGCATCTCGTCGCACTCGGCGCAACCGGGGCGGTACATGAAGATGAAAAAGGGCTTGGCCCGCTCCTCGGTCTGCGCCAGCGCGTCGGCCAGGGTCAGCCACTGCACGGGACTTTGGGCCAGCAAGGGGTTGGCCGCCTTTTCGACATCCAGTTGGGTCTGGGCCCACGCGGAGGCGGACCAGCCCAGCAGCATCGCGAACAGAAGAAGGGTCTTAGGGGTCATTTTTGCTGTTTTTTTGGGTTTGCTATTTGGTTTTTCCTGAAATTAGCGACAAATTGGCATCCGCCGGGCAGAAATTCCACCCGCCGGAGGCCAAGCCATAAAACTTCAAAGCCAATGCCAAAAAACATCCGCCGTTTCGCCGTCCTGCCGCTGTGGCTGTGGCTTTCGCTGCTGGCCCTGGGCCTCCAGGCCTGCCAGGCCGAGGATCGCCTCCAGCTCAGCCCGCCCGGCCGCGACAGCCTCAACGCCCTGGCCCGCTCGCTGGGCTTCGAGGCCGCAGTCGGCTACCGCGCCAACTTCAGCCGCGACAGCGTCCGCCGCGTGGTCCAGCTCAGCTTCGACCTGCCCGCCGACTTCCCCCTCGACTCCACGGCCCTGCTCGACAGCATCAACGCTCGGCTGCTGGGCATCCTCAACCGCGAGGCCCTCAACCTGGGGCACTTCCACGAGCTCCGACTGGTCTATTTCCAGCAAGAGCCGTTCATCTTCTACAACTCCGCCCGAAGCCACGACTTCGTCTTCGCCATCGACACCCTGCGCGGCGTGGCCGACAGCCTGCCCCGCTCGTCCAGCCGCTTCGAGTTCTGACGCCAAGTTGCGTTCGATGGTAAAAAATACGAACCCCTGCGTTCGACAAGATTTGGACACAAATGCAAAATGTTAAAATTTATTTAAGGGATAAAGCATTGAAATTCAATTCATTACTCAATCTTTTTGCCTTTGGCCTCAACTTTTTATACCATAAAACCAAAAAGTTTTTCCCTATACGTTTGAAAGCAACTTGATGTTATAATGATAAGCAGAATGGGGATTGGGTTTGCCAATTTCGCAAATCTCGGTTTGAGATTTTTTTATCAAGTTGCTTGCATACGTGAAATCCTCGAATCTCCAAACATAACATCAAGAAACTCTTGCCAACCATAAGATTCCTGGAGCAATCGGTATTAAGGTAAGTAAGACTTTGAAATTAGATTGTGTTAAATATGAAATCAATGTTCGATTTTTTTCCACGAAAAACACGAAGAACACGAAATTTTTTTGGGGATCGAAATTTGAAGAAGAGTCTCGCAAGGAG
>JFJP01020515.1_pt1 | contig 22847 bp, 21 predicted proteins | sample 431651 | NCBI WGS metagenome assembly JFJP01 (sample SAMN02602958, study PRJNA72255) | Microbial mat metagenome, whole genome shotgun sequencing project. | biome: fresh water; feature: sink hole; material: water; isolation source: purple microbial (photo- and chemosynthetic) mats found in...
GGCCCCGGATCTCGTTCATCAGCACCTCGAAGGCCATCGGCGTGCCGTAGGTCAGCGAGCCATCGCCCTTGACCATCGACTCGTAGATGCGCGTACGGCCGTCGACGTCGTCCGACTTGACCGTGAGGATCTCCTGCAGCACGTGCGCGGCGCCGTAGGCCTCAAGCGCCCACACTTCCATTTCGCCGAAGCGCTGGCCGCCGAAGCGCGCCTTGCCGCCGAGCGGCTGCTGGGTGATCAGCGAGTACGAACCGGTCGCGCGGGCGTGCAGCTTGTCTTCCACCAGGTGGTGGAGCTTGAGCATGTACATCACGCCGACCGTGGTCTTCTGGCTCATCGCGGCGCCAGTACGGCCATCGTTGAGGCGGACCTTGCCGTCCTCGGGGATGCCGGCGTCCTTGAGCATGCCGCGGATGTCGGCCTCGCTGGCGCCGTCGAACACCGGCGTCACCGCCTGCATGCCGAGGATCTGCGCCGCCCACCCGAGGTGGGTTTCGAGGATCTGACCGACGTTCATGCGCGAAGGCACGCCCAGCGGGTTCAGACAGATGTCGACGGTGCGGCCGTCGGGCAGGAAGGGCATGTCCTCTTCGGCGACGATCACCGAGATGACACCCTTGTTGCCGTGGCGGCCGGCCATCTTGTCGCCGACGCGCAGGATCAGCTTGCGCGCCACGAACACCTTGACCATCTCGAGCACGCCGGTCGGGAGGTCGTCGCCACGCTTGGCGTTCTCGATCTCCTTCTTGCAGTCGGCCTGCACCGCATCGATGCGCGGATCGTACTCGTCGTAGATCTCGCGCGCGCGGCGGCGCTTGCTGCCGACGAAGTTCAGCGCAGTGACCGGCAGGTCCTTGTTGAGGCGCAGGATCTCGTCGTCGGCCATGTCGCGGCTGTACTCGACGACTTCGCCGGTCTCGATGTTGACGACGTTGGCGCCGGCAACCTCCCAGATGCGGTCGAACTTCTCGCGCACGATGCGCGCGCTCTCGCCTGCATAGCGATCCTCGATCGCCTTGAGGCGCATCTGCTCCTCGCGCTTGTCCTTCTCGGTCAGCGCGGTGCGGCGCTGGAAGCGCTTGACCGCGACGACGACGCCCTTGATGCCGGGCTTCATCACCATCGAGTCGTCGCGCACGTCCTCGCCAGCGCGGCCGAAGATGGCGTGCAGCAGCTTCTCTTCAGGCGACAGCTCGGACTTGTTCTTCGGCGTTACCTTGCCGACCAGGATGTCGCCCGGGCGCATCATCGTGCCGACGCGGACCATGCCGCGCTCGTCGAGATTGCGCAGCGCCTCCTCGGAACGGCCCGGGATCTCGCGGGTGAACTCTTCCTTGCCCAGCTTGGTCTCGCGGATCTCGACCTTGAACTCCTCGATGTGGATCGAGGTGAAGCGGTCCTCGGCGAGGAGGCGCTCATTGACCACGATCGCGTCTTCGAAGTTGTAGCCGTCGAAGGGCATGAACGCGACGAGGATGTTGCGGCCGAGGGCGAGTTCGCCGCCGTCCGTGCCACCACCGTCGGCGATGATCTGGCCAGCCTTGACCGTGTCGCCGAGGCGCACGATCGGGGTCTGGTTCAGGCAGGTGCGCTCGTTGAGGCCGTGGTACTTGCGGAGCGGATAGATCTTGGTCGGGCCAGCGCCCTTGACCTCGATGACGCGGGCGTCGACGCCGACGACCTCGCCATCCTCATCGGCGATGACGACCATCGACGAGGACTTGGGGATCTCGCGCTCCATGCCGGTGACGACGCGGGGCGCCTCGCTGATCAGCAGCGGGACGGCCTGGCGCATCATGTTCGCGCCCATCAGGGCGCGGTTGGCGTCGTCGTGCTCGAGGAAGGGGATGAGCGCGGCGGAGACGCCGATCATCTGCTTCGGCGAGACGTCGAGGTGGGTCACTTCCGAGGTCGCGACCTCGGTGAACTGGCCCTGCCAACGCACCTGGCAGATGTCCTGCTTGATGCGGTTCTTCTCGTCGATCTCGACGGTCGCCTGCGCGACCTTGGCGTCGGCCTCCTCGTCGGCCATCAGGTAGACGACGTCGTCGGCGACCTTGCCGTCCTTGACCGCACGGTAGGGCGTGACCAGGAAGCCGTATTCGTTCACCGCGGCGTAGATCGCCAGCGAGACGATCAGGCCGATGTTGGCACCTTCCGGCGTCTCGATCGGGCAGATGCGGCCGTAGTGCGAGGTGTGCACGTCGCGCACTTCGAAGCCTGCGCGCTTGCGGTTCAACCCGCCAGGTCCAAGGGCCGAGAGGCGGCGCTCGTGGGTCAGCTGCGAGAGCAGGTTCGACTGGTCGACGACCTGCGACAGCTCGCCGCGCTGGAAGAAGTTCTGGATCGCGCTGTCGACGGCCTGGTTGTTGAACAGGTTGCGCGGCGCGAGCTGGGCGGCGAGGTCCTCCTGCTGGAGGTCGCGCGACAGCTTCTCCTTGACCGCACGGCGCAGCTTGAGCATCGCGGCGCGCAGCTCGTCAGCGAGCAGGTCGGCGATCGGGCGGACGCGGCGGTTGCCGAGGTGGTCGATGTCGTCCAGCTCGCCGGCCATCGAGTTCGAGCGGATCAGCGACAGCAGGTACTTCAGCGTCTTGACGTAGTCCTCGGTGGTGAGGATGCGCGAGTCGCCTTCGAGACGCAGCTTGCGGTTGATGCGGAAGCGGCCGACCGAGCCGAGGTTGTAGCGGCTGTCGTTCAGGAAGCGGTCCTGGAAGAACTCGCGCACCTTCGTGTCGTCGGTCGGGTTGCCCGGACGCAGGCGGCGATAGATGCGCAGCAGGGCCTCTTCGTGGCTGGCGGCCTCGTCCTGCTTCAGGGTGTTGAGCAGGATGTCGTCGGGCTTGACCGGCTGGATGGCGCCGTTGACGTCAACGCCGGTGATGACATCGACGCTCTCGACGCCGAGGTCCTTGAAGTTGTTGTAGGCGCCCTCGTTGACCACCTCGCAGGCCTTGAGCAGGACTTCGCCGTCCTCCTTGTTGACCACGTCGGAGGCGAGGATCTTACCGATGATCTTGTCCTTGCCGCCGCGCGCGGAGATCGCGACCGTCTCGGTCTCGTAGAACTCCTTGATGATCTGCGCGGTGGTGGCGTGGTCCTTGGAGAGGGCACGCAGGAAGCACGAGGCGTAAACCTTGGCGCTCTTGTCGATCTTGACGACCAGGGCGTCCTTGGTGGTCTGCTCGACCTGGATCCACGAGCCGCGCTCGGGGATGACGCGGCAGGAGAAGTTGCGCTTGCCGCTGGTCGCGGTCTCGGCGCTGAAATCCTCGGCACCGTTGACGATGAACTCGCCGCCGCCGATGCGGATGGGGAAGTAGCCGATGTGGACGGCCTCTTCCAGGACGTTGTTCTGCAGGCCTTCGCCGGCGACGCGGATCTTCAGCTTGATGCCACGCTGGTAGGTCAACCCCAGATCACGGCACTCCTCGATGGTGTGCTGCGTGTTGGTGAAGTCGTAGCCGTGGTAGCTGACCTGGATCTTGTCGTCGAGACCCGTGATCGGGAAGAACTCGCGGAAGATCGCCTCCAGGCCCTTCTTCTGATCGCGCGCCTCGGCGGCGGCCTCAGAGTCCAGGAATTCGTCGTAGCTGCGGCTCTGCAGGTTGACGAGGCTGGGGACGGGAACGACCTCGCGGGTCTTGCCGAACTTCCGGATCTGCATGGAACCTCCGATGTCGCCTGGCTGTGCCTGCCTGGCGCGGGGGTTAGGGGGCGCGGGGGAGGGCTTAGCACAATAGGTGCCAAGCCGGGAATGACAAGAGCGCCGACCGGACGCCCCTCCACAACTCGTGTGGCCTGGACGACCGGTCGGCGTAAACCTCTAACAGACGAAGATTTACGAACCTTCGATCTTGACTTCGGCGCCAGCGTCCTTGAGCTTCTTGGCGAGGTCGTCGGCGGTCGGCTTGTCGACGCCTTCCTTGACCACCTTCGGGGCACCTTCGACGAAGGCCTTGGCATCGGCGAGTCCGAGGCCGAGGATCTCGCGGATGATCTTGATCGCGTTGATCTTGTTGGCGCCGCCAGCGGTCAGGGTGACCTTGAAGCTGGTCGGGGCTTCGGCGGCGGCCGGGGCGGCTCCACCGGCGGCGGGGGCCGCGGCGGCGGGGCCGGCGAGGGCCGCGTCGCTGACGCCGAGGGCGCTCTTGAGCTGGGAAACCAGCTCGACGAGCTCGACGACGGTCAGGGTCTTCACCTGCTCAACGATGGTATTGATCTTGTCGCTCATGGGACATTCCTTGTTGCCGCCTGTCGGCGGCGGATGAATCCGGCCGATGGCCGGGGGTTGGGTTTACTTGGCTTCTTCCGACTTGACCTTGAGCACGCGCACAAGTTCGGTCGGCTTGACGTTGGCGATGCGGACGAGCTGGACGAGCGGGCTGGTGAGCACGCGGACCAGCATGACGTTGGCCTGCTCGCGGGTCGGCAGGTCGGCGAGGGACTTCGCCGCCTTGGCATCAAGGGCCTTGCCCTCCATGACGCCGCCCTTGAGCTTGATCTTCTCTTCCTTGGCCAGCTCGTTGATGACCTTCGCCGCTGCGGCGATGTCCTCGCCGGTGCAGACCATGCCGACCGACCCGGAGGGCGGGGCGACCTTGGCCAGCTCGGCGGGCAGCACGCGGTAGATCACCGCCGCCTTGGCGACCTTGAGCTTGGCGCCTGAGACGCGCAGCTTGGTGCGGAAGGTGATGGCGTCCTCGGCGTTCAGCTTCGAGGCGTCGATGAGGATGATGGCCTGCGCACCCTTGGCGACCTGGGTCACCTCGGCGAGCATCAGTTCGTTGATCAGGCTAGGCATGGCTCAGGCCTCCTTCTTCTCGACGAAGGCGACGCGCACACCCGGGCCCATGGTCGAAGCCAGGGTCACGCCCTTGATGAACGCGCCCTTGACCGTCGAGGGCCGGCTGTCGGCGACGTAGGTGAGGAAGGCGGAAATGTTTTCGACCAGCTTGGGCTCGTCGAACTGGGCGGTGCCCACGCGGACGTGGACGTTGCCGGCCGCATCCGAGCGGAACTCGATCTTGCCGCCCTTGAACTCCTTGACCGCGCCGGCGATGTCGTCGGCGACGGTGCCGGACTTCGGCGAGGGCATCAGACCGCGCGGTCCAAGCACCTTGCCGAGCTTACCGACGTGGCGCATCATCTTCGGGGTCGAGATGGCGACGTCGAAGTCCATGAAGCCGGCTTCGACTTCCTTGACCAGGTCTTCGCCACCGGCCTTGACCGCACCCGCCGCGAGGGCGGTGGTGATCTTGTCGGAATCATCGACGAAGGCGATCACGCGCACGCTGCGTCCGGTGCCGTTGGGCAGCGAGAACGAGCCGCGGAACTGCTGGTCCGCCTTCTTGGTGTCGAGATTCAGGCAGACGGCCAGGTCGATCGACTCGGTGAACTTGGCCTTGGCCATGCTCTTCACCAGGGCGACGGCCGCAGGCACGTCCTTGGGGGTCTTCAGGCCGCCGGCCTTTTCGGCCGATGCGACCAGCGCATTATAGCGCTTGCTGCGTGTCTTCATGCTTCCTCCGTGGTGCTGGCGGCGGCCGGGATGGCCACCTCCCACGTTATGGGTGATGGTGAACTAGCCGCGTCAGCCGACGACTTTGACGCCCATCGAACGGGCGGTGCCGGCGACGCTCTTCATCGCGGCTTCGAGCGAGGCTGCGGTCATCTCCGGGCCCTTCTTCTTGGCGATCTCGGTGACCTGGGCCTTGGTGATCTGGCCGGCATTGGCGGTCGGGTTGGGCGTGCCCGAACCCTTCTCGATGCCAGCGGCCTTGCGGATCTGCGCCGAGACGGGCGGCTGCTTCAGGATGAAGCTGAAGGTCTTGTCCTTGTAGACCGTGATCACCACCGGGATGATCTCGCCCTTCAGCTTGGCGGTCGCGTCGTTGAACTGCTTGACGAACGCAGCGATGTTGACGCCCTTGGCGCCGAGGGCCGGGCCGACCGGGGGCGCCGGGGTCGCGGACGCGCCGGGGATCACCAGGTTGATCGTTCCGACGATTTCTTTCTTAGCCATGGTCAGTCGCTCGTACCCGGCCACAGGGGCCGGTCAGTTGGAAGGGGCGGAGAGAGTAGAAGAGGTTTCGCGAAGCGCAAGGGGGCGGTTGGACTGCGGCGGTCAGACCGCCGGCTCGACCTGCCACACTTCCAGCCACACAGGGGTCTGGCGGCCGAAGACGGTGATCATCACGCGGACCTCGCCCTTGGCGGCGTTGATCTCGGCGACCACGCCCTCCATGCCGGCGAAGGTGCCCTCCTTGACCTTGACCCGATCCTCCAGCTTGAAGGGGATCTGGATCAGCTCTTTACGCTGCTCGTCCGGGGTCGCGGCGGTGGCGATGCGCACGATGCGCTCGGCCTCGTCCTTGGTCAGCGGGTCGGGATTGCGCGGGTCGGCGCCGAGGAAACCGGTGATACCATCGACGTCGCGGACGATGTCGATGAGATCCTGGTCGAGCTCCATCTCGATGTAGATGTAGCCGGGGTACAGCTTGCGCTCGGTCGAGACCTTCTTGCCGCGCTTCACCTCGGTGATGCGTTCGGCCGGGATCAGCATCTGGCTGACCAGGTGATCCTTCTTGTGGGCGCGCAGCTGGATGGAGACCTGCTCGCGGCAGCCGTTCTCGCGTCCGGAAACGGCCTTGATGACGTACCAACGCATGTCCGTGCTCACTTCTGGATGTAGTTGAGGCCGCTGATCAGGGCCAGGTCGGAAAGCCAAACCAGGCCGGCGATGATGGTGATCGCAACCCCGACCACCAGGGTGCTGCGCCACAGCTCGCCGCCCTTGGGCCAGGTCACCTTGGTCATCTCGTCCTGCACCTCGATGAGGAACTGGACGGCCTTCTGATGCGGCCCGGCGGCGATCAGCCCGGTCAGCAGGCTGGCCAGGGCCAGCACCCCGTAGGTGATGCCGAGGATGAGCTGTCGGGTCGCGCCGGAACCAGCTGCGTCGCCGCCATAGGTGGCGAACGCGGCATAGGCGCCATTGTAGCCCATATCGGCCGCGATCAGCGCACCGAGGACCATGACGCAGATGCGGACGATGCGGCCTTGCGGCCATTGATAGAACATGTCAGTCGGATCCGCTGTGATGTGGCACGGGGGGAGGGATTTGAACCCCCGACCGGCGGATTTGGAATCCGCTGCTCTACCAGCTGAGCTACCCCCGTATGGAGAAGCTTTGAGCTTAGAGCTTAGAGCTTAGAGCCCGCAGGGGGACTCAAGCTCAAAGCTCAAAGCTCAAAACTTAAAGCTACTTGCGCTTCTTCTCTTTGTGCAGCGTGTGCTTGCGCACGCGCGGATTGAACTTCATCAACTCCAGCTTGGTCGCGGTCTTGGACCGGCTGGTGTAGTAGTTGATGTCGCCGGTCTCGCTGCAGACCAGCATCACGTGCTCGCGCTTGTCCTTGGCCATATCCCTATTCCTTCAAGGCGCGCCCGCCGGCCCTTGCGGACCGGCGGGCGCAGGTTCTGCGATCCCGCTGTTTAGGCGAGGATCTTGGTGACGACGCCGGAGCCGACCGTGTGGCCGCCCTCGCGGATGGCGAAGCGCAGCTTCTCTTCCATCGCGACCTTGACGATCAGCTCGACCGTCATCTTGACGTTGTCGCCAGGCATGACGACTTCGCGGTCCTTGGGCAGCTCGACGGTGCCGGTGACGTCGGTGGTGCGGAAGTAGAACTGCGGGCGGTAGCCGGTCTGGAACGGGGTCTTGCGACCACCTTCCTCGGCCTTCAGGATGTACACCTCGCACTCGAACTTCTTGTGCGTGCTGACCGTCTTCGGCTTGGCGATGACCATGCCGCGTTCGATCTGCGACTTCTCGACGCCGCGCAGCAGGACGCCGCAGTTGTCGCCGGCGACGGTCTCTTCCATCTCCTTGCGGAACATCTCGATGCCGGTGGCGACCGAGGCGATCGGGTCGTCGCGCAGGCCGACGATCTCGACGGGTTCCTGGATCTTCAGGCGGCCGCGCTCGACACGACCGGTGGCGACGGTGCCGCGGCCGGAGATCGAGAACACGTCTTCGACCGACATCAGGAAGGGCTTGTCAGCTTCGCGGACAGGCTCGGGGATGAAGGTGTCGAGGGCGGCGAGCAGGTCCATGAAGGGCTTGCAGGCCGGGTCATCCTTCGAGGTGGCGTCCTTGCCGAGGTCGGCACGGCCACGGATGATCGGGGTGGTGTCGCCGGGGAAGCCGTACTTCTTGAGCAGGTCGCGGATCTCCTCCTCGACCAGCGAGAGCAGGTCCGGATCATCGACCAGGTCGACCTTGTTCAGGAAGACGACGATGTGGCCCACGCCGACCTGACGGGCGAGCAGGACGTGCTCCTTGGTCTGGGGCATCGGGCCGTCGCCGGCCGACACGACCAGGATGGCGCCGTCCATCTGCGCCGCACCGGTGATCATGTTCTTGATGAAGTCGGCGTGTCCGGGGCAGTCCACGTGCGCGTAGTGGCGGTTGGCGCTGCCGTACTCGACGTGCGAGGCCGCGATGGTCACGGTCTTGTTGGCGTCGCGGACGGTGCCGCCCTTGGTGATCTCGGCGTAGCTCTTCTTCTCGGCCATGCCGTTGAGCGCGCTCACGTTGACCAGCGCGGCGGTCGTGGTCGACTTGCCGTGGTCGATGTGGCCGATGGTGCCGACGTTGACGTGCGGCTTGTTGCGGACGAACTTTTCCTTGGCCATGACAGGCTCTCCGGGTGGGCGCGTGGTTGGGCGCCTGTGTGTGGTTGAAACGGGCTAGATGGTGCTGCCTTTGGGACTTGAACCCAAGACCTCTTCCTTACCAAGGAAGTGCTCTACCACTGAGCTAAGGCAGCATACTGGCCTGATGGCGATCACGATCCGCTGGCATGGAGCGGGTGGAGGGAATCGAACCCTCGTCATCAGCTTGGAAGGCTGCGGCTCTACCATTGAGCTACACCCGCGGTACTGGGTGATGCTGGACGGTGTGGTGGGCAGAGAAGGATTCGAACCTTCGAAGGCGTAAGCCAACAGATTTACAGTCTGCCCCGTTTGGCCACTTCGGTATCTGCCCAGGCTTCCGTCCGGGGATCGTGATCATCATCGTGATTGGCAAAGAGCGGCAGCTACGAAACGACAGGCGCTTGGTGCCACCTGCCGGGCTCGAACCGGCGACCTACGGTTTACAAAACCGTTGCTCTACCAGCTGAGCTAAGGTGGCGGCACGCCGCCCCCTCCCCCTTTTTGGGAGGGACGCGGAAGCTAGAGGCGTCGGCGGGGGTGTCAAGGATGACCGTTGAGGTGGCATGGGCGTCCCGCCCATGCGGGTCAGCCTCGTCGATCACGGGCGGGACGCCCGTGCCACTCGCGACATGTAGTGCTCTTGGCCCTACAACCCGAGCGCCGAGCGCAACTGGTCCCGCAAGATCCACGCGCACGCGATGAACGCGAGCAGGCCGGCGATCAGCATGATCCAGGTGGACAACGACCAGCGTGGATCGGCCTCGGGCTCGCCCAGGCCGGCGATGGTGCTCAGGCGGCGCTCCAGCGAGAGCAGGCTGGGATAGCGGTCGCGCGCGTTCTTGGCCATGCAGCGCTCGACCACCTCGCGCAAGGCGGGATCCATGCCGCGCACCACCGGCACCGGCTCGTTGCAGTGCTTGGCCATCAGGTCGTAGGCGTTGTCGGCATCGAAGGGCGGCTTGCCGACCAGCAGCTCGAAGAAGATGATGCCCAGGGCGTAGATGTCGGCGTGTACCGAGACATCACGGGTGTTGCGGCACTGTTCGGGGCTCATGTAGAGCGGCGTGCCCATCACCTGGCCGGTCTTGGTGATCTTGGTCATCGACGGGTCCCACGCCTTGGCCAGACCGAAGTCGGCCACCTTGACGCAGGCGCCCTTGCGGAGCCGGGGCGGGTCAGGAGCAGGTTCTCCGGTTTGATGTCGCGATGCACCGCCTTGGACGAACGCAGGCCACGCAGCGCCATGACCAGGATCCAGGCCGCCTCCTTGGTCGGCATCTTGCCGCGCTCATCCATCACATCGCGCAGATTGCCACCGCTCATGAACTCGAGGGTGAGGAAGGGCACGCCCTCGTGGCGTCCGCTCTCGATCAGCTTGACGACATGCGGGCTGCGCGACTGCTCCAGCACCTTCCGCTCGCGTTTGAAGCGGTTCTCGTCACTGAGATTCTCGAGGATCTTGACCGCCGCCTCCTCGTCGGGGCGCTTGAGGTTGCGGCAGTGGTACACCGAGCCGCAGCCGCCTTCGCCGAGCTTCTTGACGACGCACCAGCGACCGATGACGTCGTTGGGCTTGAGCTTGAGGCGTGCGATGCGGGCCACGGGGCAGAGCATAGGGGAGCCCGGCGCGGCGCCACTGTCCGCCCCGGGCTTGGCCGGGCGGGTGGGACACCCACCATGCCGGCATGTCCGTCGCCGCCATCCAGGCCTGGCTCGACCAGGCGCCCAATGCTGAACGCACCGGCGATTTCCGCGCCATCCGCCCAGAGCGCATGCGCGCTTTCCTCGCCCGTCTGCCCGCCCCCCCGCACCCCTGCACGGTGGCCGGGACCAAGGGCAAGGGCAGCACCGTGCGGCTCATCGAGGCCGCTCTGCTCGGCAACGGCCACCGCACCGTCGCCTTCACCAGCCCGCATCTGGTCAGCGTGCTGGAGCGTTGGCGCATCGACGGGCGGCCCGCGCCGGCGGATGCCATCCTGCCGCTGTGCCGGCAGGTCGAAGCGATCGAGCTGGCCTGCGGCCTGCGCCTGAGCTGGTTCGAGCGCACCTTCGCCGTCGCCTGCCTGCTGGCGCAGGCCCGCAGTGGTGCGTTCATCTGCGAGGTCGGACTGGGCGGACGCCTGGACGCGGCCAACGCCCTTGATGCTGCGGTCGCGGTGCTGACCCATGTCTCGCATGACCACCGCGATGTGCTCGGTCCGACCTGCTGGCACATCGCCGGCGAGAAGCTGGCCATCGCGCGACCCGGCCGTCCGCTGGTCATCGCCCCGCAGGAAGCAGCGACCTCCTTGATGGTCTGGCACCGGCTGCCGAACGCCGAGGTGCATTGGGCAGTGCGTCCGGCACAAGCGTTCGCACTCGCCCTGCCAGGCGAGCACCAGCAGGACAACGCCGCCACCGCCCTGCTCGCCGCCACCCTCTACCGGCCCGGCCTCGATCCGCTACGCGCGCGCAGCGCGATGGCCGACGCCGCCCTGGCGGGACGCTGCCAACTGATCGAACAGGCCGGCCGGCGCGTCCTGGTCGATGGTGCGCACAACGGCCCGTCGCTGGCCGCGACCCTGGCGGTCGCGGCCCAACGCCTGCGTCCAGGGTGGGCGCTGATCCTCGGCGCCGCGCAGGACAAGGAGATCGACGCCATGCTGGCGGTACTGCCCGCCGGCCTACGCGTGCTGCGTTGCGCCTATGACAGCCCGCGCGCGCGCCGGAAGGCCGACTGGCCTGCGACAGCGCACGCCTGGGAGTGGTGCGACCGGGTTGGGGAAGCCATCGCCGCCTGCTCTGGCGACCTGTGCATCAGCGGCAGCCTGTACCTCGCTGGCGAGGCACTGCACGATCTCGGTGCAGCTGATCTGCTGCCAGGCTGAGTCATCTGCTGCACTTTCGCATCATAGATGCGTTTATGCAGCACTACGAGAGGCCTCCTATCGGCCGTCTGCTACATAAACGCAGCATAAGAAGCATGGCACGCTTGACGCAATGGCTCGGCCGAACCCCGATCCGGAGCCATCCCCCATGAAGACGCTGATCAAGGTCGACCTCAAGAAGAAGCCCGAGCAGCAGGATGTCCTGCACAACCGCTGGCACCCCGACATCCCGATGATCGCCACGGTCAAGCCCGGTGACGAGTTCCGCGTCGAGTGCGTGGACTGGACCGGCGGCCAGATCAAGGACGACGACTCGGCCACCGACATCAAGGTCGTCGATCTCTCGAAGGTCCACTACCTCACCGGCCCGATCGCGGTCGAGGGCGCTGAACCGGGCGATCTGCTGCAGGTCGACATCCTGGACGTCGGCGTGCTGCCCGACTTCCAGTGGGGCTTCACCGGCCTGTTCGCCAAGGAGAACGGCGGCGGCTTCCTCACCGAGCACTATCCCGAAGCGCGCAAGGCGTGCTGGAACTTCTCCGGCATCTACGCCAATTCGCGCCACATCCCCGGCGTCGAGTTCGCCGGCATCATGCATCCCGGCCTGATCGGCTGCCTGCCCGACCACAAAATGCTGGCCGAGTGGAACAAGCGCGAAAAGGCGCTGTTCGACACCGATCCGGGCCGCGTCCCGCCCCTCGCCGCCCTGCCCTATCCCGAGACCGCGCACATGGGCCGGATGAAGGGCAGCGCCGCCAAGCAGGCCGCCGCCGAGGCCGCCCGCACCGTCCCGCCGCGCGAACACGGCGGCAACTGCGACATCAAGAACCTGACCAAGGGTTCGTGCGTCTACTTCCCGGTCTACGTGAAGGGCGGCGGCCTGTCGATGGGCGACATCCACTTCTCGCAGGGTGACGGCGAGATCACCTTCTGCGGCGCCATCGAGATGGCTGGCTACCTTGATCTGCGCGTCAGCATCATCAAGAACGGCGTCAAGAAGTACGGCATCAAGAACCCGATCTTCAAGACCAGCAGCCTGCAGCCGACCTATACCAACTTCCTGATGTTCGAAGGCATCTCGGTCGACGAGAAGGGCAAGCAGCACTACCTCGACGTGCATGTCGCCTACCGTCAGGCCTGCCTCAACGCGATCAGCTACCTGAAGAAGTTCGGCTACACCGGGGCGCAGGCCTACGCCATCCTCGGCTGCGCGCCGGTCGAGGGCCGCATCAGCGGTATCGTCGACATCCCCAACGCCTGCGCGACCCTCGCCATCCCGACCGAGATCTTCAAGTTCGACGTGATGCCGAACGCCAGCGGTCCGAAGGTGATGGTGCCCAAGGGCACCGACCTGGCCGTCGTCAAGTAACCCATCCACCATCCACGCACTGAACCCGCCCGGCGCACGCCGGGCGGCCCGGAGCCCTCATGCCCATCTACGAATTCGAGTGCCAGGACCACGGACGCTTCGACGAGTTGCGCGGCTTCGCTGACAGCAGCCACCCTGCTGCCTGCCCGGCCTGCGGGACGATGTGCGAGCGCGCGGTGTCGCTGCCGCGCGCCCCGATCATGGACCGCGCCATCGTGCAGGCGCACGATCGCAACGAGAAGAGCCGGCACGAGCCCGGCGTGCACAAGGGCAGCCTGAAAGAGCACGCCCTGTTCAAGGGCAAGGCGCGGCGCGGCCACGTCTGCTCGTCGTCGTGCAACCACGGCAAGGCCGCCCAGGAACGCAAATCGCAGAGCCTGACCACCTACAACGGGCCGCGGCCCTGGGTGATCGAGCACACCCAGGGAACGACGGTGGGGTGAGGCCTCGCCCGGATTCGCCTTGTTGAACGCAAGGCTGAAGGCGGAAGGCGGAAGGCGGAAGAATCGATGGATCGCGCGAACGGGCGGCTGCTGACCGCCCACATCGACTCGATGCACGTCTGCTCTAGTTCCGGCAACTCTTCCGACTTCCGCCTTCCGACTTCAGCCTTTGCAAGCCGCTGCTGTTGAACCAACCCGATAACCATCCCAACCCGTCTCACCAGGAGTCCCTTATGTCCATCACCACCACCTCCACCCCGCGCACGGGCATGCTGTCCCGAGTCCTGCGCAGCATCGCGGCCACCTGCGCCGTCATCGGCTCGGCCGCCGCCATGGAAGATGGCTGGGCCAATCCGGTTCTCGACAAGTTCCCGACCGCGACCGTGAACACCACCGGCCTCGCCACCGGCGACCACTGGGTCACGGTCGGCCAGCTGCACTCGGTCACCGGCACCATGGCCATCTCCGAGACCGGCTCGGTCGAGGCCGAGCGCCTGGCGATCAAGCAGATCAACGACATGGGCGGCGTGCTCGGCCGCAAGATCAAGATCGTCCAGGAGGACGGCGCATCCGACTGGCCGACCTTCGCCGAGAAGGCCAAGAAGCTGCTGATCAAGGACAAGGTCGGCACCGTCTTCGGCTGCTGGACCTCGGCCTCGCGCAAGGCCGTGCTCCCGATCTTCGAGAAGGAGAACGGGATGCTCTACTACCCGACCTTCTATGAAGGCCTGGAAGCCTCGAAGAACGTGATCTACACCGGCCAGGAAGCCACCCAGCAGATCCTCTGGGGTCTCGACTGGGCGCACAAGGAAAAGGGCGCCAAGACCTTCTTCCTGATCGGCTCCGACTACATCTGGCCACGCACCTCGAACAAGATCGCGCGCATCCACATCGAGAAGAAGCTGCAGGGCTGCAAGGTCGTTGGCGAGGAGTACTACCCCCTCGGCCACACCAACTTCAACTCGCTGATCAACAAGGTGAAGCTGGCCAAGCCCGACGTGATCTACTCGGTCGTGGTCGGCGGCTCGAACGTCGCCTGGTACAAGCAGCTGAAGGCAGCCGGCATCACCGGCGCGTCGCTGGAGAAGGACAAGCGCCTGCTCCTGACCATCTCGACCACCGAGGACGAGGTGCGCGGCATCGGCGGTGAAAACGTCGAAGGCTTCTTCGCCTGCATGAAGTACTTCCAGAGCCTGCCGAACGAGAACAACATCAAGTTCGTCGCGGCCTTCAACGAGATGTACAAGGACAAGTACAGCGGCAAGGCGTCGATCGGCGACGTGACCCAGGCCGCCTACCTTGGACCGTGGTTGTGGAAGGCGACGGTCGAGAAGGCCGGCAGCTTCGACATCAGCAAGATCAGCGCCGCCTCGGGCGGGATCGAATACAAGGAAGCGCCGGAAGGCTACGTCCGGATCCACGACAAGAACAACCACCTGTGGTCGAAGGCCCGTCTGGGCAAGATGCGCCTCGATGGCCAGTTCGATGTGATCGCTGAATCGCCGGAACTGATCGAGCCGAATCCGTACCCCGAGGGCTATAAGTGAGCTTGGGGGCGTAGCCCCCAAGGCCCCCCTCGCGGGGGGCCTGCCCCCCGGGCTTTGTCGCGGTTCGGTTTCGTCGCTTCGCTCCGAAACCGTGGACGGATGGGCTGCGCCCATTGTATCCGTCCACCACCGCTCGGCGCCCGGTCCTCGCTGACGCTGCGGCCAGGGCTGTGCCCTGGACCCCAGACCGCAAAAAATGTGTGAATTGAAAGTCCGGCGGCGGCCTATGCGCCGCCGGGCCACCCTCACCAGGAGATATCATGACTGCTAAGATTACCCTGATCCTCCTGCTTGCCGGGCTCGGCTATAGCTGGGAAGAGATCAAGGGCATCGCCATCATGCAGGGCTTCGCCGGCCTGAATCTGTTCGCAATCTTCCTGCTCATGGCCCTCGGCCTGTCGGTGATCTTCGGCCAGATGAAGGTCATCAACATGGCGCATGGTGAGTTCATGACCATGGGCGCCTACACCACCGTGCTGCTGTCCTGGCTGTGCGAGACGCATGCTCCCGGCCTGCTGACCTGGTATTTCCCCGTCGCCATGGTCGCGGCCTTTTTCGTCGCCGGCGCTGTCGGCTTTCTCACCGAGTGGGCGATCATCCGCCACCTCTACAAACGACCTCTCGATACCCTACTCGCCACCTGGGGCCTAAGCATGATCTTCCAGGAGGCCTTCCGCCAGATCGCCGGGGCGCGCGAGACCAGCGCCACGATGCCGGAATGGCTGATGGGGTCCTTCCAACCCTTCGAAGGCGTGGACATCCCGATCAACGGCGTGTTCCTGCTCTCGGCCTGCCTCGTCCTGACCGGCCTGGTGGTCGCCAACCTCTACTACACCCGCACCGGGTTGCGCGTGCGCGCCACGGTGCTGAACCGCGACATGGCCGGGGCGGTGGGCATTAATACGACGATGACCGACCGCATGACCTTCGCACTCGGCTGCGGCATCGCCGGTGTGGCCGGCTGCGCCTTCACCACGGTCGGCTCGATCAGCCCCTCGGCTGGTGGCCTCTACATCGTCGATACCTTCATGGTCGTCGTGTTCGGCGGCGCCGGCTCGATCGTCGGCACCATCCTCGCCGCCTTCGGTATCGCCCAGGCGCAGTCGGTGCTGGAGTTCTTCCTCTCCGGCGTGCTCGCCAAGGTATTCGTGCTCGGGGCCGTGGTGGTCATCCTGATGATCCGGCCGCAAGGCCTGATCGCGTCGAAGATCCGCAAGTAACCCACGAGGTCCATCCGTGAACTCCTTCTACCGATCCTTCCTCGGCGGGCGCAGCGGTACCGTGGGGCTGGTCGTCCTCAGCCTCCTGCTGCTGGTCGTCTTGCCGCTCTCGATCGACGCCTTCCGCCTCAACATGATGGGCAAGTATCTCAGCCTGGCCTTCGTCGCCATCGCGCTGGTGATGTGCTGGGGCTACGGCGGCATCATGTCGCTCGGCCAGGGCCTGTTCTGGGGCCTGGGCGGCTACTGCATGGCAGCCTTCCTCAAGCTGGAGGCGGCGGCCAACATCGCCAAGGAAGCTGGCACCGACCAGATCCAGGCCCTGACCACGGTCGGCATTCCCGACTTCATGGACTGGAACCAGATCACCGAGCTGCCGTGGTTCTGGTATCCCTTCAAGAGCTTCCCGCTGACCCTGGCGCTGATGATCGTGATACCCACGGTGATCGCCTACATCGTCGGCGTGGCGATGTTCAAACGCCGCGTCGGCGGCGTGTACTTCGCGATCATCACCCAGGCGCTGTGCTGGGCGATGGAGATCCTCTTCGTCACTCGCCAAGGCTGGACCGGCGGCATCAACGGCATCACCGACCTGCGCACCCTGCTCGGCTGGGACATCCGCACGCCCGATGCGCAGATGACGATCTACTTCCTGACCTGCATCGGCATCATCGGCTGCATCCTCTTCGGCCGCTGGCTGCTCAACACCAAGTTCGGCCGCCTGCTGCTGGCGGTGCGCGACATGGAGGACCGGGTACGCTTCTCGGGCTACGATGTGGCGAACATCAAGACCATGGTGTTCTGCATCGCCGCAGCGATGTCCTCGATCGGCGGAGCCTTCTTCGTACTCAACGTCGGCTTCATGTCGCCCAAGCTGGTGACCATCGAACCGTCGATCTACATGGTGATCTTCTGCGCGGTGGGCGGACGCATGTCGCTGATCGGCGCGGTCTATGGCACGCTGATCGTCAGCTTCGGGCGCACCTTCTTCTCCGAGGAGTTCCCGGCCCTGTGGTACTTCCTCATGGGCTCGGTGTTCATCCTCGTGACCATGGTCTTCCCCGAAGGCCTGGCCGGCGCGGTCAACCGCTTCGGGCCGCCGCTGTGGAACAAGATCGCCCGTCTGTGGAGGAAGAAGCCGCCCGCCGCTCCCGCTGAGGAGGTGAAGCCGTGATCCGACATGGTTGCCCCTCGTTCGACGTTCGGTGTTCGACGTTCGGTGTTCCGCAAAGACCATCCCTAAATCAGGGGTGGCCGTGCCGCCCAGAGGGTGAAATCCACGGTTCTTGGAACCACACTGTCGCCAACGCCGAACGCCGAACGCCGAACGCCGAACGGAGTATTCAAGGATGATCTACCCCCACTTCGCCCTCGAACTCGAGGAACTGACGGTCAGCTTCGATGGTTTCAAGGCAGTCAATGGCGTGACCCTGTATGTCGCCAAAGACGAACTGCGCGTCATCATCGGACCCAACGGGGCCGGCAAGACCACGCTGCTCGACCTGATCTGCGGCCGTACCAAGCCGACCGACGGCAAGATCACCTTCATGGACAAGGTGCTGACCCGCCTGCCCGAACAGGAGATCGTGCGCGCCGGGGTGGTGCGCAAGTTCCAGACCCCCTCGATCTACCCGAAGATCTCGGTGTTCGAGAACCTTGAACTCAGCCATCCCAAGGGCCGCACCGCGATCGGTGCGATCTTCTTCCGCCGCACGCCTGATGTCGTCGAGCGCATCCACATGGTCGCCGAGCAGATCTTCCTCAAGGACCTGCTCAACAAGGAGGCCGAACAGCTGTCGCACGGCCAGAAGCAGTGGCTGGAGATCGGCATGCTGCTGATGGCCGATCCGCAACTGCTGCTGCTCGACGAGCCGGTGGCAGGCATGAGCGTGCGCGAACGCGAGCAGACCGCCGAGCTATTGCGCAGCATCTGCAAGGGCCGCTCGGCCGTGGTCATCGAGCACGACATGAAGTTCGTCCGCCGCATCGCCGACAAGGTGACGGTGATGCACCAGGGCAAGGTGCTGGCCGAAGGGCACATGGATGACATCGAGAAGGATCCGCGAGTCGTCGAGGTGTACCTTGGGCACTGAGTATCGTTCGGCGTTCGGTGTTCGGCGTTCGGCGTTCCGAATCGACCTGATACCTGACACGGGCCTCGAAGCACCCCCTGCGGGACGTCGCACGTCGAACGCCGAACGCCGAACCCTTGCTGAAAGGACCTGACATGCTATCGGTCAAGAACCTCTGCGTCTCGTACGGCGAAAGCGTCGTCATCCGCGACCTCTCCTTCGAGGTGAAGAAGAACGAGACGGTGGCTATCATGGGCCGCAACGGCATGGGCAAGACCACGCTGATGAAGAGCCTGATCGGCGTGCACAAGACGCGCGGCGGCTCGATCATGCTTGACGGCAAGGAACTGGCCGGGACCGAAAGCTACCGCCGGGTGAAGGCCGGTCTGGGCTTCGTGCCACAGGGTCGCCAGATCTTCAGCGCCCTGTCGGTCGAGGACAACATCCGCACCGGACTCGAGACCGCCAAGGTCAAGAAGATCGAGGAGTGGGTCTACACCACCTTCCCGATCCTGAAGGAGTTCCGCCACCGCAAGGGCGGCAACCTCTCCGGAGGCCAGCAGCAGCAGCTGGCCATCGCCCGCGCCCTGGTCAGCGGCCCCAAGGTGCTGCTGCTCGACGAGCCGACCGAAGGCATCCAGCCCTCGATCATAAAGGACATCGCGCGCACCCTCAACGATCTGAAACAAATGCGCGACCTCACCATCGTCGTGTCCGAGCAGGTCCTGAGCTTCACCCTGGCGATCGCCGACCGCATCCTGGTGATCGAGGCCGGTGCCATCGTGCGCGAAGACGCGCGCGCCTCGGTCGATGAGGCGACGATCTCGAAGTACCTGTCAGTTTAAATGCCGAATGCTGGAATGGCTCGAAATCGGACATTCCAGCATTCCAACATTCCAGCATTTGGCACTACGCTGATACCTGGTAGGTCAGATCATTGCAGTCAATGATGCTGTGCAGCAGTTGCGCCGGGAAGGCCTGGGCCTGGCGTTCCAGCCGGCGCTTGATGTCCGCGAGATCGTTCGACTGCAGCCCCTTGTGGACCGCCTTTTCGAGGATCTTCATGTGGTGGAAGCCCATGCTCCAGTTGGGAAAGATGCGATCGACCTGCGCGGTGCGGTCGTAGAGCACCAGGATACCCTCGTGTTGCTTGTCGGCGTGGATGCGAGCCAGCACCTCGGTGACATGTTCGGGTTTGCCTTCGAGGCACGAGATGAAACGGCCGTGATCGTAGAGCAGCAGACCGGTGATCATCTTGGCCGCGTTGTGCGCGACCGAGCGATCCATGATATGAATCAGGTCCTCGTAGGTCGGTGGCCGGGAAGCATGACTGACGAAGATATGTTGGCGTATCACGGGCACCCCCTGACGTGTCAGGCTAACCCGCCCAGTGCTGAACTCCAGCGCTTCCTAGGCCCTTAAGCAACGTCCCCGACCGGCCGCGCCGCCACCACACCGGTGCCACGCCGCACCTCCAGGCCGTAGTGCTCCAGCTTGCGGTCGAGGGTCACGCGGTTGATGCCGAGCAGGCGCGCCGCACGCAGCTTGACCCCGCCTTCGTGGTTGACCGCCCAGGCCAGCGCATGGCGTTCGACCGCCTCGACGAGGCGGCCGATGTCGCCACCCGAGGTGTCCGCCCACAGCGACACGGCCTCGCGCAGCGCCTGCTCCGGGTCTGCCGGGGGCAGCGCTGCCTGAAACGGCTCAGGCGGGTTATGATCTGCGGCATAACTGCGGATCGGCACCGGCACCAGGTCCTCGGGGAAGGTCGTACCGGGGGCCAGCACCACGGCCTTCTGCACGCAATTCTCGAGTTCGCGAATGTTGCCGGGCCAGGGATAGGCGCACAGCATCTCCAAGACGTTCCGCGGTACGACCTCGACGCGCTTGTAGTTCTGCCGGTTGTACTTCTCGAGGAAGTGCGAGACGAGGATCGGGATGTCCTCGGGGCGCCGGCGTAGCGGCGGTACCGACAGGTTCACAACATTGAGACGGTAGTAGAGATCCTCGCGAAAACGGCCAGTCTCCACCGCCTTGGCCAGGTCGCGATGGGTCGCGGCGATGATCCGCACATCGACCGGGATCGGCTGGTGGTCGCCGACCCGGGTGATGCAGCGTTCCTGCAGCACGCGCAGCAGCCGGACCTGCGTCTCCGGACCCATCTCACCGATCTCGTCGAGGAACAGCGTCCCGCCGTCGGCGACCTCGAACAGCCCCTTGCGCACCTGGTCGGCGCCGGTGAAGGCGCCCTTGGCGTGGCCGAACAGTTCGCTCTCCAGCAGGCTGGGCGTCAGGGCGGCGACGTTCACCGAGACCATCGGCTGACCCGAACGGTGGCTGTGCGTGTGCACCAGTCGGGCGAGCAGTTCCTTGCCCGTGCCGGTCTCGCCCTGGATCAGTACGGTCGCGGTCGAGGACGCCGCCCGCACCGCCGAACTGATCAGCGCCTGCATCACCCCACTGACGGTGCGGATCTCGTGTTCGCGCACCTGCGGCGTCAGCGAGCCGCGCAGCGCCTGGTTCTCCTCGGCGAGTTCGCTGACCTCCAACTGCATGCGCAGGCGGTCCATGCACCAGCGCGCCAAGGCATCAACCAGGAAGGCGGCATGGCCGCCATCATCGGTGAACGAGACCATGACCGTCGCCACCGGCACATTGCCGTCGCGGATCTGCCTGGCCATCACCGGCATCATTGCGCCGACCAGCGGAGCGGTGGCCGGCCCGGCAGCAGCGGCGAGTTCGTCCGCGTCGGTGATCGACTGGCCAACCATCGAGGTGCCCGAAGGAACGAGGTGCCCCTGGCGGGCGTGAAACCAGATGCCGGTGACCGTCCCCCAGCGCGCCGCCTCCAACCACAAGCGATCAAGGACCTGACGCGGCCCAACCGCCGGATCGAGCAGGCGCAGCACGATGCCGATGCGTTCAGGCCAGGCGTTGGAGTCCACGCCAAGGCCTAGCGCATCCTGGACCAAGCGACGGAGGGGTGGATCGGATGGATATGCTGTCTGACGCTACTGTTCTTCCGCTATGACTGCTGCGCAAACGGTCAGTGTGCTTCATCTGCGAGCAGTCCGAAGAGCGCGATTTCGCTCCTCAGGGCCGACAACGCATCGGCCAGCAGCAGGCCCTCGTTCTCGGCGTGCGCTCCGCACTGCGGGTCTTCGACCCCCAGCAGCAGGGCTGGCACGCCACCGAGCAGCGCCGTCATCTCGCCAACGAAGGGGATCGAGGCGCCACAGCCGATCGCCACCGGAGCGGTGCCGAAACCGCGCGTCAGGGCGGCGCGGGCGGCACTGAAGACCGGATGGGTGGTGTCGGTGCCCCAGGCCGGCCCCGGCTCGCGCTCGCTGATCGTCAGGCGGAAGCCAGCCGGGGCGTGGGCGCGCAGATGGTCGGTCAGCGCCCGCATCAGCGTCACCGGATCCTGGTCGGGTACGATGCGCAGGCCGATGCGGGCCCACGCCGTATCCATCACCACGTTGCCGGTGCGACCGCGCTCGCCGGCCTGGATGGCGTTGATCGCCAGGGCCGGTTCGCGCCACAGCCGGGTATGCGCCGCGACCGCGTCGGCCGGAGCGTTGGCCGGATCGAGCATCCCCGCCACCTCGGCGAACCACCCCGGCGTGTAGGGCAGACGGGCGAAGTCGGCGCGATCGGCAGCGGTGATCGGCCTGACGCCGTGCAGCAGCTCCGGCACCGCGATGCGTCCCTGCGCGTCGGTGAGCGTGGCGAGCAGCCGGGTCAGCGCGGCGACCGGATCGGGCACCGCGCCGCCCCACAGGCCGCTGTGCAGCGGTGCTTTCAGACCGGCTATCTCGACCTCGACCACCAGATGGCCACGCAGGCTGGTGGTGATCGAGGGCAGGCCGGCGGCGTAGTTGCCGGCGTCCATGACCAGTACCGCATCGGCACGCAGCCGATCGAGGTGGCGGCGCAGGAAGTCCGGGAAGTGCGGGCTGCCGACCTCCTCTTCGCCTTCGATGACGCAGACCAAGTTGATTGGCGGCGCGCCGGCGGTCGCATTCCACGCCGCCGCAGCCGCCGCATGGCACATGATGCCGGCCTTGTCGTCAGCCGTGCCGCGCCCCCACATCCGCCCATCACGGATCACCGGCTTGTGCGGCGGCGTGCGCCACAGCGCCTCGCGCAGCGGCGGCTGCACATCGTGGTGGGCATAGAGGAGCAGGGTCGGGCGCGTGGGTCCGGCGCGCCGATCGGTCGCCAGCACCGCCGGGTGCTCCCCGCCGCCAGGCAGCACCTCGACCTCGGGAAAGCCGGCCTCGCGCAGCCACGCGGCGGTGGCCGCTGCGCTGGCGACGATGTGCGCCGGATCAAAGCCGGGGAAGCTGCACGACGGGATGCGCACCAGCGCGGCGAGGCGCTCGAGGGTCTGCGGCCAGGCGGCCTCGGCGTGGGCGATGGCGGCGTCGATGGGCGAGGGCATGGCGGCATGATGCGGACAGACCGCGCGCCTCAACCCGCACAATCCATCCGAGCAATTATTCACACGGAGGAACGAAGGTAACAGAGGCGACATGAGGTGGACCAAAGTGCATCGCTCGCAATGTCTTGATGCGAACTCCGTTCCCTCCGTTCCTCCCTGTGAAC
>JFJP01037779.1_pt1 | contig 22840 bp, 26 predicted proteins | sample 431651 | NCBI WGS metagenome assembly JFJP01 (sample SAMN02602958, study PRJNA72255) | Microbial mat metagenome, whole genome shotgun sequencing project. | biome: fresh water; feature: sink hole; material: water; isolation source: purple microbial (photo- and chemosynthetic) mats found in...
CCATTCCGAGCAGTGTGGTCTTCTGGCATAATTATCTAAAGCCGCTCTCAGCGATCGGCTTGGGCGGTGTGGTTGCCGCGGCGGCGATCCATTATCTGGCCATTGGCCCCCACAAGGAAGAGAAGGAGGAGGTGTGAGATGGCTGAGATGGTAAGAAAATCAAGCGTAGGTGAGGTCGTAAATCACTGGGTACTGGCCGGAAGCTGTATCCTGCTGATGATTTCAGGATATGCCTTCCTTTTCCATATCGACGGGATCAGCAGCATTTTTGGCGGTTATGAGGCAATGAAAACTGTTCATAACTATCTGGGTGTAGTTTTTTGCCTGTCACTTCTGGTCACGACAGTTCATTATCTCAAGGATGCCTTTGAGTACGATGCCGACGACCTGCAATGGTTCAAGGTGGCGGGAGGGTATCTGTCCCATAAGGTGAAGGTGCCGCCGATGGGCAAATACAATCCTGGTCAGAAACTCTATTATCTGGGAATCCTTGGGGCGGGAATCGCCATCGCCATTTCCGGCTTCGCCATCTGGTTTATGAAGGACAATGCGACGGTGATGCTCGTTTCACATCTGGTGCATAATATTGCATTCTGTGTCTTCGCTATCGCTGTTCCGGTTCATATCTATCTGAGCACACTGGCCAATCCGGGAACGTTCCAGATTATGGTGAACGGCATGCTGCCGCTCAGCGACGCCAGAAAGAAATATCCCAAATGGATAAAGGCGGTCGGCAAGATGTAATGACGACCTATTCGCCAACCTAATATGAGGAGAAAAGGGGATACATCTGTATCCCCTTTTCTGTCTACAATGAAAAGACTGCTTGTATGTGTTTTGGTCCTGTTCCTCTTCGGTACGGCCTATGCCGAGGAAAAAAGATTTGACATACCGATTGGCGACTCTCCATCCCAGGGACCGGTCGACGCACCGGTCACGATTATCGAGTTTATTGATTTCCAGTGACCCCACTGTGTCGCGGCCGGTCCGGTCGTCAAACAGATACTGCAGAGCTATCCTGGAAAAATCCGTCTGGTTGTCAAAAACTATCCCTACAAATATCGTGATTTCTCGAGAATTGCGGCTGAGGCCTCTCTTGCCGCTGCAGATCAGGGGAAATACTGGGAGATGCACGACATCCTGCTCACCCGTTCGCCAAAGCTGGACAAGGCTAGTCTGATTAGCTATGCTGAAGAGCTGGGACTCGACGTGAAGAAATTCACGGAATCCATCGACAGCGGCAGATACGCAAAGGATATAGACGGCGATATCCAGCTTGCCGAATCAATAGATCTCTACAACACACCGACCATTTTCATCAACGGTATTCAAATCATCGGCGAACGCCCCTTCGATGCTTACAAGAAGATCATCGACGAGGAATTATAACAAGCAGGGAGGTGACCGGATGAGAAAGACAGGTTGGCTCGTTTTCATTGCCCTTTGCCTGCCGGTATATGGATTTGCCGGTCAGCTCGAGCCGTTCAAGGATATTCCAATTCCTCTGCAGAACCCACAGACGCCTGAGAAAATCGAATTGGGTAAAAAGCTGTTCTTCGACCGGCGGTTATCCGGTGACGGGACTATGAACTGCGGAACCTGCCATGATCCCCAGCAGGGATACAGCGATGGCCTCGATATCTCGCTGAGCTATCCCACGACCAAAAACTGGCGTAACTCGCCAACGCTGTTTAATGTCGGACTCCAAAAGACCCTTTTTCATGACGGTCGGGCAGAAAGCCTTGAAGATCAGGCAATTTTCCCTATGATGTCGGCCTATGAAATGAATCAGAACCTTGATTTCGTGGAAGAAGAGATTCGTTCCGTGCCGGAATACGTTGCCGAGTTTGCCAAAGCTTTTGGCGATCCTGAGGTCAATCTGCAACGTATTGCCATGGCGATTGCCGCATTCGAGCGCACGATCGTTTCGAATGATTCGCCACTTGACCGCTACCTCGGCGGAGATACCAAGGCTCTTTCGCCACAGGCCTTGAAAGGGTATGAGGTTTTTACCGGCAAGGGGCAGTGTGTCAATTGCCACTATGGCGTCAATCTTGCGGATGACAAGTTCCATGTCCTCAATGTCAAAGAGAATCCCGAGCACCTGAAGGATCCGCGGATCGCCGCGACCCGCCGATTCGTCGCCAAGGTGTATAAGTATGAAGGATATCGGACACTGGCCGAGGATCCAGGCAGATATCTCATCACCAAAGATCAGAAAGACTGGAAGGCATTCAGAACACCAACGTTGAGGGAGATCGCCAGTACTGCGCCCTATATGCATAACGGCATCCACGCAACACTCGACGAGGTCATCGAGTTTTTTGATGCAGGGGGTGAAAAAGGGTCCAAGGTCCTGAAACCGCTGCAGCTGACCTCCGGGGAAAAAGAGGATCTGAAGCTTTTCCTCGAAGAAGGATTGACCGGAACACCGACCACTTTCAAGTACCCAAAGATTCCATAAGGAGAAGTATGACAATCGATATTCAGGCTTTGATTATACAGCGGCCGCATCTTAAGGACCCGCTCGAACTTTACGCCAGATGGCAGCGTTTTCACCAGGAGGCTGCCGAACTTCTGCCCAAGGAGCGATCGGCCTTAGCGGCGGAGGACTCCAAAGCGTATTCGCGGGAAAGCGCCGGAGATGTCTTCCGCTTATTTGCCTCTATTTTCGATCTGCCCAGTGAAGCCTTTGAACCGCTGTGCCGGGCTCTGGAAGAGGGCTCTGTTGATTTCATGCGTCTGCCGCTCGACGAGATTCCGGCCTTTCCGGCCATCGGTTGCAGCGAAGATGAAATGGCCGCCATTCTTTTTTTGCTCAGCAGGCCATACTTTCTTGCTCTGCGGCAGGCCTTTCCGCTTGACGGCAGTCAGTGGGAGGAAGGTCGTTGCCCTCTCTGTTCCGCACATCCGGCCCTTGCAACCATTATTGAAGGACCCAAGCGACTTCTCCACTGTTCCTTCTGCGGCACTTCCGGTTCCTACAGGTTTATCGGCTGCCCGAACTGCGGTACCGAGGATGTGAAAAAACTCAACACCATCGTGTCCGAGGATGAAGCGGGATTCCGGGTTGTTACTTGTGATGGCTGTAAAAGCTATGTGAAAATTGTCGAGAGTACTGCGCTTAAAGATATGACGATCGATCTGGTGGATATCGCCAGTCTGCCTCTCGATATCATTGCCCAGGAAAAGGGCTACATGCGTAGGGCGCCAAATCCCATCAGTTTGAAAAAGATGGACTGATCAGGCTTCTCAGGAGCGTAAATCCTCTTCAGTTGTCTGAAAATGTTGTACCGGTAGAATATTGATGCGTCCGAGTCTTCCCCTTTCACAGGGGTGAGACCAGGGCGCATTCTTTGTTTCTGGCCTTGAATGGACTCATTGGTCTGCCATCATCGCTGACGCGTCCTCGGCAGTTCCATATTCTCCAGACCAAAAAACCTCCTGTGATTTCAAAGAAATTTCGGCCAGGGAGAAGAAATCGTTGCGCCGGCCTTCATCACCTGTTTCAGCCGTGGAGAGATCTCCAGTTCTGGCTGGAAATCTCTCTCAACTCTGTGTGTTTAGCTTTGACATGCTGGAATATTGGGTATATGTTATTTAAGTGTAGGCTTAAATACCTGATCGAGGGATATCAGTCTCTAACCTGATTAACTCTCCTCGATGAGGAGGATGAGCAGGAAGGCGATTGCCTCGGAGATCTGCTTTCCGCCAGATGAACAATATAAGGAGACGCCATGAAAAAAGGGGAAAAACTGGTAATTGTCGGATGTAGCGGGGCAGGTGGCCCAGCGGCCATGATGGCAAAAAAACTCATGCCAGAAGTCGATGTCACGATTGTTCGTAAGGAAGAATTTTTTATCGTCAGGTGAGCTCTTCCCCATGTCGTAGCCGGTCTGGCTGCCAGTGGATCAATTGTCGTTCCTGATACAATGCTTGCAGGTATGGGGATAAATGTTGTGCAGGATGAAGTGACGAAGATCGATGCCGCCCAAAAAACTGTTTTTGTTTCTGGAGGCAATACCTATCCTTATACTAAACTGTTCCTCGCTACAGGTTCGAGCTCATTCGTGCCGCCGATCGAGGGAAATGATCTCGAAGGGGTCATGACCTTGCGAGGGTTGCCCGATGCAGTAAAAATTAAATCTTATCTTGCCGAGAATAAAGTTAAAAACATTCTTTTTATCGGGGCCGGTTTTATCAGTATGGAGATTGCTTCTCTCCTCGCCGAAACCAATCCGGACTGCTTCAACATCACTGTAATTGAATTGATGGACCGGCCGCTGCCTCTCATGCTCGACAAAGAAATGAGCGATGTCGTCAGTGACTATCTCAAGGAAAAGGGGTTGCTCATCAGGACGGGAGAAAAGGTGGAGAAACTGCTGGGGCGGGACCGGAAGGTCGTCGGGGCTCAACTCTCTTCCGGAGAAGTTCTCGACGCGGATATGGTTTTCATGAATGTCGGTGTCCGGCCCAATATTCAACTTGCCGCAGACATTGGGCTGGAGATGGGCAAATTCGGAATTAAAGTGAATACTTTCCAGGAGACATCGGACCCTGATATACTGGCCGGTGGCGACTGTGTGGAAAAATTCAATTTCATCACCAAAAAACCGACACCGGGACAACTCAGGGGACCTGCGGTAGTTCAGGGAAGGTTGGCAGCCAAAAGGCTTGCCGGGTACGATATTGAATTTCCTGGAGTGCTGGATGCAGGTGGGTGCAAAATGTTTGACATGACCATCACCGCTACCGGCTTTACTGAGGAAAATGCCATAAAAGAGGGCTTTGCGACTGTGAGTGCGGTCGTCGACTCGCGGAGCAAGCATGGCATGATCCCGGGAATGAAACCATGGAAGCTGAAACTGGTCTTTGATAAAGAGACGCAGAAACTTATAGGCGGCCAGATAGTGAGTCAGTCCATTGCGCCTGCTCGGGAAATTGATGCAGTTACCGCATTTATCCTGGGTGGAAAAACAATTTCCGAACTCACGACGTTCACTTCCGCCTGCAATCCGGATATCTCGTCCGAACCGAGTGCGGAACCTATCACCATTGCCGCAGAGCAGGCCCTGCAGAAGCTGAAAAAGGGATAAAGACAGTCTCTCTGCTCGATTTCAGCAAAGCAATGCTTCCCAAATGTTTCGCCAGGCCGGCTTTATTGAGTGCAATCCCGGCTTGGCGAAACGAGATTATTTAAGGGACTGCAGGCGCTTCTCAAATTCTCCGGGAGTGAAATGATAGACCTGGGTGCCGTAGCACTCAACGGCAAATGAGGCGCAGGCGCTGCCAAGTAGGGCGCTCTCCTCGATGTTTTGACCTTGTATCAGGCCGCTGATCAGGCCTCCCCGGTAGGCATCGCCGGCACCGGTGGGATCCAATACCTGCCGCGCCGGGCAGGCTGGGATTTTTTTCTCGCCCGCTGAGCCGTAGATCATGGAACCTGCTTCACCGAGCGTGATGATGGTGGTTTCGGCCTTGCCGAGGAGTTCTTCCTTTTTGAGGCCGGTTTTATCGAGAATGAGATCGAACTCATAATCGTTGACGATGAGGATCTTTGCCCCGGTGATTGCCGACAGCAGATCCTCGGCCTGCAGCACCGGCAGGGCCTGTCCGGGATCGAAGATGTAGGGAATGCCTGCGCTTTGGCAGTGGCGGGGGTAGCGTATCATGTCGTCGAGGTTGCCGGGTGAGACGAGGAACAGGGTTTCTTTGGGATCAATGCCCGTGAAATCAAATTCGGAAGAAAATTTCATGGCGCCGGGATTAAAACCGGTTATCTGGTTGTCGGCCTTGTCGGTGGTGATATAGGCCCCTGCTGTCAGTTCCTGTGGTATCACCTTGATTCCGTCCCTGACAATGTTATTCTTTTCTAGCCATTCAAAATACTTATGGTTGTCGCTGCCGATAGTGGCGGTGATCAGGGGCTTCTCTCCCATCAACGTCAGGGCGTAGGCGATGTTGCCGGCCGTTCCGCCATAGTTCTCGGTAACTCCGTCCACCTGGAAGCAGACGTTGAGAACATGAATTTTATCGGGCAGGATATGGTCGGAGAAGTACTCCGGAAAGTTCATTATTCTGTCGTAGGCCAGTGAGCCGGAAACGAATACTTTCATGGTATTCAACCTCGTGCGTGGATTCTGAATGGATGGGTGGGACAGCCGGACCATAGGGGGCCGGGCGCGCTCTTTTTCGCCTGCCGCTGACTGTTGGCGATAATGGGCCTTGTTTAACATACGTCCGGTCGGAGTGTCCAATGAATAGTAAAAGAGGCGGATTTCCCTGTTCCCAGAGTCCACCTATGTTGTATTCTCAGGGAGGAAGCGCCGGCTCCAGGTCGGTGAAATATCATGCATCACATGTTTGGAGGATATGATGGATCTGAGATCACTGAGGGCCGCGGCAAAGGACAGGCTCAAGGGCTATTGTCGCGTTTGCCCAAGCTGTAATGGCGTTGTCTGCGCGGGAGAGGTGCCGGGGATCGGTGGCGTCGGCAGCGGCAGTTCGTTTACTGCCAATATCGAGGCCCTGGCAGAATGGCGGTTGAATATGCGGACCATTCACGCGGTCAAAGAGGTCGATACGCGCTGTTCTCTGTTTGGTCTGGAACTTGCCATGCCGATACTCGCAGCGCCGATGACCGGTGTCTCCTACAATTTTGGCGGAGGCATGACCGAAGGAGAATTCACTGATCATATGATCGATGGCGCCAGGCAGGCCGGGACACTCGGCATGACTGGTGATGGCGCTGATCCGGTGATGTTTGATAGCGGTATCGATTCGATCACAAAGATGGAAGGTCGGGGAATCCCCTTCATCAAACCCCGGGCCCAGCAGGAGATTCTTCGGCTTCTCGGCAAAGCCGAAGCGGCTGGCGTGCCGGCAGTCGGCATGGACATCGATGGCGCCGGTCTTGTCACCATGGCCCTGAAAGGCCAACCGGTTGGGCCGAAGACGATCGATGAACTGCGGGAGATCATCGCAGCCACCAGACTTCCCTTTATCCTCAAAGGTATCATGACGGTTGATGAGGCAGAACTGGCGGTTGAAGCCGGGGCTGCAGCAATCGTCGTCTCAAACCACGGTGGCAGGGTGTTGGACAGCACCCCTGGCGTGGCGGATGTCCTGCCCGATATCGCGGCGGCGGTCAAGGGGCGGATGACCATCCTGGCCGATGGCGGTATCCGCTCGGGGGCCGATGTCCTGAAGTATCTTGCTCTGGGCGCCGAGGCGGTCCTTGTCGGCCGCCCGCTTGTGATCGGGGCCTTCGGCGGCGGTGGCGAGGGTGTCGCTTTTTTGCTGAAAGCCATGAAAAATGAGCTGGTGCAGGCGATGCTCCTGACCGGTGTGGCGAACGTCCGTAATGTTCGGCAGGAAATACTCTTCGGCTGGTAGAGTATCCCCTGATTTCTGTAAAAAGGTGATTTTCCAGCAGGCATCAACGCCTGATAGACTGATTCACAGCAGTCGGTGTTGACATGTTGAGAGTCTTTCTTATTTTAACAGAAGGCGGTTGCAGCCGGTAATTGGCTGATTTTCCCTTCAAGGTTTGTTTCGTCTCCAAAGAACCGGGGCGCAATATCCTGCAAAGGGCGTCGTCGTGGGGGCACTGGCAGGCAGCTCCCATCATACCATTCTGTTCATCTAAGGAGAATCGTTATGGCACATACATGTAAGACATGCGGGGCGATGGCGGATGATCCTGGTCATCTCTGTAACCCCACCCAGGAAAAAATTTCTTGTTCGTACTGCAACCAGTCGGATGTTGGTACCAACCATATCTGCAAAGAAAAGATGGCGGCGATGAAATACTCCTGCCAGAGCTGCGGACGGGTTGCGCCGGATGCAAGTGGTCTCTGCAAACCGGGGGAAATCGTCTGAACCTGAGGCCTTGAAAGACTGGTTATATCGCAGAACGGGGCGTCTTCCGGAAGGAGGGAGACGCCCCGTTCCTGTTTCAGGTGAGATTCCTGTTGTCAGCGGTAGATCTCGGGGTAATCAATCTTCCATTTCCGGTGGAACCACAGCCAGTGATCCGGATAGCAGGTGATGATCTGTTCGAGTCTTTCGTTCTGCCTGCGCGTCAGGGTCTCGATATCCTCTTTCAGTTCGCCGTGCTCGATCGGCACCTCCGGCAGGAAAACGATGCGATGCCGTCGCGGATCCTTTTCCCGGACGGTGAACATCGGTACCAGTGGCACCTTGTATTTCTGGGCCAGGCTGGGAGCGATATAGAGAGAGGTGGTCGGGTGGCCGAAAAAATGAGAGGAAATTCCCTCCTGACGATTGGCATTCTGGTCAGCGAAGATTACCAGGTCTTCACCTTGTCTGAGGTGCTGAATGGCCTCCTTCAGTCCTTTGTTTTTGTAGATGATGTTCACCCCGAGATCGGTGTTGTAGCGATATCTGATATTTTCAACAAGCGGGTTGTCGATGCGGCGGACTATGAAGTTGAGGCGGTTATAGTGCCTGGCATAATAGAGATGGCCCATCTCCCAGTTGCCGAAATGGGCACCGAGGAGGATAACCGATTTGCTCTTTTCCTTGGCCGCAAGAAGGTGCTCCTCTCCCTCTACGTCTACCATGCTGTCGACATATTCTGCCGTTTTAGCCGAAGATTGCTTGAATTTGAGGAATTCCTGGCCAATCATGCCGAACTGCCGGAAATTATTGCGGACAATCTTGCGGATTTGATTCTCACTGATCTCCTGACCATAGGCAAAGCGCAGGTTGGCCTCGGCAATACGCCGGTGTTTTTTTGCGAAAAGATAGAGAAAATCACCGAGACCTCTGCCTATAGCCAGCCAGGCTGAACGGGGCATGCAGTTGCTGAACAGGTGATATCCGGTTACAGCATGCAGGGCCAGGTGATCTGTTGTCGAGTGTTCTGGATGTGTGGTCATCAAAATCAAAGGCGGATTAAAGTATTACCGGGCCCTGGTGCATGTCTGCGGCCGGCTTATGAGCTTGAAAAAATATCTAAACTGCATCATAACATAGCGTGACGAACAGGATTTTTCATTCTAAAAGCAACAGATAGTGACTTCAATGGCGGACTGTTCCGACCTGAGTCAACTTTTATTATTATAACAGGGGAATAGACTTTTAACGAGGGGGTACGACATGATCATCAGGGGGGATCGGCAGAGTCTGGAAGGGAAAGCGGCCTGGATACTGGCGGAAAATATCCAGGACACGTTGACTCGCCAGAGGCAGGTAGTGCTGGCTGTGCCCGGTGGGAGAAGTGTCGGAGGCGTCTTTCGATGTCTTGCCCGGGAAAATGTCGATTGGGAAAGGGTGCATATCTTTATGGTGGATGAACGCCTTGTGCCGCAAGGGCATCCGGATTGCAATTTTAGGGTTGTCGAAGAGAACCTGCAGGATATCGTTGCCTTTCCGTCGATGCATCCCTTTATCTTCACCCCCGACCAAGAACAAGCAGGAGTGGAGGCTTATCACCGGGAACTGGCGGATCTGGGAGGGAGATTCGATATAGTTCTGGTCGGCTGCGGCGAGGATGGTCATATCGCCGCAATCTTTCCCGGGTATCACGAACCTGAGTCTGATACGGAGGATTTTCTCCTGCTGCGGGACGCTCCCAAACCCCCTGCAGGCCGAATGACGGCCTCAATCAGGCTTTTGTTGCGAGCACAGGTCGGGGTGGGACTGTTCTTCGGTTCCGAGAAGAGGAATGCGCTTTGTCGTCTCTTCGATGAGGCAATTCCGGTACAGGATTGCCCCGCCAAAATCCTTCGACTTCTACCTCAGCATTATATCATCACAGATCAGGAGGGGTGCCCGTGAAAAGCCTCGTCGAATCCCAGATGGTGATTATTTTCGGTGCTACGGGAGACCTGACCAGGCGCAAGCTGATACCTTCCCTGTATCATCTCGAGCGGAAAAAGCTTCTTACGCGCTGCACTCCCATAGTCTGTCTGGGGCGTCAGGATTATTCCCGCGAGGAGTTCCTGCAGTCTCTTGATATCAACGGTTCCGTCGACAATCTCAATTCCCAGGTCTGGCAAAGTCTTGCTGAGAGAATTGAATATCACAGGATGGATCTTGAATCGGTCTTGGCCGATGACTTTCAAAGCTGCATAGCCGGAATTCGCCAGCGATATGCCTGTGCCGGGAATAGCCTGGTTTATCTGGCTCTGCCTACCCGGGTTTTTCAGGGCACGGCCCGATTGCTCTCGACCTTGCAGGAGCAGACAGGCTGGCTGCGGGTGGTTTTTGAAAAACCCTTTGGCGAAGACGCACGTTCTGCAGCCGAGCTCAACGCCAGTATCAGGTCCGTGCTGGACGAAGAGCAGATCTTCAGGGTTGATCATTATCTCGGAAAAGAGCTGGTGCAGAATATTCTCACCCTGCGCTTTGCCAATACGCTCTTTGCCTCCGCCTGGGACAGCAAGTCGATTGACCATGTGCAGATAACCGTCAGCGAGACCCTCGGCGTTGAAAAGCGGGCGGGATATTATGACCGGAGCGGGGCTGTCAGGGATATGGTCCAGAACCACCTGCTCCAACTCCTGGCTTTTGTCGCCATGGAGACGCCCAAATCGCCCAATCCGGAATCTTTGCGTGATGAGGCGGTGAATGTCATCAGGCAGCTGGAGCCTGTGGCCAGGGAGGATGTAGTTTTGGGCCAGTATCTCGAAGGTGAGGTCGACGGGGATCGGGTCTCGGGGTATTGCCAGGAGCCGGGAGTGGCGGCTGACTCGACAACCGAGACGTATGTGGCATTCAGAGCGTTGATCGACACGGAGCGCTGGCGGGGAGTGCCCTTTTATCTGCGAACCGGCAAGCGGTTGGGCAGGCGTTTCGCCGAGATCCGGCTGGTGTTGAGGCAATCGGCTGACACTGCGGCCATCTTCGGGCCGGTGGCGGCCAATACAATTATCATCAGAATCCAGCCGGACGAAGGAATCGCCCTGGCGTTTAACGTTCGGAGCCCGGGCGAGTCGGGGCGAACCGAATCAGTTTTGATGGATTTCTGTCACCATTGCCACTTTGGCCCAAACACTCCCGAGGCCTATGAGGCTATTCTGCGCAATGTCATGCTGGGTGAGCGCAATATCTTCCCTCGCTGGGACTGGATTGAGGCCAGTTGGCATTATATTGACCACCTGCGTGCGGTGGCAGCCAGGCCTGTTGGTTATGCCGCGGGCAGTTCCGGTCCACTCGAGGCCGATACCCTGCAGGCGGGCAACCATCATGTCTGGCATGAAGGAGTGACTCGGCAAATCCTGCCCCTCCCTTTCCACCACGTGAGGAGGTCAGACTGAAATATGTTGTAAAAAACCAACGACCGTCTGAACAAAACGCCTGTCACATTATACGACTCTCATTAAGGTGATAGGTGTTTGTGCGATGTGTGCTGACAGGTCATAATGTTTGTGCGGTTGACGTGTCGATCTGCTGGTTATAACTGGTGCGATTTGCTGAAAATACTGAAATCATGATGAATTCTAATTATTTACGTATTGCTTTTCTTGCTGTTTGCTTGTTATTTTGCTTATGTGCCTGATTGTAAAAGAGAATATCTTGCAATTGCAGGAAATTTGGCTATTTGAGAAAACATCTTGACAGCCACTGCGGCCAAATGTAAGAGTTTTAAATAAAGAATTTAATTAAATACCTCTGTCTTAAATGTCCTCATTGTGGACATTTGTAGTATATAAAGAGAGTTGCCTCGTCAAGCTATGGGTTTTTTATTGTTGAAAATGGTGGTCTATAGTTGTCTATTGCCTGTGATTGAGCCTTGGGGATCTGATGCACATATTGAAATCTTGTCATCGTTTTCCATGCCTGATCCTTCTTTCTGCTCTTGATGTCAGATGTGGCACAACGACGATTTTATCTTTCATGTGTATGTTGTGCAAAGAGTCACGTCAATGAACAAAGAATGAGCGGCAGGGATATTCTGGAAAGGCTGTTGGATGCAAGCATGTCCGGCAAGCACAAGGGTTGAATGATTCAGCTAGGCTAGAGCGGTTTCGCCTTTTGTGTCATTCTCTTTGTTCAGAGTGCGGAGCAGTCCCACGGGCATTTCTTCGAAGAGCACTTATGTCGGGGCTGATTGACCGGGGCTGGCTGGATGAAAATTGATGATGAGAGTACAATTTGTCGTCAGACAGGGAAATGCGAGATATTAACTTGGAGTGTACGAGCATGAGAATTGATGATTTGGAGAAATTGAAGAGTGAAAACCTGGAGACTCTGCCATCCGCCGAACGTCGCAATTTTCTGCGATTGGGACTGGCAGTTACAGGTGTCTATCTGGGTGGTACCGTCTTGTCCTTGACCTCGGTTCGCACAGCGGAGGCAGCGGATCTTGTGCCTGAGCCAGGGAAATATCCCTACAGCCCACACTATACGATGGTTATCAGAGAGAAACTCTGCATAGACTGTGAACGGTGCAAGGATGCCTGCGTGAAGACCAACGGTGTCCCGGTCTATGGTTTCCGCACCACAATCCTGGAGAGGCGCAGGGCAATCGCCAATGGCGGCCATGAGACTATCTTTATGCCTGTATTGTGCAATCATTGCAATCGGCCGCCTTGCGTTCGTGTCTGTCCTACTACTGCTACCTGGAAGGATGAGAAGACCGGCATTGTTGTTATGAATCCCGCGCGCTGCATCGGTTGCAAGACCTGTATGACGGCCTGTCCTTACAATGCCAGGTATTTCAAGGAAGAAACACGGGCCGTGGATAAATGCGATTTCTGCTGGGAAAGCCGTTTGTCAAAAGGTGAAAAGACTACAGCCTGTTCCGAGGCCTGTCCGGCAGATGTGCGTGTCTTCGGTGATCTTTCCGATCCCAAGAGTCGGGTTTATGAACTGCTGCACGCCCCTGAGACGGTAATCTGGGTCCTTCGTCCGGAAACGGGAGCACTGCCGAATATTTATTATGTGAATGTCTAAGGTTGATTACTGGTTTACTGGTATTCCAGCTCGCTTCTACTGTCCGGGATGCGTGCGTATGACGATCAGGCGGCAAGATGAGCGATGTTGATTCACGGGAGAAGAAAAATATGAAAAAGAGTATGTTTGCAGTAGTCCTTGGTGTTCTGCTGTTGTCTGGCGCATGGCTGATGGCGGCAGAAGAAAAGAAGGCCGCAGAGCCCTACGACGAGGATACGTACGGGCCTGAGGCTCCGATTATCTGGGATAAACCTGTGAAGAGCGTGGTCTTCGACCATAAAATTCACACCCAGGCCAATGAACTTAGCTGCGATTCGTGCCATGACGACCTGTTCACCATGGAGGCTGGTGCAGCCCAGGAGAAAGATGATTTCACCATGGAAACGCTGTATAACGGCGGCTACTGCGGTGCCTGTCACGACGGCTCGACGGCATTTGCCTCTAACAAGCGCTGTACTGCCTGTCACATAGGGGTCCGCGGTAAGGCCAGGCTGGAAGGCGGCACGGCCGCCGCCGCTGGAGGACATGCCAAAGAGTGAGTGTGTTGAAGTGCAAATGGAGTTGCGAAAAGGGCTGGAGTTACTCCAGCCCTTTTCGCGTTTTCTGTCAGTCCGGTTTGTCTCTTAGATGAACTCCGGGTCGGTGGCCCTGATCATCGCAAAACCGCCCTGGATGAGCCGTGTATGGGTGATTCCCTTGGAGCTGAGAAATATCTGGGTCTCATAGGCGCGCGGTCCGGTGTCGCAGAGAAGAAAGAATGGTTCATCCGCGGGAATATCCCCGACCCTGCGGCGCAATTGCTCATGGGGGATGTTCAGCCAACTCTCGCCGTATTTTTCTTTGAACGGCGCCGCTTCCTTTTCTCCCCGGATATCCAGGACCCTGGTTTTATGATGGGCAAACTCGTTAAGGAAGTCTGCAGCGTCAATGGGCCGGTCGAAGCCCGCCAGAATATTGTCGAGGACATTGCCGGCATTATTGATCACGTCCATCGCCGAAGCATACGGCGGTGCATATGCTGTTTCCAGGCAGCATACTTCATCAACATCCAGACCATGCTGGAGGAGAACGGCAACGGTGTCCACCCTGGCCTTTACAGCCACACCATTTTTACCCGCCGCCTCGATTCCCAGAATCTTTCGAGACTTCTTGTCCGCCAGCAGGGAAATATAGATGAGTTCTGAACTTGGATAGAAATGGGCATGATCTGCCTGGGCAACAACTGCATATACCGGGTCGAAGCCGGTTTCTTTCGCCTGTCTGTATGTCAGGCCTGCTTTGCTCACACCCAGATCGAAGATTTTAATGCAGAAGGTGCCGACCGTCCCTTTGAAATGACTTTGTCCTCCGCTGATATTAGTAGCTATGATCCGTCCCTGTCTGTTGGCGAGGGAACCCAGGGCCATGAGCATGTTCTCGCCGCTGATCAAGTTGCGTACCTCGACGCAGTCTCCTCCCGCGTAGATATCCGGATCACTGGTTCGCATCCGCCGGTCAACGCTGATTCCTCCTGAGCGCCCTATCGACAGGCCGGCATCTCGGGCCAATGAGGTGTTTGGCCTGACTCCGGCGGCGAGTATCACCATGTCGACTTCCAGGGCCCTCTTCGAGGTGTTGACCAGAAGCTTGCCGGTCGGCTCGATCCTTGAAATCTCATGCACCCTTGCCTCCAGCAGCAGATCGACACCATGCTTCTCCATTTCTTTGGCGGCTACCCGGGCGATGCATTTGCCGAGCAGGGTAGGCATGACCTGGTCTTCCATTTCGATAAGCGTGGTCTCGATACCCCAGAGGTCGGTCATGGCCTCAGTGATTTCCAAGCCGATTGCTCCAGCACCGATGACGGCTACCTTGCCAACGCTCCCCTTGGCCATCAACGACTTGATGGTTTCGGCGTCATGCAGGTCGGATACAGTGAAGACTCCGGGAAGATCAACACCCGGAAAAGGCGGCCGTACAGCTCTTGCGCCAGTTGCAAGCACCAGTTTGTCGTAGCTCAGGAGCTCCTCTTCGCCGGTATCCAGATGGCAGACCCTGACCTGTTTTTCGCGCCGCTTGATTTCCCTGGCCTCAACCCGGGTGAGAACCTTCACTCCTTTGCAGTTTTCAAAAAATGCCGCGTCGCGAACGGCATGTGAGGTGGTTGAATACAATTCCTCGATGTCACTTATATCTCCCCCGACATAATAAGGAATACCGCAGCCTCCGTAGGAAATGAGATTATCTCGGTCGATGAGTGTGATCTCGGCCTCCGGATCGAGTCTTCTAAGCCGGCATGCCACTTTCGGGCCGAGGGCGACTGCACCAATGATCAACACTTTTTTCGACATACTTTACCTCTTCTGGGGGGAGACGTGGCCATGGATAAACCACTTGATCAGTTTTATTATAAGGTATCATGTTAATTGTTTTCAGGATGAAGGCAATACCACAATGTGTGTATTTGCACATATTTCATGAGAATTATTTACCTCAGTAGGGTAAGCTCTTAATGATCTGAACCGGGTGTCAGCCCGGCTCGCAGGTCGGATAATTGAACAGCGGGGCAGGAGTGTCATGAAGGCATCGCAGAAAAGCACTATTTCCAGTAATGCCAACGAGATCATCCTCGAAAGCATCTCGGACGGGGTCTTTACCGTCGATCATGAATGGCGGATAACCTCATTCAACCGAGCGGCCGAGGAGATTACCGGGGTTCCCCGCGAAGAGGCCATAGGTCGTTTTTGCTGGGAGGTCTTTCGCTCGAATATGTGCGAAGGCGATTGTGCCTTGAAAAGGACCATGAAGGAAGGAAAATCGTTTGTAAGCTCATCGACATATATCATCAGTAAGGATAAGAAGCGCATCCCTATCTCGGTCTCTACCGCCCTGTTGAAAAATGCCGATGATGTGGTCCTCGGCGGTGTCGAGACGTTTCGCGATGTCAGCGTGGTCGAGGAATTGCGCCGGGAGCTGAGCGGTAGTGTGCAGATGGGCGATATGATCAGCCGCAGCAAGACGATGAAACATATTTTCGGCATTCTTGAACAGGTTGCGCTGAGCGAAAGCACTGTACTCATTGAGGGTGAAACCGGGACCGGCAAGGAACTCCTGGCCAGGGCCATCCACAACCTGTCAAATCGGCGGGACCTATCGTTTATCGGGATTAATTGCGGTGCCCTGCCGGATACCCTGCTGGAGTCGGAATTGTTCGGTTATAAGGCCGGGGCCTTTACCGGGGCGGAGAAGGACAAGCCCGGTATCTTTGTGCAGGCGGAAGGGGGGACCATCCTTCTCGATGAGATGGGTGATACCAGTGCTTCCTTCCAGGTCAAACTGTTGCGCGTTTTGGAAGAGAGGGAATTTGCGCCGCTCGGTGCAGTGAAGAGCCAGAAGGTCAACGTCAGGGTCATTGCCGCCACCAACCGGGATCTCTCCCGGATGGTCGGTGAGGGCATGTTCCGGCGCGATCTCTTTTACCGCATCAATATCATCCACCTGAAACTGCCGCCACTGCGGGAACGCAGCGAAGATATCCCCATCCTCGTTGAAAAGTTCATTGCCAAGCTCAACCGGCTCAAGGATCGAAACGTCACTGGTATCGACAATGAGGCCCTGGCGGTGCTCATGTCCCATGCCTATCCAGGTAATATCAGGGAGTTGGAAAATGTTATCGAACATGCCTTTGTCCTCTGCTCCGAAGGGACGATAGGTGTGCGGCATCTCCCTTTTTCTCTCGTTGCCTCATCTCACGTACCGGCCGATAGCCCGGCTGTTTTCGGTAGCCCTTTGGTTTCTCTTGATGCGGCAGTCGGTTCCGCTGAGGAACGGGTCATCCTCGAGGCTCTCAGGCGCAATAATTACAATCGCCGGATGGCCGCCGAGGAGTTGGGAATGCACAAGAGCACCTTGTTTCGTAAACTCCGCCGACTAGGCATAGAGCTGCCTCCCGGAGACGGCCGCTCGGTCTTGAAAAAATCTTAAATACAGTCGCATTATTGCGACTGTCTGCAATGTTCTGCTTTCTTATGGGTCGCATATTTGCGACTCTTTCTTGCTGTTTCTTTGCCGGCTCATTGTTCGATGCACCCTCCATACTCTCGATATACTTATTAAAAAAAGATTTTCTTAATCTCCTGCAGTGGTTGGCATGGCGCTTGCTGTGCATATGCTAAATATAAAAAGGGAGAGACAGCCATGAACATCGCCATGACTGTTTGGGGTGACCGGGTCTCGCCAGTACTTGACTGTGCGCGGACGCTGTTGGTTGCCGAAATAGATCAGGACCAGATAGTGAACAGGAGATACCAGCATTTCGAAGCTGAATCTCTCGCCAATATGTTGCGTTTCCTGGTCCAAAACGGAGTAAAAGTTCTGGTCTGCGGCGCGGTTTCCCAGGAACCGGCCCATTGCATCGAGGACCTCGGTATCGAGCTTCTGCCTTTTGTCGCCGGAGACGTCGAAACGATTCTCGCAGTTCTGGCCCGGAGAGGATCAGTTGCGGCTTTTGCCATGCCGGGATGCAGATGTAAAGGGCGCTGCAGGATGTTGGAGTGTCCAGTTTCTCAGAGAAAGATGAGAACGGGTGATGCATAATTCTGCGGATGAGAGAAAACATGATGTATCAGGAGGATAGACTATGCCGGGTATGAATCGCAAGGGGTCGGACGGCTCAGGATTGCCTGCCGGTGGTGGCAGAGGGATGTGTCGAAGAAGTGTTGACGGGACGACTGGTCGGCAGGGAAGCGGTCAGGGAATCGGTTGTGGCCAGGGAAGAGGACGGGGGCTGGGGCAGGGGCAGAGGCAGGGAAACCCCGGCTGCGCCTTGAACAGAAATCCTGCCAATCCTCCCGCTGGCGCGGATACTGCAGCCGGCTCACCCATGAGCACAGAGACCCCTCTCCTGTCGTTGGCTGAAAAAGAGGAGAATCAAAAACTTCTCGATAGACTGATGAACAAGGTCAAGATGCTGGAAATCGGTACACAACAGGATAAATGATGGAGAACAGAATGCTGAGTATTTTATTGGCCAGCAGGGAACATGAAAGTCTGGCCAGGTTTGCGGCTGGTTTGTGGCAGAAGAACGATATTGAACTGCTGCACGTTGATTCGGCGGCGGATGGCTTGAAATCGGCTGAACGAGATACAGTTGATCTGGTGGTGGTCGGAGAAGAATTGACGGATATGACGCCGGTTGAGTTTGTCACACAATTGGTGCGTGTTCGACCAACTATCAACTGTGCGATGGTCAGCAATCTTAGCCATGATGATTTTCACGAGGCCACAGAAGGGCTGGGGGTGCTGATGCAGCTTCCGCCCAATCCCTCCGGTGCTGATGCTGAAGTTCTCCTGCAGAAGGTTGAGGCCTTGGCTAGTCTGTTTACCAGGCGGGTGGAAAAGGGAGCTGAAAAATGATCATCAGCGTTGCAAGCGGCAAAGGCGGCACCGGCAAGACTACCGTCTCGACAAATATGGCCATAAGCCTGGGCGATGCCTGTACCCTTCTTGACTGCGACGTTGAGGAGCCCAATGCCCATCTCTTTCTTCATCCCCATATCAATAGGAGTGAGACGGTTACTACCTTTATTCCTGAAGTGGATCAGGAGCGGTGCACTTTTTGTCGTAAATGCGCGGAAATATGCAGGTATAGAGCTATAGCCGTGGTGGGCCAAAAGGTCCTTGTATTTGAAAATCTGTGCCACAGTTGTGAGGGGTGTCTCGTGGTTTGTCCCGACGGGGCGATACGAGAGGGAAAACGGGAACTGGGCGTAGTCGAATGGGGAGAAGGTTCCGGCGTCGAGATGATCCAGGGCAGGCTCCGGGTCGGTGAGGCAATGTCGCCGCCGCTTATTAAAAAGGTCCGGTCGTATGCCGATCTTGACAGGACGGTAATTATCGACGCCCCTCCTGGCACCTCATGCCCTGTAATTGCGGCCATGCGCGGAACAGATTTTGTTTTGCTGGTCACCGAACCGACACCTTTTGGTCTGCATGATCTGCAACTGGCTGTCGGCGCAGTGCGGCTTCTCGGTATTCCCTGTGGGCTGGTGATCAACCGCTCTGACATGGGTGATGGCCAAGTTTGGGAATACGCCCGACAGGAAAAAATACCAATTCTCATGGAAATTCCCTTTGATCGGAGGATTGCTGAAGTCTATTCGAAAGGCCTTGCGATTGTTGAGGCGATGCCTGAGTGGCGACAGAAATTCACTGAGCTTTTTCAGCAGATACAGATGGAGATTGTCGCAGAAAAACTGAGGAGGGAATCGCTATGAGAGAACTTGTTGTAGTCAGCGGCAAAGGAGGGACCGGCAAAACCAGTCTGACTGCCGCTTTTGCCTCTCTGGCCAGTAATAATCTGCTCTGCGACGCAGACGTCGATGCAGCCGATCTGCATCTCCTGCTGAAACCGGAGGTCAGGCGAACAGTGGATTTTATGGGTGGCGGCAAGGCCATTATAAATGCTGATCTTTGCAGTCGCTGCGGTCTGTGTCGGGAGCTCTGCCGCTTTGAGGCCATCAGCGAGGATTTTCAGGTTGCTGAAATAGGCTGCGAGGGTTGCGGGGTGTGTGTCGATCTCTGTCCCGAGAAGGCTATAGATTTTCCGGTACAGAAATGCGGCCAGTGGTTCGTCTCGGATACCCGGGTGGGGCCGATGGTCCACGCCCGTCTCGGCATCGCCGAAGAGAATTCCGGCAAACTGGTGAGCTGTATCCGCCAGGAAGCTAAGAGGCTGGCGGAAGAGAAGGGGCTTGAGCTGATTATCACCGATGGCCCTCCCGGTATCGGCTGTCCGGTCATTGCCGCAATCGGCGGGGCCACGGCCCTGGCTCTCATTGTTGAGCCGACGGTGTCGGGCATGCATGACATGAGCCGTCTGGCGGATCTGGCCACCCATTTCAAGGTCCCGTGTCTCTTTTGCGTCAACAAGTTCGATCTCAATCTGGAGATGACGGAGAAGATGGAAGAAGAGGCGCGACGGCGAAAGATGACGGTTGTCGGTCGAGTACCCTTTGATCCCTTGTTCACCAGGGCGATGATTGTCGAACAGACCGTTATTGAATACCAGCAGGATTCACATATTGCCACGGCGGTGCGGGAGGTCTGGGATGCCATCCTCAGCTCTCAAGCCATGAACAGCTTTGGCATTCGATCATTCAAATAAATCAAAAGTAAAAAGGAGAACAGTAACATGGCACGAGTACGCATTGCAATTCCCTCGGAAGGACAAGGTGGTTTGGACGGTATACGAGCTGGGCATTTCGGTCACTGCGATGTCTTCACCTTCGTTGATCTCGAGGATGGACAAATCATGGAGGTCTCGACCATCGCAAATGTCGAGCACATGCAAGGGGGATGCATGGTGCCGGTCAATCTGCTGGCTGAGCACAAGGTAAATGCCCTGATCGTCGGCGGTATCGGCATGCGACCCCTGATGGGCTTCCGCGGAGTGGGCATCACGGTGTATCATGAGGACCAGCGGGCGGAAATTCGGCCGGTTGTCAACGATCTGATTGCCGGCAAGCTTTCGGTGATTTCTGATAATCAGGTCTGCGGCGGCGGCAACAAGTAAGACAACCGCGATGAGAGGATGCTATGAAGATTGCAGTTACAGCTAAAGGCACGAAACTCGCCTCAGAGGTAGATCCCCGGTTCGGCCGGGCTGCCTATATTCTGATTGTTGATACCAAAGACATGAAGATAGAGGTTCTTGATAACAAGGAAAATGTCAACGCCTTCAAGGGTGCTGGCATTCAGGCGGCCACCATGATAGCCGACCGAGGGGCTGAAGTCCTGCTCACCGGTTTTTGCGGTCCGAATGCCTTCCGCACCCTTGAAGCAGCCGGCATAAAGGTAGGCAGCGACGTTTCGGGAACGGTTGCAGAGGCAATCGAGGCTTTTCTGAACGGTGAAGTTACGTATACGCAAGCAGCGAATGCCGAAGGACATTGGTGAAAGAGCTCTCCTGCCGGTTGAAAATCCGCAGGAGAACAGAACTGCTTCAATGAGAGAAGAGGAGAGCAGTCAATGAACGATGAGGAATTTGAGGCCATTGTCGGCCGAATCCAGCAGGAGGTCTTTGTTGAGACCCGCAAGGTGTTTGGCGATATCGGCTTTGAGCGTTGGCGCAAGACACGATATAATGGCCGGATGTCCGATGCCGACAGTTTTGCCCGGATCACGGGAAACTGCGGTGATACCATGGAAATTTATCTGAAATTTAAAGACGGCGTGGTTGAAAAGGCCAGTTATTTCACGGATGGCTGCGGTTCCAGCGCACTTTGCGGTTCTTTTACGGCGGAGATGGCCACCGGCAGGAACCCTGACCAACTCTGCGAGATCACCGGTGAGGATGTTCTGCGGATGATAGGTACCTTCCCGAAAGAAGAAGAACACTGTGCTACCTTAGCGGTGTATACCCTGCAAGCTGCTCTTGACAATTATATGCAACAGCAGACGAACAGGAGCGCGTCCTGACCGTCTATAGGGTTGGCTGATGTTGCACCTGTCTGCTGCTCTGATGAGTATGACTGTAGAATGAAGAGGTTTTCGTGGAAGCTGAAAGTACGCTTCAAGTGATGAAGCAGTTATAACGATTACTTCCCTGCCAATATTTTCAGGGGAATATTGCTGAGGATTTTGTCTATCAAGGTCCTCGGCATATCCCTTGATTGCCTGTCCGCCACGAGATTTATCACATATTGTATTGAAGATTCATCTTGAGGGCGCATTTTCCGCCAGCTGCATCCTAGTTTCCCTCCCCTTTGAGCGCATTTTGCGCCCAGCTTGTTTGTGAATTTGTATAAGTAATTGAAAAATTAACTGAAAATCTTACAAGATGGCTGCTTTCATGCGTTCCGTTTGCTGCTGAAATTGGCTGGCTGCAACTAGAATAAGTGAAAACATGTTAAATATCAACATGATAGGTAATTGTCCTTAGGGCGTATTCTGCGCCCACAGTTATTAGGGGAAAAGACGCTAATCGCGCCCAAGAGGGGAGGTTCTGTGTAGGCTCATTTCTGGCCGGTGTTTAAGTGATTAGTAAAATATCATTAAAATATAATGAGATAGATAGATTGAAAATTATATTTTCAGTTGTACCTGCTGATGGCATGGCTCTTGCTGTTTAAGAAGTAGCTTAACTAATAGCTTCTTCAACAAGACGGGAGGTAGGTCATGAAAGCACTGCATATAAGTAAGTCATCAGCAGACAACAAGATCAATATACGGCAGATGATCATCAGCCACAAGCGCCAGGTTGCGGAGGTCTGTTGGTTCTCGGTCACTCTTGTGATGTTTCTGCTCCTCGGTCCTTTCGCGGCCCCCATCGTGGTCCTGGCTCTCTTCAGCCTGCCGGCGGAAGAACGAGGGGTGGCGGAGCCTGAAAGCTTCCATGAGGCCGTACACTTCCAGTTGCGCTGAAGTCTAGAAGATTTCTGAAGTTTAAAATTATTATTACTGTAGGAGGATACAATGAAACAGAACGGCACCTTAACCTTTCCTTCCATGATCTCGGCGGCTCGCCCAATGGACAATTATCTGCTGCTGGCCACCTTTCTCTTCATCCTGGCTGGAATCGGCGGAGGGATCTACGCTCAGGTCATCGGGCATGAACATGCTTTTGCTAATACCAGGGAAATGCCATGGGGTATGTTGATTGGGGTATATGCCTACTTTGCCATCATCTCGACAGGTCTCTGTCTGCTGGCGGCGATCAGCCATGTCTTCGGCGGAAATAATCTGGCCCCTCTGGCCAATCGCATGGTCTGGATGTCGATCATGTCCCTGCTGGGCGCATTTCTTGTCATTGGGCTGGAGATCGAAAACCCATGGCGGATGCCGCTGGGTGTTATGCTGCACCCCAATGTCACTTCGAATATCTGGTGGATGGGTACCTTGTACGGTATGGCTGTAGGTATCATGCTGGTTGAGTTCT
>JFJP01037945.1_pt1 | contig 22822 bp, 16 predicted proteins | sample 431651 | NCBI WGS metagenome assembly JFJP01 (sample SAMN02602958, study PRJNA72255) | Microbial mat metagenome, whole genome shotgun sequencing project. | biome: fresh water; feature: sink hole; material: water; isolation source: purple microbial (photo- and chemosynthetic) mats found in...
GTGCGGTTATGAAACAACCTTACATACCAAATTACGTATATGCAACCAAAGAAGTAATTGCATTAGAATTAGAGAAAATGGGATTTAAAAAATCGGTTTTAGGTGATGGTATAAACAAAGGATTTAATGGATATACCAACGGTATTTATGAACTAACCGATGCTAAACCTCAAAATGTATTGACTGATGAAAATGGGAAGTTACATTTTATTGATTTGGATATTAGTATAGCTTTAAAATAAATTTAGTTCTCCCGCCTTCTTCATTGTTATGTCATCCCGCAGCGCATGGAACATCCCGTGTAACGGGAGCAAGGGATAAAAAATTTCCGACGCCGTAGGTGTTGCATATCAATAGAAAAATAAATTTACAACTTTGCATAGGGTTGAAACCCTACGCAATTTAAATCGGTCGTGGCGATGCCACTTGCTAAATCAGCCTTCGCTCTCTTGTCTTCAAAGTCGCATAGCGACGACCGATATACCCTGCATGGGGCTTTAACCCCATGCTATTAGTGTGAATTTATTCTCATGCTCAAAAGAAGGATGTTGTTCGACTCCAAGTTGCACTCCGACTGCTCGCACAGTTTATCAATGCGCTTCTAACCAATTTTTTCCAACACCACAGTCGGCAATTAAAGGCACTTTGAGTTTCAACACGTTTTCCATTTCTTCGACAACCACTTTTCGTGCTTGTTCAATTTCGACTTCGGGTACGGTAAAGTTTAACTCATCGTGCACCTGCATGGTCATTTTGGTTTGGAGATTTTCGGCGAATAAGCGCTTTTGAATATTCACCATCGCAATTTTAATAATATCGGCTGCTGAACCTTGAATGGGAGCGTTTATAGCATTTCGTTCGGCAAAACCGCGCACCACACTATTTTGCGAATTAATATCAGACAAAAAGCGTTTACGGCCAAAAATAGTTTCTACATAGCCATTTTCTTTGGCACGCTGAATGCATTCGTCCATATATCTTTTAACATCTGGATAGGTGGCAAAATAGCCATCAATCAACTCTTTAGCCTCAGCGCGAGGAATGGTAAGGCGTTCGGAAAGTCCAAAAGTTGAGATACCGTAGATAATACCAAAGTTAGCCGTTTTGGCTTTGCGACGCATGTCTGAAGTAACCTCTTCGACAGGAATTTTGTAAATTTTTGCAGCCGTAGCCGTGTGAATATCAAGCCCGCTATTGAAGGCATCGAGCATGTTTTTATCTCCACTCAAATGCGCCATAATGCGTAATTCAATTTGCGAATAATCGGCACTCAGAAAAACACAGCCATCATCAGGTATAAATGCTTTGCGAATTTCCTTGCCTTGCGCATCGCGAATAGGGATATTTTGCAAATTAGGATTCGTGGAGCTCAGTCGTCCTGTGGCAGCAACGGTTTGATTAAAAGATGTATGCACCTTGCCTGTTCGTTGATTAATGAGTAGTGGCAAAGCATCAATATAAGTACTCAAAAGTTTTTTTAAACCTCTAAAATCAAGAATTTTGCCAATAATGGGATGTTTCGAACGAATTTTCTCTAAAATATCTTCGGAAGTAGAATATTGACCCGTTTTAGTTTTCTTGGCTTTATCGTCCAACTTTAAGCGGTCGAACAAAATTTCGCCTACCTGTGCTGGCGACGACACGTTAAACGAAAATCCAACCAAATCGTGAATTTCTTTTTCGATAACTAAAAGTTCGGCAGTAAGAATTTCAGAACTTTGTCGCAATGCCTCACTATCAATCCGAACACCATTGCGTTCCATAATAGATAAAACACGCAATAAGGGCATTTCTATTTCATAAAACAAATTTTCCAATCCATTTTCTTTCAATTCGCCTTCTAAAATCTGTTTCAACTGAAAGGTAATATCGGCATCTTCGGCAGCATATTTGCAAAGCAAATCCAAATCGACAAAACGAATATCCATCTGATTTTTTCCTTTTCCACCAACCAACTCTTCGGTTGCACTAAATAATGCGCAATCATGGTATCAAACAATTTTCCTTTTAGTTCAATGCCGTACATCGAAAGCATTAAAAGGTCAAATTTTATATTTTGCCCTACTTTTTCGATATGTTCACTTTGAAAAAAGGCTTTAAATTCTTTCAATACTTCCAACGCTTCCACTCTTTCATTTGGTAGTGTAACATAATACGCTTCGCCTTTTACAAAACAAAACGAAAGACCCACCATTTCGGCAGTAAATACATCAACACCAGTAGTTTCCGTATCGAAACAAACCGATTTTTGCATAAATAATTTCGAAATCAAATCGGCTCGTTTCACTTTGGTATCAACCAGTTGATAATTGTACGAAACATTTTTAAGCGTTAACAATTCATTTTCAGCCACAGGCTCAAGCACTTGAATAGCTTTGGGGGCTTGTCTTGCAATTATTTTTTCTTCGGGCTTATCAAAAGCATCAAACAACGACATTTGTCCGGCAGGTGATTTTGGTCGCGCAAACTGTATGGCGTTTGTAGCTTCGTCGGGTGGCAAGGAGGTAAATGGCTTTGCACCGAATTTATTCTGCGTCATGGTGCGAAATTCAAGTTCATCGAACAAAGCTTTCAGTTCAGCATCATTAACAGGTTCAATTTCAAGAGCTTTTTCGTTAAATTCAATAGGCACATCAATTTTAATAGTAGCCAAGAAACGCGAAAACACAATTTGCTCTTTATTATTTTCAACCTTTTCTTTCAAAGCTCCTTTCAGTTCCGATGTACGAGTAAGTAAAGTATCAATACTTCCATACTCTTTCAGTAATTTTACCGCTGTTTTTTCGCCAACGCCCGGGCAGCCAGGTATATTATCTGCCGAATCGCCCATAAGTCCCAACAAATCAATCACTTGTTCATGGCTATCCAAATCGTATTTTGCTTTTATTTCGGCAGGTCCCATCACTTCAAAACCACCTGTATGTTTTGGACGGTACATATATATATTGTCCGACACCAACTGCCCATAATCTTTATCAGGAGTAAGCATAAAAACCGTGAACCCTTCCTTTTCAGCCATTTTCGAAACAGTTCCTATCACATCATCCGCCTCGTAACCTGCCACTTCGAGAATTGGAATATTATATGCTTGTATAATTTTTTTAATATAGGGAACCGCTAATTTAATATCTTCGGGTGTCGACTCGCGCTGAGCTTTGTATAAATCGTAGGCTTCGTGCCGAAATGTTGGTCCGCTCGGATCGAATGCTACAGCTATGTGCGTAGGTTTTTCGCGTTTGAGTACATCTTCGAGGGTGTTTACAAAACCATATATTGCCGATGTGTTTAAACCTTTTGAGTTTATGCGTGGAGCACGAATAAATGCATAATAAGCTCTGTAAATGATGGCATACGCATCGATTAAAAATAATTTTTTATCCATTATATTAAAATTCTCATTTTCTATGTTTAAATTTTTTATTGAAAAAATAAAAGGTAATAATACAAATAATCCATAAAGCGAAAAATACAATCTGGCTATTCTGATTTGTAAAATAAGTCAGTATCCAAAACAAAAAAGTCCCAAATGATACAAATATAAATGTCGTTAAATTGAGATATGCAATTAAGTCGCCTAATTTTCGCCCCGAATTCGATTTTTGAATAGTGGCAAGACACGGGACCTGAAAGAAACCGCCCGAAAAAGCCACTCCAAATACACAAACTGCATAAAAGTAAAAATTTAAATCAAAAAAAGCAATAAATCCCAAAAATAAAATCATACCACCAATTCCTGGTAATATCAATTTATGCCCAGCAGAACGACCTGCCATTCGGGCGGCTGCAAAACAACCAGCCGCTATGGCTATGGCTGCAATGGCCATAATAATTCCAGTTTGTATATTCGAAGCATTAAAATATAGCTTTGAATGAATTACCAAATTCATTTGTAATACTCCTCCTATCAGCCAAAATACAGATGATCCAATAACAGAAGCATTTACATCTTTATAGCGCTTGGCAATTCTATACGATTGCTTTAAGAAAACAAAAGGATTATTACTTTGATTTAGAATTTCTACAGGTACTTCATCAACTTTAATTGTAGCAGTACTGAAATATCCAAGCAAAGCCGTCAGCAAAAAAACACAAATTAGTACCCAAACCTCAACATAATCCGAAAGAATTGATGCAGCAACAGTGCCAGCCAAAATTCCCAAAAATGCCATAGTTTCAAACACACCACTTCCAAAAGCAGCATGTTTTTCGCCACCAATATCACGAATTAAGCTATATTTAGCTGGCGAATACATGCTACTTTGAATTCCCATAAGTAGCACTGAAAAAATGGCAAGATACACATTTTCAATTAAAAAAGCAACGGAAGCTACCAGCATAATTGGTATTTCTAATAACTTGAAAAATCGAAAGATTCGCTGTTTCGAAATGCGGACAGTAATATTACCTGCATAAGGTGAAAACAAAAGGTATGGCACAATGAGAGCTGCCGAAACAATCGAAATAAGCTGTGAATAATTTAACCATAATGGTAATTTCCAACTTAATGCAAAGAATATAATACTGTTTTTCAACAGATTATCATTAAATACGCCCAAAAAATTACTAGTAAATAAGGCAGTCCAATTAATTCCTCTTGTATTTGGCATTGAATTTGATTATTTTTTGTTACGAAACAAAAATACTTTTTTTTTTGCTAATATCAAAACTTATTGGTAGTATATAATGTTTTAAGTTAAAACCAAATAAAATAAAACAGTTAAGGGCTACCAAATACCATTTTAATAAATATAAGTTAATTTTTAGCGTTAAACTTGTTAATGTTAAGTTTTAAGTATATATTTGCACAAAGTATGAAACGAAGAACAATTACTATACTAATCATTTCGATGATAGTCACATTTGTGGGCTTGATAATTTTACAAGTACGCTATGTGAGTATAAATGCGGAAATGATTGAGAGTCAATTTAATGAAAGTGTGGAGCGAAGTTTATTTCAAACAGCCATTTTGGTTGAGGAAAATGAAGCTTTAGAATACTTAGGAGAAGAGCTTGAAAATGAAAGCATTAAAGCAGGAAAAGTAACTAATTTCAACTTTCCACAAAATGATTTAAGCCGAAATATAGATAGCGTTTCAAAAAATCTTAAAATTACAAATTTAGATAAAAACAAACCACGAATTCGATTGAGTACCCGACACGGGAATGCTACTATTGAAGAAACATCCCGTTTTTTGCAAGAGAAATTTAAGCAAAACTTCTCACGTTCGAAAACAATTTTAGACCAAGCTGTTTTTCGCTGGCTTAAAGAATCGGACAATAAAGAAATAAGTGAACGAGTTAATTTTAAAGAATTAGACAATATTATAGAAAAAGTTTTGCTTAATAATGGCGTGGAGCTGCCATTTTACTATTCGATAGTTGATAAGCAAGGAAATATAATTTTTAAGTGCAGCAAAGAAATACACAATCATTCGAATAACAACAATGTGTATTCTCAAAAATTATTCCCTTCGGAAGAAACAAATAGAGCTGCATTTTTGCAAGTTACTTTTCCAACAAAGCAAAATTTTATCATTAAATCAATTAATTTATTGCTACCATCTGTTTTAATGCTTATCGTTATTTTATTTATTTTTACCTATGCTATCATTGTTATTTTTAAACAAAAACAATTGAATATTATTAAAAATGATTTTGTAAATAACATGACACATGAGCTTAAAACACCGATTTCGAGCATTTCACTCGCATCGCAAATGCTGCAAGACCCAAGCGTGGGCAAAACTCCGCAAACTTTAAGTCATATTTCGAAAGTAATACACGACGAAACAAAGCGACTTAGTTTTATGGTCGAAAAAGTATTGCAAATGGCTGTATTCGAAAAAGATAAATCGATATTGAAAGTGAACGAAAAACAGATTAATTTGTTAATTAAAGAAATAGTAACAAATTTTTCGCTTCGTGTTACGAGCAAAGGTGGGCAAATAACTTCGAAACTACATGCTACAAACGATGCAGCGTTGATTGATGAAGTACATTTTACAAATGTAATTTTCAACTTAATGGATAACGCGCTTAAATACAGCGACAAACCATTGCTTTTGACAATTGAAACTTGGAACGAAAAAGAAAATATATTAATTAGTATAGAAGATAATGGTATCGGAATTCAAAAAGACGATTTGAAACGCGTTTTTGAAAAATTCTATCGGGTTTCGACAGGGAACCTCCACAACGTTAAGGGATTTGGACTTGGTTTGGCTTACGTAAAAAAAATTGTAACCGAACACAGAGGCAATATTAAAGTAGAAAGCGAACTAAATATCGGAACTAAATTTACAATCACAATACCAACATTAAAAAATTACGAGTTATGACAGAAGAAAAAGTTAAAATTTTATTATGCGAAGATGACGAAAATCTTGGCATGTTATTACGGGAGTATTTGCAGACAAAAGGCTATGATGCTGATTTGCAACCCGATGGAGAAGCCGGTTACAAAGCGTTTACACGCAACAAATATGATATGTGTGTATTCGATGTAATGATGCCTAAAAAAGATGGATTCCAATTGGCAGCTGATATTCGTGCAGTAAATGCCGATGTGCCAATTATTTTCCTTACCGCTAAATCGATGAAAGAAGATATTCTTCAGGGATTCAAATTAGGCGCTGACGATTATTTATCGAAACCATTCAGCATGGAAGAATTGTTGTATCGTATCGAATCAATTTTACGCAGAGTTCGTGGCAAAAAAGTAAAAGAAGCCGTTATTTATACAATTGGTAAATTTACATTTGATGCTCAGAAACAAACTTTGTCTTTAGATGGCGATTCGAAAAAATTGACTACCAAAGAATCAGAATTACTTAATTTGCTGGCTGCTAATGCAAATAGCATTTTGGAACGTAATTTTGCATTGAAAACAATCTGGGTAGACGATAATTATTTCAATGCTCGTAGCATGGATGTATATATCACCAAATTACGTAAACTTTTGAAAGATGACGAAAATGTGGCTATTATCAACATTCATGGTAAAGGCTACAAATTAATTACCCCTCAGGTAAAAGAAGATTAATATAAGTCATAATATATCAACACATAAGGCTGATTCCATTTGCGAATCAGCCTTATAGTTTTTTAAGAACCCTCGCCCCTAAAATGGTATTTATAAACACAAATAATTTTTAAAAATAGTGATAAAAGGAAGTTTGCAGAATACAAGTTTTTTAGGCAAAATAGTGCAATTATTTGCGGTTCTATTTTTCGCAATTATTTTAATTACAACGCTCACTACATTGCTTACCGATAGCGATTTGAATAATATAAATACCGTAAAACGGATGCAACTGATTCAATCGTTAATTTTGTTTGTAGGAAGCCCTCTCCTACTCGCTTTTTTGTGGAGCGATAAACCCTTGATTTATTTGCAATTAAAAACTTCTAATAAACCATCAATTTATTTGTTAGTAATTTTAACAATGATGGCTGCCCTTCCATTCATCAATTTAATAACCGAGCTAAACCGACAAATTTCACTGCCAGATTCATTTGCGCCAATAGAAAATTGGATGAAAGCTACCGAGTTGCAATTAGAGCAGATAACAATGAAAATGATGGCCGTGCACAGCATTACTGACCTGATATTCAATTTATTATTGGTAGCGGTATTGGCGGGTTTGGGCGAAGAGTTCTTTTTTAGAGGAATATTACAGAAAATTTTTGGAGAATGGCGCAATGCTATTTTAGCAATATGGATGGCTGCATTTATTTTTAGTGCTATCCATTTGCAGTTTTATGGCTTTTTCCCTCGTTTGCTGCTGGGTGCTTTTTTTGGCTATTTGCTTTTCTGGAGTGGCAATTTAGGGCTTCCAATTTTGGCACACACTGTGAATAATGGATTAGCAGTACTCTTTTATTATCTAAAATTTAATGGTGTAAAAATGCCCGATTTGGATACAATCGGCACTGGAGATACGCTTTACTTAGCTGCAATAAGTTTTGTTGTTACCGTATTTTTAATTTATTCAACACGAAAAAAATTACAAAATCTTCTCTAATTTATAGTGTGGAATTCCGATTTCAAAAAAAACATCGCTGATTATTGTATAACCAAGTCGTTTATAAAACTCTAAAGCAGTAGCACGAGCATTGAGGACAATACGAGAATAATTTGACTTTTTACAATAATCTTCCGAAAAAGCTACTAATTGCGAACCAATACTTAAGCCTCTCTTCCCATCATCAACTGCTACTTGACGCATTTTCATTTCCGAATTACTTAATTTTGTTAGAATTAAAACCCCGACCAAACAATTGTTACTAAAAGCACCAATATGACAATCGTTTATCTCCAAATCTAAGTTCTCGTCAAACAAGCTCATTCCTAAAGGTTTGCGCAAAACTCTATCACGTAATTGCAACTCTTCGAAATAAGATTCTGATTCAAATTTAATAATTCTAAAATCAATATTCGACTGTGGATTCATGTATATTTTAGTTATAAATTAATTTTTTATTTTCTCGTCCCACAATACCCACATACCAAATAAAATAACATAAAAAAGATATTTAAAAATATATTCGTGAAATAATTCGAACTGTTCGGGAAAAGGTTTAACAAGGGCAGTTATAGCGGCAATTCGCAAAATATTTACAATGTAAATCACTACTAAACCAGCAGCAATATACCATAGTTTTCTTTTATATTGACCACTGTAAAACGCTATGATACAAACAAATATATAAGCTTGTTTTAAGCCAGTACAAGACCAAACAATGCGAACCGCCACACCATTAACATGACGCAACACATTATTATCTAACATATTAATATCAAAGCCAAATAGTTGTAATATTTTAAATGTTGCATTCGCCACTTGTGACGCCATAAAATTAAAAGGAACAGAAATATTCCAACCCAAAAAGGTAACAATTGTATCTGTATCGTCGCCATGAACGGTAAGCTTCCAAAAAAAATGAGCACATACCAAAACCACCATGAAGTAAATAACTCCAGCGTATGGTCGTAGTTTTTCGGGTAATTTTTCAGCAAACATATAGTATTGAGTTTGCCCCCACCCCCTAAAGGGGAGTAAGAAAAGCGTCCATTTGGTGCTAATCCACATCCCCCCCCCGATAGCTATCGGGAGGGCTTGGGGCAGTATTAATTACAATCATCACACCCCTACTCGCGCATAAGGTGCTTTATCGAGCGTACAAAAATCATTATTTAGATATTTAAAATAACCCGTAACAGCAATCATAGCAGCGTTATCGGTAGTGTATGCAAAAGCTGGAATAAATACTTTCCAACCAAGTTTTTCTGCATGATTATTAAAAGCCTCTCTCAACGCCGAGTTGGCAGAAACGCCACCTGCCAAAGCCACTTGATTAATATTCAACTCTTTGGCTGCTTTTCGTAATTTAGACATCAATATGTCAACCACTGACAGTTGAATTGAAGCACATAAATCATTCAAATTTTCAGCAATAAAATCCGGATTTTCTTTTACTTTGGCACGAACGAGATAAAGAAATGAGGTTTTTAGACCACTGAAACTATAATTGTAATCGGTAATTTGAGGCTTACTAAATACAAAAGCCAAGGAATTTCCGCTCTTTGCCAATCTATCGACATGCGGACCACCAGGATAAGGCAAACCCATCACTTTAGCGCATTTATCAAACGCTTCGCCAGCTGCATCGTCAATTGTTTGACCAACAATTTGCATATCGCTGTACGAACGTACCAGTATTATTTGCGAATTTCCACCCGAAACAAGCAAACACAGAAACGGAAATTCCGGGAAACACTCGTTAGGTTTTCCTTCGCTTATAAAATGAGCCAAAACGTGAGCTTGTAAATGATTTACATCTACCAATGGAACATTTAGCGCTTGTGCAAAACCTTTCGCAAACGAAGTACCTACAAGTAAAGAGCCTAGCAAACCCGGCCCTCGAGTAAAAGCAACTGCACTAATTTCATTTTTGGAAATGCCTGCAGCACGAATTGCTTCATGTACAACTGGGATAATATTTTGCTGATGTGCACGCGAAGCAAGCTCTGGCACTACGCCTCCATAATTGGCATGAACGGATTGCGTTGCCGTAATATTTGATAGCAGAACGCCATCTTTAATTACAGCCGCCGAGGTATCGTCGCACGACGATTCAATTCCGAGAATAACTGTAGGTTTCATTTCTAATTATGGAACAATTATTGTATAATATTAAATACGATAAACAAAAATAAATCACTATTTTTGCATAAATAATGCTCAAAGGTATAAAAAATTCGATAAACATATTCCTAAATTTTTTAGCTGTAATCATTTTGATTATGGCTTCTTTGCCTATTGCACTGCAAAACAGCCAAATACAAAATTATTTTTCGGATATAGTTGAGAATGAACTTTCGCGCAAAATTAATTCGAAAGTTACAATTGGGCAAATCGACTACCGTCTTTTCAATACAATTCGCATAAAAAACCTCTATGTGGAAGATTTAGAAAAAGATACACTTCTTCAAGTAGACAAAACTTACCTCAATTTTCAATTTCAAGAATTTTTTAAAGGAAAAATTATATTTAATGCCATAGAATTCGAAAATTTAAAGGGCAACATTAAACAATATAAGGATAAAAAAATGAATTTTGATTTTATTGTGGAAGCATTTAAAAAGCCCACAACAAATCAAAAATCGGAGGTAGAATACCGAATTAAAAAACTTTTGATAAATGATTCTGAACTTCATTTTAAAGCTTTTACTAATAAAAAAACAGATCTGAAAAGTAAGTTTGACCCAACAAATATGCACTTTAGCGCTTTAAATGCCGAAATTGCTCTAAACAAATTCACTTCAGATACACTAAGCTTGGATATTGAGAAATTGAGTTTCATAGAGAAATCGGGCTTTGAATTGAAAGATTTTAGAACTCAGATTTTGGGGTCAAACCATGGAGCAACCATCAAATTTATTAACATCGAATTGCCTAATACTAAACTTTCTCTGTCGAATATTGAATTGAAGTACGACAGTTTGAGCCAATTTAAACATTTTGCAAAAAACGTAAAATTCAACATCCCAATTAATCGTTCGTCGATAAGCTTATCTGATTTAAAAGCATTTGTGCCTGAATTTGAACGCATGACTGAGTTTGTCAATTTAAGTGCCGATATTTCGGGTAGTTTTTCGAACCTAAAAATAAAACAGCTTAAATTAAAACAAGGAAAATCAATCTATTTGAATTCCGATATCGAAATTAATGGGCTACCATCTATTCAGGATGCTTTTATTTATACCAATATTAAAGAGTTAACAATAAACAAAAACGAGATTCAAGACATTGTTTCGCGCATTACTCAAAAACCACTTGTGCTACCCAAAGAGCTAAACAATTTGGGCTTGATACGTTACAAAGGTAACATAACAGGCTTTTTGAGCAATTTGGTAACTTACGGAAGCATGAAAACGGATATTGGAACCATATCGACGGATATTTTGCTTAAATTTGAAAATGATTTGAAAGATTTAACCTATAGTGGTTTGCTCAAAACCAACAGTCTACAAATTAATAAATTACTGAACTCGAACAAATTAGGTAACGTAAGCCTAAATATTTCAACAAAAGGAGTAAAACTTGCCAACAAACCATTTAAAGGAAAAGTAAATGGAAAAATAAATAGTTTAGATTTATTAGCTTACAATTATAAAGATATAAATTTAGATGGGAGCTACGATGGCTCGGGATTTGATGGTAGTATAAAGGTAAACGATGAAAACATAGAAGCCGATTTTAAAGGGATTATTGATCTCACTAAAAAGTTACCTGTTTTCGATTTCGACCTTAATGTAGTGAATGTAAACATGAACGCTCTGCATTTTACAGACAAATACAAAGACTCGCAGCTTTCATTCACTGGCAAAACAAATATGACAGGAAAAACAGCCGATAACATAAATGGATATATTTCGTTTAACAACATACGGTTTACGAATAAAAACAAAACATTAAACATCGAGGCTATTCGATTTATTAGCAGAATATCGAATGATTTAACTAATTTTTCAATAAATTCGGACTTTTTGAATGGCACATTTTCAGGACAGTTTTCGTACAGCCGAGTTCCTGCCATTGTCAATAATATACTAAAAAACTACTTACCTTCACTATCAGCAAAAAAATCACAAAACCTCAATTTGAATGATAATATTACAATTGATTTACAAATAGATAATAGTAAGTCGATTACAGAAGTGCTCGAATTACCTTTTGAACTAAATAGCTCAGCCTCGATTAAAGGAAGTATTTACAACAATTCGAATAAAATTAATTTACAGGCTGATATTCCAAAATTCAGATATAATAAACAAGAATTTGAGAAAATTACGCTCACCATAGAAAATGAAGGTCGACTTTTGAAGATGAATACTCATGGACAGATGCTACAAAAAAAAGGTTTGATAAGTCTATATGCCAATGCTATTGCTTCGAGCGATACTATATCGAGTTCGATAGGTTGGCAGTCCGACTCGAAAACAAAAATCAATGCTGGTGAAATTTCAACCTTAACCCGATTAAGAAATGAAAATGGCAACATCGCAGCTAACATAGAGTTTAAGCCATCGCAATTAATTATTTCCGATTCAATTTGGAATATAAAAAAGAGTTCTATAGATTTGAATGCTGATAGCACTATAAAAATTAATAAATTTAGATTTGAAAACAATGCACAATATATTTTTGCTGACGGATTATTATCTAAAAAATTAGGCAATAATGTTCAAATTGCAATGAATGATATTAATCTAAATTTTATTTTTCAATTATTAAAGCTTAAAAGTATAAATATTGGTGGCAGCCTCTCGGGAAATGCCTCACTACTTACCAAAGAAAACCAACCCGTTTTTTTGGCCGATTTACGTATTAAAAATGCTACATTAAACAGCGAAAGTATAGGAAATGCACGTATCAATTCTGTTTGGGATAATGAAAAAAGCCAAATGATATTAAATGCAAATTTTATAAAAGAAAATAACGATTCTATTGGCATTGCAAGAGGTATTTTTGAACCAAAATCAGATTCATTGGATGTTAATTTCGACCTTAATGGGCTACCTATTAGTTTTTTACAACGCTATTTTGAGGGAGTTGTAAGTAATGTAAAAGGGTATGGATACGGTAAATTACGCATGTTTGGACCCACAAAAACCATTTCATTTGAAGGAGAAGCATTTATCGACAAAGCTCAAATAACAGTCAATTCATTAAATACAAGTTACTTTTTTAACGATACAATAAAGCTAACAAAAAAAACTATTGAATTAAAAAACTTAGAATTTTTCGATGCAGAGCGCAACAAAGGAACCTTAAATGGGATAGCTTATCACAATGGGTCATTTCAAAAAATGAATTATAATGTAGGGATTAAAGTGAAAAATATTATAGGCATTGATACAAAAGCGGTTGATAATGATTATTTTTATGGAAAAGCTTATATGACTGGTAATGTGAGTATTATTGGTAACGATGATGAAGCCAACATTGTAGTAAATGCCACCACACAACCAAAATCGAAAGCGTTTATCCAAATGGGCGGTGCCTCAACAGCCTCCGACAACAGTTTTATACGATTCGAGAGCCCAACAACTGCAATTACCACAGCGCCTAAAGTGATAGATAAAAACCAATTTAACACAAAAGTTGATTTAAATATTGATGTAACAACCGATGCTGATATGCAATTGATTGTAGACCCAAAAGCTGGCGATGTGATTGCGGGGCGTGGTAGTGGTAGTTTGAGAGTAAAATTCGATACATTTTCGGATATAAAACTCTACGGAACTTATACTATTAGTAATGGATATTACCTATTTACACTGCAAACTATTGTGCGCAAAGAATTTAAGATTGACAACGGTAGTACAATTTCGTGGACAGGCGACCCTTTTGCCGCGAAAGTAAACATTCGTGCTATTTATCCACTTACTGCTTCATTGAGCAATATTATAGAGGGAACTGAATTATCGGCTTCAGCTCGTAGAGCAAGTATGCCCGTAAATTGTATTTTGAAATTAACAGATAATTTACTTACACCAAATATTAAATTTGAAATTGACCTACCAACCGCCGACGAAAGTTTGAAACAAAAAGTGCGAAGCGTTATCAATACCGAAGAGATGATGAACCGTCAGATAGCCTATTTATTAGTTGTAAATAGTTTTTTTGACCCTTCGCAGCAAACAACTTCCAATCAAGGTGCTCTTAATTCGTTTGTAACTTCGACATTGAGCTCGCACTTGAATAATTTTATCCAAAAAACCTTGAAAAGCGATATGCTTTCGTTTGGGCTCGACTGGCAGCAAACTAATGCCACCGACAATCAATACAAGGCAGAAGTGATGGTTCAACCCAACGAACGCATTACCCTTAACGGAAATGTAGGTATACGCGATGATAATTTTGTTGTAAACCCAGAAGATAGGTATATGTGGGATGTGGATTTTGAATATTCGCTTACCGAAAGTGGCAAACTTCGCTTCAAAGCTTACAGCCATACTATTGACAGAGCACAGTTGAAAGAAGCAAAAACAACGCAAGGAATGGGCTTTGTATATAAAGAAGATTTTCAAAGTGTTTCAGAAATGTTCAATTATTATTGGAAAATATTTTCCGACAAAATTAAAATTAATTCCGAATCGAAATAAGATGAGAAGATTAACATCTGCTATTGCTGCATTTTTTATTATTGGCACAGTGTTGGGAACCACAACCGATAGTTTGTTTCTGAAAATGCCGGATAATCTGCTCCCAACAATTGCCCGTAAACAGCGCTTCGAATTAGCGGAATACTTTAAAGCTGGTAAAGCAGATAGTGTATCTAACTTATTTGGCAGCAAAGCGATACTACAAAAGTACGATACTACAAACTGCCACATTATTCTAAAAACATCAATTACGGGTATCACCGAAATTAAGAAATTTACTTTTTCGACTGGAGAAAAAATTATTGGAATTATTCAATCTGTAAGCCAGCCTTTTCGATTTTCGAGTGTGCAATTTTTCACCGAAACATGGCAACCTTACCAACTTCCGATTGAACTACCCGATTATCAAACTTGGATTGACCAAAAGCAACTTTTGGAAACAGGCTTGGATTTTATTTGGGTTAAAAATTTATTACAAAAATCGTATTTTTCGATGCAATTTTCCGAATTGAATGAACTTGAAATCGAGAATAACGTTTTAAATACACTAAATATGGAAGACCTTAAACTGGTGAAACCTTTTTTTGTAAATAAAACGGTGCAAATAAAATTTGTAAAATAAAAAACAAATGCAAACTTCAACAAAAGAATATACTAAAGTAAAACCATACAACGAACACGAAGCCAAAACAACCCAACTTTCGCGCATGTTCAACACCATATCGCCAAAATATGATGCATTTAATGATATAATGACCTGGGGAATGGCTCGCTACTGGCGCAAAAAGGCTTTGCTCAGCTTAAAATCTTTTGACCCGAAAGATATACTCGATATTGCAACTGGAACAGGTGATATTTGCATTAAAGCATTTACATACCTGAAACCAAAATCAGCTATTGGCGTAGATATTTCGGATAAAATGATGGATGTAGGGCGTGTAAAAGTAGATAAAGCAGGCTTATCTGATAAAATTAGTTTCGAAGTACAAGATTGCGCCACATTAACATTTAAAAATAATTCATTTGATGCGGTTACCATTTCGTTTGGTATTCGGAATTTTGAACGATTGGATGAGAGTTTGCAACAAATTCGCAGGGTGCTAAAACCAAAAGGACATTTGCTGATACTTGAAATGAATGAGCCTCAAAAAGGCTTATTGTTAGCAGCTTACAAACTTTATACACGTGTTTTCGTTGGGCTTACCTCACGCATTTTATCTAACGACACGAAAGCTTACGATTACTTACAACAGTCGATGCACGTATTTGCAAGTGGCGATAAACTGCTTAAAATTCTTGAAGACAATGGATTTAAACGGGTAAAATATCACAAATTCACGTTTGGTGTTTGTAGTATGTATCTGGTCGAAAAGGTGGCTTAGTGGTTTAATTTTTCTTACCGCGAAGAAGATTTATATTTCCCTTCAGATTAAATTTTTGACCGTCGGCACCAAGTGCTTCAATTACATAAAAGTAGGCTCCTTCGGTGGCAGGTCGACCATTAATTTTACCATCCCAACCTTTTTGAGGATCAGTCCAATAAAAAACTTTTTGTTGCCAACGATTGAAAACCCAGCAACGAAATTCGATAATTGACTTGTAGGCCATACGAAACTCTTCGTTTATTCCATCACCATTCGGGGTAAAAACGCGTGGTACTTCCAGACGGGACTCTACAATTTTTATAGTTACAGAGCTACTATCTAAGCACTTATTCGCATTATTTACCATAAGTTTTATGGTATAAGTACCAGCTTCAATAAATTTGTAACGTAAATCCTGATCGTTTCGAGTAAAAAGTAAGCTTTTATCTTTCAAAATTTGCCACTCGTAAAATTCAGCAACAGGCAAATTGGCATTACTCGCAAAAACAACTTCTAAAGGTGCAGAAGCAGTTGTAATATCCGCCTTCTCTGGGCGGTCATCCTCATTGAGCTCTATACGCGTAGAAGCCGTGGAAACAATATGACAAGCTACTTTGACCGCACTGTAAAGTGGCGATTCAATTTCGGAAGTAACCAAACCCAAATCGGTTGCAAAATTATCGCCCACAAGCTTGAATTTCGTATCGCAAAGTGGTGGTTCCGAAACGGTTAAAGTTGTAGCTGGCAACTTATAATCAACGCTAATTTCTTTATCAGTCCAAGCTTTGGTACTTTCCGACCATTCTTTTGTTGCGTATTTCAACTGAAAAAAACGATTGATAGGAATAGTTCGTCCATCTGGTGTTTTGTATTGCAAAGGCAAAACCGATTGAGTTAGATTTAATATCAATTCGTCGCATTGTTCGCTTGGTTTGTTTTCGGGAAGTAAAGAGGTGAGAACGGGTAAATAACTTTTATAATCTATCACCCAAATATACTTTTTAACATTATCAATTTCAACAATATAACCAGTTGCATCTTCGATATTTGTATTAATGCTGTCGTATTGCAATACAATAGGGGTAGTCGGACTAGTAAACTTCGACCACTTTATTGTTGAAGAATTGGCACGATATTCAATTTCGGTTTGAGTCGTAATGCCATCAAAAATAATGAGGTAATCAATACCTGACAATTTTACGCCATTCAATTCGGTATATATTTTGTAAGTACCTGTAGCAGTGAATTGAGCTATGGAAATTACTGTGTTTAAAATCAAAGCAAAAAACAACAAAAATCTCTTCATGTAAAATGTATTTTTGAGCATTTTATAAAATTGGCAATTAAAAAAATCGATTTATACAATACAAAGGTACAGTTTTCTATTTAAAAACAAAAAAATGGCCGATTTATTGCAGTAATATCCATTGAAGCGTTTATTTTTTGTAATTTTGCATAAGAATATGATTTTAAAATAATAATTGCAACGCACCCCCAGCTACAACAACACATTAAAAAATGAAACGAGCAAACTTATCCCTCTTAATTGCTTTTTTAATTCTCTATACTTTTCAACTAACAGCTCAAGAAAATTATCAATTCAAAAAAATTGATGGTAAAGAATACATTCTTTATACCGTGCAACCTAGCGAAGGATTGTACAGTATTGGACGTAAATTTGATATTGAGATAAAGGAATTAAATAAATTAAACCCTGAGATAGCCAATGGTTTGAAAACTGGTCAGCTAATTCTTATACCCGTAACAAAAGAAACAAAAAAAGCAATTACAAGTTTAAAAAAGGAAACTGCGCAAAAACCGATAATAAAAAATGACTCATCGCAAGAAACAGCTTTCGTAGAGCATATAGTCGAAAAAAAACAAACTTTATTTGCAATAAGTAGAAAATATAATATTTCGCAAGACGAACTCAAAAAAATCAACCCTGAGCTCGAAAATGGTTTGAAAACAGGAATGACATTGCGCATACCTAAAATTTCGGAAGATGAGAGCCATAAAACGAAGAAAAACAAGAAAGAGACTAAAGCAACCGTCTTAATCAAACACATTGTAAAGCCCAAAGAAACATTATATGCTATTAGCAAGCTTTATAACGTAGAGGTTGAGGATGTTATAAAACTAAATCCAACTGCGCTGTCTTCGCTTATTATTGGTTCGGAGCTTACAATTGAAGTACAAAAAGAAGTTTCGGTAGCATTGGAAAAGGTAGAAACCAAGCCAACTGAACCTGAGGAAATTAAGCCTCAAAAAGCCTTGGTTGATACACAGTATTTGACACGAATTACAAAGAACGTAAAACCAAATAGTTCACCAATTAAAATTGCAGTTTTATTGCCTTTAGTTATCGAAAATTCAAAAACAGATGCCGTAAATGAACGTTTTCAGGAGTTTTACGCTGGGCTTTTATTAGCTGCCAATGAAGCTAAAAGCAAAGGAATTAGTATTGATATATTGGCATTTGATACTGAAAAAACCGAAGAGAAAATAATTGAAGTACTTCAAAATCAAGCTTTAAAATCGGTTGATTTAATAATAGGCCCAGCCTATTCGAACCAAGTTGCCTATTTGAGTGATTTTGCAAAAACGAATAAAATAAATGCTATCATTCCATTTACTTCTAAGGTTGCAGATATAAATGATAACCCTTATCTTTTACAATTTAACCCTTCGCGAAATGTTGAAACTGACTATTTAACAAATTTGTTGACTCTACAATACAAAAATGAAAATATAATATTTATTGATTTACCAAATATTTCGGACAACGATGCTGGTTTTGAGTGCACTTCAAATTTAAAAGAGCTATTGAATAAAAAAAACAGAAAATTTAGTATCATTGAAGCTAACTCCGAACAATCACTTCAAACATCAGTATTATTTGAAAAAGATAAATCAAATATTATTATTTTTAATACCGATAAATTTTCAAGCGTTTTTCCTTTTCTGGGTTTTCTAAATTCGAATGCGTTGAATTTCAACATTTTGCTGTATGAGCAATACAGTTGGAAAAATCAGAATGCACAAGTTAAATTCAAATCATTTAGTATAGCTCCTTTCAAACCCTTGGTCAACGATGTTGATTTTACAAATTATACCTCTTTGTTTAAAAGTTATTTTAATTGGAAAATAACGTCTACCAATCCACGATACGATGTATTAGGCTACGATTTAGGCAACTATGCCATAGCTATGATTTATGAATTTGGACCACAATTTGGATGGGGAAAAACAAAACTTCCTTTGGCTTCGGGCATTCAATCCTATTTAAAATTTCACCGACAAACGACCTCGAGTGGGTTTGTAAACACACAACTGTATCAACACGAAAAATAGAAAATAAAAAATGCCGACTCTGATAAAGATATCGGCATTTTTTTTCAAGAATTAAATTCAAATGTTTGAATCTAGGCTATTGATAATTTAAGGGCTTTTGTTTCCTCAAATTTGGTAATCAAATCATCCATCACCTCTTTCACTGTCGAAATACGAGTTGATAAATAAGCATTGCTGCCAGCAAAAGCATATCCTTTGTCCATACGCCCTTTGTAAGCATTATACAGCGAAACTACTATACAATAAGGTACCACTTTGTAGTCGCATGTATGCAAACAATCGTACGGACAAGTTTTTGGGCGGGTTAAACCCAACTTTACTTTTTCCAAAAACGTACCATTCAAAGCACGACCAGGCATTCCAACAGGGCTCTGAATAATTTCAACATTGTCGACTTCAGCTTTGATATACGAATTTTTAAATCTAATATCCGCATCACATTCTTCGGTTGTTACAAAACGGCTGGCAATTTGAACACCTTTAGCGCCAAGTTCCATCATTCTGTACATATCTTCGCCACTGTAAATACCTCCGGCAGCTACCACCGGAATTTCTTGATTGTATTTTTCTTCGAATACAGCAACCTCTTTAACTACCTGTGGGATAAGCTTTTCGATTGCAAATTCAGGGTCGGCTATTTGATTCATTTTAAATCCTAAATGTCCACCAGCTTTTGGCCCTTCTACCACAATTAAATCGGGAAGATAATTGTAAAGTGTTTTCCATTTTTCGCAAATAATTTTTGCTGCACGTGCCGAAGAAACAATTGGAACTAATTTCGTAGTGCAACCATCCGTACGATACTTAGGTAAATCGAGTGGCAATCCAGCTCCTGCAAATATCACATCAGCTTTTTCAGCAATTGCAGTTTTCACCATGTCGCCAAAATTAGTTAGGGCCATCATGATATTTATACCAACAATACCCGATGATTTTTCCTTCGATTTACGAATTTCTTCTTTTAAACCAAAAATACACGAATCCATGTAGCTACGAGCCTTTTCACGATAAATCAATCCCAATCCGGCACAAGAAATTACTCCCACTCCACCTTGGTTTGCAACTGCCGAAGCCAACCCAGACAAAGAGATTCCGACACCCATACCACCCTGAATAATAGGCACACGAGCTGTTAAATCTCCAATTTTTAATCCTGTCATAAAAAAAAAGTATTAAAAAAAATTAGTATTATCAACAACACGTTTATCATCAAAACAAATAAAAGAATTCGAAACAAAATTCGAATTCTTTTATTCAGTATATAAAATTATATGTAAAAAAAATTATCCATAAATAATTTTTCCATCTTCATCTTTAAAACAATCGAAACTTTTGTTATATTGCTCCATCGCTCTGTAACTCATTGCCATACTCGAAAAACCACCATCGTGATACAAGTTTTGCATAGTTACTTTTCGAGTTAAATCGCTAAACATTACCACGCAATAATCGGCACAATCTGCTGCAGTTGCATTTCCGAGTGGCGACATACGTTCCGAGAAATCTAATAAGCCATTAATACCCTTCACGCCACTGCCTGCGGTAGTTACAGTTGGCGATTGCGAAATTGTATTGACACGTACATTTTTTTCGCGGCCGTAAATATAACCAAAACTCCGAGCAATAGATTCTAAAATTGATTTGGCATCTGCCATGTCGTTATATCCAAATACGGTGCGTTGAGCAGCCATATACGATAAAGCAACAACTGAACCCCACTCGCTTATAGCATCCATTTTTTTTGCCACTTGGAGCATTTTGTGAAACGAAATAGCCGAAATATCCAATGTAGTATTCAACATATCATAGTCGATATCGTCGTAAGTACGTTTTTTACGAACGTTTGGCGACATGCCTATTGAGTGTAAAACAAAATCAATTTTGCCTCCTAACACTTCCATCGACTGTTTGAAAACCTCTTCCAAGTCTGACACACTTGTAGCATCAGCAGGGATAAGTTTTGCATTTAGTTTTTCGGCCAATTCGTTGGTAGTACCCATACGAACTGCCAACGGTGTGTTCGAGAGTGTTATAATTGCACCTTCCTCTACTGCACGTTCTGCTACTTTCCATGCAATCGACATATCGTTCAATGCTCCGAAAACGATTCCTCTTTTTCCTTTTAATAAATTATTACCCATTATTTGAATGTTTATTAGTTTTTGTATAATAAAACTATTTTAAAGCTAAATAGTTTTGTGAAACCCCAAAATTTTGGCACAAAGGTACTAAAAATGTGCATTATTACAAACTATTTGAATTCCAGCTTCAAAAAACGACCCGTTTCACTGGTTTTGTGAGCAGCAACTTGTTGAGGTGTACCCGTACAAATTACCTTTCCACCAGCAGCGCCACCTTCAGGGCCAATATCAATAACAAAGTCGGCAACTTTTATGACATCCATGTTATGTTCGATAATTATAACAGTGTTACCTTTATCTACCAAGCGATTAAGCACACCGAGCAACACCCGAATATCTTCGAAGTGAAGTCCCGTTGTGGGTTCGTCCAAAATATAAATTGTTTGTCCAGTATCGCGCTTCGAAAGTTCGGTAGCTAATTTTACGCGCTGACTTTCGCCACCCGAAAGCGTGGTACTCGATTGACCGAGTTTAATATAGCCCAAACCTACATCCTGCAAAGTTTTTATTCTATTGAGAATATTTGGTTGATTTTCGAAAAACTCAACTGCCTGATTAATAGTCATTGCAAGCACATCGGCAATGGATTTTCCTTTAAAGCGTACTTCGAGTGTTTCTTTGTTGTAACGTTTGCCATCGCAAGTTTCACAAGGCACATAAACATCCGGAAGAAAATTCATTTCTATGGTTTTATAACCATTGCCACCACAGGTTTCGCATCGTCCTCCGGCAGTATTAAACGAAAATCGACCAGGTTTATAACCACGAATTTTAGCTTCGGGCAAACTGACAAACACATTTCGAATATCCGAAAAAACGCCGGTATAAGTGGCCGGATTAGAGCGTGGTGTGCGTCCAATGGGCGATTGATCTACTTCAACCACCTTATCAATATGTTCGAGTCCGTCAATGCTTTTGTATTCGAGTGGGTCTTGCAACGAGCGGTAAAACTTCTGACTCAGAATAGGTTGTAGCGTTTCATTAATCAATGTCGATTTTCCGCTTCCCGAAACTCCAGTTACGCAAATCATTTTACCAAGTGGAAAAGTTACATCTACTCCTTTTAAATTATTGCCTTTAGCACCTTTCAATGTAAGAAATAAACCATTTCCTTCGCGAACTTTTTCGGGTATTTCAATTTTCTTTGTACCATTCAGATATGCCGAAGTAAGCGTATCGGCTTTGAGCATTTGAGCAGGAGTACCCGAAAAAACCACTTCACCACCATGACGACCAGCATGTGGACCTAAATCAACCACATAATCGGCAGCCATCATCATATCTTTGTC
>JFJP01005480.1_pt1 | contig 22820 bp, 19 predicted proteins | sample 431651 | NCBI WGS metagenome assembly JFJP01 (sample SAMN02602958, study PRJNA72255) | Microbial mat metagenome, whole genome shotgun sequencing project. | biome: fresh water; feature: sink hole; material: water; isolation source: purple microbial (photo- and chemosynthetic) mats found in...
TGAGCAGCGTGGGCAGCAACAGCTGACCGAGCACCTCCCAGCCCGGCCAGCCCGGCAGCGCCAGCCCGGGCAGTCCGCGGGGCAGATCGCCGATCACCGCGCCACCGGCCGCCTCAAAGCTGCCCCAGGCGCTGATGGCCGCGCTCACCACCACCACCAGCAACACGGTGGGCACGGTTTTGGGCAGGCGCCGGGCCAGCAGCAAGGCCAGGTAAGTGCCGAGCCCAAACGCCAGCGTGGGCAGGTGCAGCACCGGATGGGCGCCGGCCGACGCCAGCAGGCTGGCCCAGCCGCCGGTCAGGCCGAGCATGGCTGCCGCCGCGCCCTGGGTGAAGGCCATCAGCACCGGCGCATTCACCAGGCTGAGCAGCCAGCCCGAGCGCAGGTAGCCCAGTGCGATCTGCAACAGGCCGGAGAGCAACGCCAGCCACATCGCCAGTTCGATCCAGCGCGGGCTGCCGGGCTCGGCCAGGCCGGTGAGCGAGGCGCTGACCATCAGGCAGGTGAGCGCGGTCGGGCCGACCGATAGCCGGGGCGAGGCGCTGAACAGCACCGCGATCAGCGCCGGCAGCATGGCGGCGTAAATGCCGGTGATCAGCGGCATGCCAGCCAGGCTGGCATAGGCAATGCCTTGCGGCACCAGCATCAGCCCCACAGTGACGCCGGCCAGCGCTTCAGTTCGCAGCAAGGCGCCATTGGGCCGCGGCCACAACAAAAACGGCAGCCAGTGGCTCAGACGTTGCACGAGGTTCTGGCGCGACATGCGGCGATGCTACGGCATGGCAAGGCTCATGCTGCGCGCGGGCTGCAGCGGGCGCCGGACCAGCGCACCGCCTGGAAACCGACTTGCCTCAGGTGGCCGAGACCTTGCCCGTTGCCCGCACCATCGCCACCACCATCGCAATCACGGTGAGCGGCAGGGCAAAGCTCGTCATGAGGAAAGCGAATGTGCCGAGTGCCGGGTTTTGCTGGGCCAGCAACACCAGATACACCACATAGGCCACGTAATAGAGCAGGAACACGCCACCCTCCCAGCGCGCAATCTCGCGCCCGGTCATGAACACCGGCAAGCAGGCCAGCGCAACGGCCAGCATGACCCACATGTCGAGTTGCATGATCGAATCGGGAATGATCAGCCCGGACGTTCCCGCGGCGATGCCCGACAGACCCACCACACCCAAAATGTTGAAGGTGCCGCTGCCCACCACGTTGCCCACGGCAATGTCGCGCTCGCCCTTGATGGCGGCCGTGACCGAGGTGGCCACCTCGGGCATCGAGGTGCCCGCGGCCACGATGGTGAGCGCAATCACCACATCGCTCACACCCAGCGCCTTGGCGAACAACACGGCCGCCGTCACCAGCCAGTGCGAGCCCAGCACCAGAAACGCCAGGCCGATCACGATCAACCCGATCTGCACCGGCAGCCGCTCGTCCCAGCCGCCTTTTTCAGCTGGCTTGAACTCGGCGGCGTACTCGTCATTGGCCAGCTTCGTCTCACTGCGAGATTGCACGATCAGGAACACGGTATAGGCCAGCAGCAGCGCAAACAGAATCGCGCCATCAACCACACCGACTCGGCCATCCAGGGAGAAGAGCAGCAGCAGCAACGATGCGCCGAGCATGATGGGCACCTCCTGGCGAATCAGCTGGATGTTGACCACCAGGGGCGTGATCAGTGCCGCAATTCCAAGGATGAACAGCACGTTGAAGATGTTGCTGCCCACCACGTTGCCAATGGCAATGTCGTTCTGGCCACCCAGAACCGCACCCACCGACACCGCCATTTCGGGCGCGCTGGTGCCAAAGGCCACGATGGTGAGGCCCACCACCAGCGGCGAAATGCCGAAAGACAGCGCCAGCTTGGAGGCGCCACGCACCAGCAGCTCGGCGCCGGCCACCAGCCCGACGAGGCCAGCAAAAAACATCAGGAAGGTCATTTGGGGAACCAATGCAAGGAGACAAAGAAATACCGCAAGCCCGGCGGAGCGTGCGGTGTTCAGAGGAACGGATCGTAAACCAGAACCCCAGCCGCCGATTTTCGCCATCGGCGCCTCCCAAGCCCAAGAGGCTTCTAAATCTCGATCTTCGAACCCAGCTCGATCACCGCGTTGCTTGGCAGATTCAGGAACTCGGCGGCGGCGCCCGCATTGTGGTGCATCTGCACAAACAACTTTTCACGCCACAGGGACATACCACTGCCGATGGTGGGCACCACCACGTCGCGGGAGAGAAAGTAGCTGGTGGTCATGGGTTCCATGTCGCAGCCGCGCCCGCGCATCGCGCTCAGTGCCTGGGGCACGTCGGGGTCGTTCTTGAAACCGTAGTGAATCACCACCTGCCAGCAGCTGTGGCCCAGGCGCTCGACCACCAGGCGCTTGTCCAGCCCGATCCAGGGCACCTCGTGGCTGCGCACGGTGACAAACAGATTGCGCTCGTGCAGCACCTTGTTGTGCTTGAGGTTGTGCAGCAGGGCATTCGGTACGGTGCCCGTCTCGGGGGTGAGAAACACCGCCGTGCCTTCGACCCTGAGGGGGGGCGAGACAAAGACCGCATCGAGAAAGCTGGGGAGGTCCAACGCCTCGGTCTGCTGCTTGGTCGCGAGCAGGGCCCGGCCCTGCTTCCAGGTCATCATGAGCGTGAAGATCAGACCGCCAATCATGAGCGGGAACCAGCCACCATCAAACAGCTTGAGCAGGTTGGAGCTGAAGAACGCGAGGTCGACCAGGAAGAAAAAGCCGGTGGGCAGCAGGCAGATCCACAGCGGGTACTTCCAGCCATAACGCAGCACAAAGAAGGTCAGCACGGTGGTGATCAGCATGTCCAGCGTGACGGCAATGCCGTAGGCCGCGGCCAGGTTGCTCGACGAGCGAAACATCACCACCGCCAGCACGATGGCCGCAAACAAGCCCCAGTTCACAAACGGCAGGTAAACCTGCCCGGTGTCGCGCACGCTGGTGTGGCGCACATGGAGGCGGGGCAGGTAGCCCAGCTGCATGGCCTGCTTGGTCACGCTGAAGGCGCCGGTGATGAGTGCCTGCGAGGCGATCACGGTGGCCAGGGTGGCCAGGCCCACCAGCGGCAGCAAGGCCCAGTCGGGCGCCATGTTGAAGAACGGGTTGTCCACCGCGCCGGGGTCTTCCAGCAGCAGCGCGCCCTGCCCGAAGTAGTTGAGGGTGAGGCAGGGCATGGCGACCGCAAACCAGGCCAGCCGGATCGGCTTTTTGCCGAAGTGGCCGAGGTCGGCATACAGGGCCTCGGCGCCGGTCACGCAGAGCACCACCGCGCCCAGAATGATGAAGGTGGTCCCTGGCTGGTTCCACATGAAGCCCAGGGCGTGGTGCGGGCTGATTGCACCCAGGATTTCGGGGTGGTCCACGATGTGCAGAACACCGAGCGCCGCAATCGAGAGGAACCACACCAGCGTGAGCGGGCCGAAAAAACGCCCGATGCCACCGGTCCCGCGCTTTTGCACCGCGAACAGCACAAACAGCACCAGCAGCGTGATGGGCACAACGAAACGCCGAAAGGCAGGCGACACCACCTCCAGCCCTTCGACCGCTGAGAGCACCGAAATCGCTGGCGTGATCACACCGTCGCCATAAAACAGCGAGGTACCAAAAATGCCGATCACCAGCAACACGCGGCGCAACTGAGGTTTGTCTTTCACCGCCTGCGAGGCCAGCGCCAGCATCGCGATCAGGCCACCCTCGCCCGCGTTGTCGGCCCGCAGCACCAGGGCCACGTATTTCAGCGAGACGATGACGGTGAGCGTCCAGAACACGATGGACAGCACGCCGTAAATGTTGGCATGGGTGAAAGGAACGTGGCCAGACCCGAAGATCTCCTTGATGGCATACAGCACGCTGGTGCCGATATCGCCATAGACCACACCGATCGCGCCCAGGGTGAGCGCAGCAAGAGACGACTTGGAAGCTGTCACAAAACCACCCCCTGCCTGGCGGCTCAGGGCTTCAGTAATCCGAAGCGGTGGATTGTGCGCTTCTTTTGCGCCGCCCCCGAGAAGACTTCGCCGTCAGCCATCACGGCGGGATGTACGTGGTCCGGCAAGTCATGCTGTTTTGGGCCAGTGTTGTCCAAAGCGCTGGGCCAGGTGGCTTTCCGCCTTTTCAAGCATGAAGTAGCGAAAAGCTTCCGCAGCGGGCGAGAGCAGTTTGGCCTGCATATGCACCACGTTCCAGGCGCGCACCACGGGCGCGCCCTCCACGTCGAGCATGCGAATGAGCTTGTGCTCCAGCTCCAGGCCGATGGTGTGCATGGACAGAAAACCCAGCCCCAGGCCGGCCATCACGGCTTGCTTGATGGTCTCGTTGCTTTGCAGCTGTATTTGCATACGCGGCTCCACATGCGTGTCTTCAAAAAATTTTTCCATGGCGGCCCGGGTGCCCGCGCCGGGTTCACGGACGATGAAGTCGTAGGGCCTCAGGTCTTCCACCGTCAGATGGTCGCGCTGTGCCAGCGGATGGTCGACGGCCGATACGAACACATGGGGGTGCGCCGCAAAAGGCTCGGCTCGCGTTTGCAGTTCTTTTGGCGGGCGCCCCATCACGGCAATATCCACTTCGCTGTCTTGAAGCATCTTGACCAGCTGCTCCCGGTTGCCGATCGAAATCTGGATCTCAACGCCGGGGTGGTCACGGCGAAAGTCTGCCAGTAGACGCATCAGGAAATACTTGGCCGTGCTGACAAAACCGATGGTCAGAACGCCAGTCTCCGCGCGCTGCAACCGGGCTGCCGCGTCTTCGGCATCTTTCACGGTGGCCAGAATTTTTCGCGCATAAACCAGCATGTACTCGCCGGTGGTGGTCAGGCTCACCTGCCTGCCCCGCCGCTCAAAAAGGGCCATACCCACATGACCCTCAAGCTCCTTCACCTGCATGGTCACGGCGGGTGGTGTGAGGTGCAGGCTTTCGGCGGCGCGCACAAAGCTCAGGTGCCGCGCGACTTCGTTGAACACGCGCAGTTGACGAAACGTGGCGTTCTTCATTCAGTATTTACTTAATTTATTCACGATAAATATTGAATTTACCTTACCGAGCAAGCTTTTTACAGTCCGGTCATTCCCTGACAACCCCCCCCTTTACCGGAGACTGCAATGGACCAATCCGCACGCTATGCCGACCTGAGCCTCAAAGAAGACGAACTCATGGCCGGTGGTGGCCACATTCTCGTGGCCTACAAGATGAAGCCCAAAGCCGGTTACGGCTACCTGGAAGCGGCGGCCCACTTTGCTGCCGAGTCGTCAACCGGCACCAACGTCGAGGTGTCCACCACCGACGATTTCACCAAGGGCCTGGACGCCCTGGTGTATTACATCGATGAGGCCAGCGAGGACATGCGCATCGCCTACCCGATCGACCTGTTCGATCGCAACGTGACCGACGGCCGGATGATGATGGTGTCTTTCCTGACGCTGGTCATCGGCAACAACCAGGGCATGGGCGACATTCAGCACGCCAAGATTCACGACTTCTACATGCCCGATCGTGCCATCCAGCTGTTTGATGGCCCCAGCAAAGACATCTCTGACATGTGGCGCATTCTGGGCCGCCCGATCAAAGACGGCGGCTACATTGCCGGCACCATCATCAAGCCCAAGCTGGGTCTGCGCCCCGAGCCCTTCGCCCATGCGGCCTATCAGTTCTGGCTGGGTGGCGACTTCATCAAGAACGATGAGCCACAAGGCAACCAGGTGTTCTCGCCGATGAAGAAAACCATCCCCCTGGTGGTGGACGCCATGAAGCGCGCGCAGGACGAAACGGGCCAGGCCAAGCTGTTCTCGGCCAACATCACCGCCGACGACCACTATGAAATGCTGGCCCGTGCCGATTTCATTCTGGAGGCTTTTGGTGCCGACGCCGACAAGGTGGCGTTCCTGGTGGACGGCTTTGTGGGCGGCCCCGGCATGATCACCACCGCCCGCCGCCAGTACCCCAACCAATACCTGCATTACCACCGCGCCGGCCACGGCATGATCACCAGCCCCAGCGCCAAGCGCGGTTACACGGCCTTTGTGCTGGCCAAGATCGCCCGCCTGCAAGGGGCTTCCGGCATCCATGTCGGTACCATGGGCTTTGGCAAGATGGAGGGCGAAAACGACGACCGCCTGATCGCCTACATGATCGAGCGTGACGAGTGCCAGGGCCCGGTCTACTTCCAGAAGTGGTACGGCATGAAGCCCACCACCCCCATCATCTCCGGCGGCATGAACGCGCTGCGCCTGCCCGGGTTCTTCCAGAACCTGGGGCACGGCAACGTGATCAACACCTCCGGCGGCGGCTCTTATGGCCACATCGACAGCCCCGCCGCTGGCGCCATTTCCTTGCGCCAGTCCTATGAGTGCTGGAAGGCCGGCGCCGACCCCATCGAATTCGCCAAAGACCACCCCGAGTTCGCGCGTGCCTTTGCCTCTTTCCCGGGCGACGCCGACAAGCTGTTCCCCGGCTGGCGCGACAAACTCACAGGACACAAGTAAGCCAACGGGCCACCCTGGCGCCATGGTCCAAGCTGGGCGGCGGGGCCGGGCACACCGCCTTGACACCTGGAGCTGAGCATGTCGGAGTTGATCACCCAAGAACCCCTGTATCTGCCCCAAGGGCAGGAGGTAGCCTTGTATCAGGCGGCCTATGCCGCCCGCTTGCCCGTCATGCTCAAGGGCCCAACCGGCTGCGGCAAGTCGCGCTTTGTTGAGCACATGGCCTGGAAGCTGGGCAGGCCATTGATCACGGTGGCCTGCAATGAGGACATGACCGCGTCGGATCTGGTCGGGCGCTATCTGCTTGACGCCCAAGGCAGTCGCTGGATCGACGGCCCGCTGACCCGAGCCGCCCGCCTGGGCGCCATTTGCTACCTGGACGAGGTGGTTGAGGCCCGGCAAGACACCACGGTGGTCATCCATGCCCTTACCGACCACCGCCGCGCCCTGCCCATCGACAAGAAAGCCGAGACGGTGCACGCTCACCCGGACTTTCAGCTCGTCATCTCCTACAACCCGGGCTACCAAAGCCTGATGAAAGACCTCAAGCCCTCGACCAAGCAGCGTTTTGTGGCCTTTGAATTCGACTACCCCGAGACTGCGCAAGAGGTGGCCATCCTGCAAGGCGAGACGGGCATCGACGCCGAGCGGGCCCAGAGGCTGGTGCAACTGGCCCACAACGCCCGAAACCTCAAGGGGCATGGGCTGGTGGAAGGCGTGTCTACCCGCCTGCTGGTGTACGCCGCTCAGCTCTTGGGACAGGGTGTGGCTGCGCAAGCGGCTTGCCGCATGGCGCTGGTGCGCCCCATCACCGACGACGCCGACATCCGCCAGAGTCTGGAGCATGCGATTGACGCGCTCTGGGGCTGAGTGGCTCCGGCGCTCCGCCCGCTTGCTCAGCAGCGCGCCGGGGTTGACGCCGTGTCGGTGAATGCCCCGGCTGCCCCGGACTATGCCGATGTGCGCTGGCAAGCGGCATGGCGAGAACTGGGCTGTCGCCTGCCCGGCGTGCAGTCGGTGTTCGAAGCCAGCGTGGCGCAAACCCTGGCACAGCTCACCGAGCCGCAGCTGCACGGTTTCTGGGGGGTTGGGCGGCGCCTGGGCCAATTGGGACGCGGCCCGGATCCCGTCACCGCGTGGCTGACCCATTGGCCTGCCGTGGTCGAACTGATCGGTGACGAGGTACTCGACGATGTGATGGCGCTGGTGCAGTTTCTGCACAAGTCGCCCAACAGCGCCGCCATCGCGCCCCTGATCGGCAGCCTGGTCACGGCGGCGCGGCGCCTGGGCTCGGCTGAAGGCGTGCGGCAATACCTGAACGTGCTGCACGACTTCACGCAGCACACCACCGGCTCCATCCACGGGCGCCAGCAAACCCAGCCCAGCCCCGGCTTGCTGTCCTTGCTGGCGCAGGCGCCGCGCCTGCTGCAGATGCTGTCCCTGGGGGGCTTGCGCCGCTGGGTGCAACACGGCGCGCGCGTACACGCGCACCACCCGCCGCAACAGACCGCCTACTTTGCGCTCGAAAGCCCCGACAGCCTGGCCCTGCTGCAGCGCGTGCGACACGGCACCTTGCTGGTGGATGTGCAGCGCCAGCTGGGCATGACACTGCAAGCGCTCTGGGGGCAAGAGTTGCCGCTGGCCCCGCTCAGCGGCGACGGTGCCACCGCAGGACGCATGACGCCCGCGCTGCAGGCCGATGTGCTGGGCCTGCCCGATGTGCTGGAGTCGCTCTCTGGTGTGGACGGGCTGGGCCGCTACCGCCTCATGCTGATGCATGCGATGGCGCACCGACAGTTGTCGGGCACCTGTGTGGCCGACAACTGGAGCCCGGCTCAGCGCCTGGCGGTGGAGTGGTTTGAAGACGCCCGCATCGACCGCTGGCTGCTGGCCCGCTGGCCGGGGCTGCGTGGCGACCTGCTGCGGCTCTTGCCCCCGGTGCAAGAAGGCGCGTGTGACGACCGCACCCACGCCTGCCTGCGTCACCGGCTGGCGCTGTGGAACAGGGCCGTGCTTGATGCCCGGTTCGTGTTGCAAGCGCCGCCACTGCAGGACTTCGTTCAGCGTTTTGAGGACGTTCTGGCCCAGCCAGCTTGCACCACCCAGGACATGGCCGCCCTGGCCTTGTCGTTTGTGGCCCGCACCCGCTGCGCGGGCGATGCGCTACCCCATGTGTTTTTTGCCGGCACGGAGCTCGACTGGCGCGACGACAACCGCCACCTGTGGCAGTACATCGAAGACGGTGACGAAGAAGACACCCGCACGCCCCAGCGACGCGAGACCGCGCCCGAACCGCAGAGCCTGCCACCCCGCCTGTACCCGGAATGGGACCACGCCAGCCAGAGCGAGCGGCCCGACTGGGTAAAGGTGTACGAATACCTGCACCCCGCCGGGCAAGCCAGCGACATCGACGACCTGACCGAGCGGCACAGCGGCCTGACCCGCCGGCTGGAGCGCGTGCTGGACCGGCTCAAGCCCCAGGGCAGACAGCGCGTGCGTCGCCTGGAGCAGGGCAGCGAACTCGACCTCGACCTGGCCCAGCAAGCCTGGATCGATTGGCGCAGCGGCCACACGCCCGACGAGCGCGTGCAGCAGGACTGGCGCCACCATGAGCGCCATGTCAGCGTGCAACTGGTGGTGGACCTCTCGGCCTCGCTGGCCGAGCGCATCCCCGGCAGCGACCAGACCGTGCTGCAAGTCAGCCAGGCCGCCGTGGCCCTGCTGGCATGGGCGCTGGACCGTCTGGGCGACCCCTTGGCCATCGGCGGCTTTCACTCCAATACCCGCCAGGAGGTGCGCTACATGCACCTCAAGGGCTTCGAGGAGCCCTGGGGACCTGAAGCCAAGGCCCGGCTGGCGGCAGTGGCCCCGGCCTATTCCACCCGCACGGGCGCGGCGCTGCGCCACGCCAGCCAGACCCTGCTGCAGCGGCGCAGCCCGCGCAAACTTTTGCTGCTACTGACCGATGGCGAGCCTTCCGATGTGGACGTGAGCGACCGCCATTACCTCACCCAGGACGCCCGGCAGGTGGTGCGAAGCCTGCAGGGCCAGGGGGTGTTGGTGTGGTGCATTCAACTGCACCCGGCGCACGAGGCGAATGTGCGCGAGGTGTTTGGCGAACACTTCACGCTGGTGAACAACTTGCAGCAACTCCCCCAGACCTTGGCCAGCCTGTTTGTGCGGCTCACGCGCTGAAACCCCCGTCGCTGCGCCGCTCGCATTCAGATCAACCGGCAACAAAAATGCAATAACTTAAGTTATTGCTTAATTAAGCCGTCACGAATATTGAATTTACCTGGAGGGCTGTCCTTTTTAAAGTGAAGCACCTTCCCCCGCACACGCTCGACCGCCATGCTCCAAGCCTTCATTTTTGATGTCGACGGCACACTTGCCGACACAGAAATGGCCCATCTGGCCGCGTTCAATCACGCCTTCGCCGACATGGGACTGGACTGGCGCTGGGATGTGCCCCTGTACACGCGGCTGCTGACGGTCGCCGGCGGCAAGGAACGCATCAAGGCTTACTGGCAAAGCCAGGCCCCAGACCTCAAGGACAACAGTGGCGCCGGGCTGCAAGACACCATCAACCGCTTGCACGAAATCAAGACGGCGGCCTACGAACAGGCGGTGCAAGACGGCGCGGTGCAGATGCGCCCGGGCGTTCTGGCCTTGCTCTGCGAGGCCCGCGCAGCAGGTCTTGCGCTCGCCATTGCCACGACCACCTCGCCCGTCAATATTGCTGCCTTGTTGCGTCAGGCCCTGGGTGCGGACTGGCGTTCACATTTCGCCGTGATCGAAAATGCCTCGACGGCACCGAGCAAAAAACCCGACCCCATGGTCTACCGGCAGACCTTGGCGGGGCTGGGGCTGCCTGCGCAGCAATGCTTGGCTTTTGAAGATTCAGAAAACGGCCTGCAAGCCGCTCTGGGGGCGGATCTGGCCACCGTGGTCACGCCCAACGAATTCACCGCCGGGCACGATTTCACCGGTGCCCTGCGCATCCTGCCCAGTTTGCAGGGCGTGGACGTGGCCCAGCTGCGTGAGTGGCATCTTTTGGTTTCCAGGAGCAACGCATGAATCCGGCTCGCATCGCCCCTTCCATCCTGTCTGCCGATTTCGCCCGCCTGGGCGAGGAGGTGCGCGCCATCGAGGCCGCTGGGGCTGACTGGGTCCACTTTGACGTGATGGACAACCACTACGTGCCCAACCTGACCATTGGGCCTCTCGTGTGCGAAGCCATTCGCCCGCATGTGCAGATCCCCATCGACGTGCACCTGATGGTTGAGCCCGTGGACGCGCTGGTGCCCCTGTTTGCCAAGGCGGGTGCCAACATCATCACCTTTCACCCCGAAGCCAGCCGCCATGTGGACCGCACCCTGCAAATGATCCGCGACCACGGTTGCCAGGCAGGTCTGGTGTTCAACCCCGCCACGCCGCTGGCGTGGATGGACCATCTGATGGATCGCCTGGATGTGGTGTTGCTCATGAGCGTGAACCCGGGGTTCGGTGGGCAGAAGTTCATTCCCGCCACCCTGCCCAAGCTGCAGGCTGCGCGCCAGCGCATCAACGCCCACCTCGCCCGAGGCGGGCAACCCATTGCGCTGGAGGTCGATGGCGGCGTGAAGACCGACAACATCGCCCAGATCGTGGCTGCCGGAGCCGACACCTGCGTGGCCGGCAGCGCCGTGTTCGGCGCACCCGATGCGGATGGCGGCTACCAGGGTGTGATGCAAGCGCTCAAGCACGCCGCTTTGGGCGAATAGCCCAGCCATTCCCGAATTTCATAACTTCAGAGAGATCGTCTTCCATGCCTTTACGTGCCCGCACCACCGCCACGCTGACGCAATACCTCATCCAGCAGCGTCGTCGTTTTCCGCATGCCAGCGGGGACTTCAACGCCCTGATCCTGGATGTGGCCATGGCCTGCAAGGCGATCGCGAAATCGGTGGCTTATGGTGCCCTGGCGGACCTGCATGGCAACCACGCGGCCGATGCCGGCGGGAGCGTCAACGTGCAAGGCGAGACCCAGAAAAAACTCGATGTGATCAGCAATGAGCTGTTCATCCGCATGAACGAGTGGGGCGGGCATCTGGCGGGCATGGCATCGGAAGAAATGGAAGACCCCCACCCGATTCCCGAGCAGCACCCCAAGGGCAAGTACCTGCTGGTGTTCGACCCGCTCGACGGCTCGTCAAACATCGATGTGAATGTTTCCGTCGGCAGCATTTTCAGCATCTTGCGCGCACCCGAAGCGCTGGCAGAAGGCGGGCCACTGACCGAGGCCGCCTTCCTTCAACCCGGTGCACAGCAAGTGGCCGCCGGCTACGCCCTCTATGGCCCAACCACCATGCTGGTGCTGACGGTGGGCAATGGCGTGGCCGGTTTCACGCTGGACCCGGTAATGGGCGAATTCATGCTCACCCACCCGGAACTGCGCGTCCCGGAGGACACCAGCGAGTTCGCCATCAATGCCTCCAACAGCCGCTTCTGGGAGACCCCTGTCAAACGCTATGTAGACGAATGCCTGGCCGGCAAGACCGGCCCGCGCGGCAAGGACTTCAACATGCGCTGGATCGCCTCCATGGTGGCCGAGGCGCACCGCATCCTGATGCGCGGCGGCGTCTTCATGTACCCGCGCGACTCCAAGGACACAAACAAGCCCGGTCGTCTGCGCCTGCTGTACGAGGCCAATCCGGTGGGTTTCATCATGGAGCAAGCCGGCGGTCGCGCCAGTACAGGGCGCCAGCCCATGCTGGACGTGCAACCCACCAGCCTGCACCAGCGCATTGGTCTGGTGTTTGGCTCAAAAAACGAGGTGGAGCGCATCGAGCGCTATCACGCCGAGCCACAGAAATTCAACGACCACGCGCCTTTGTTCGCCGAGCGCAGCTTGTTTCGCGATTGAACACGCAATCGGGTATGCCCCCACAGCAGCGCTGAGCCTCTATTCAGAAACCAGGAGATCCCCTCATGTCAGAACGCCATCCCATCATTGCCATCACGGGCTCCAGCGGCGCGGGCACATCGACCGTGACGCGCACGTTTTCCAACATTTTTCGCCGCGAGAGCGTGAAGGCAGCCATCGTCGAGGGAGACAGCTTTCACCGTTTTGACCGCAAGGAAATGAAGGTTCGTCAAGCGGAGGCGGAAAAGCAGGGCAACAAAAACTTCAGCCACTTTGGTTCAGACAACAACCTGTTTGGCGAAATTGAAAGCCTGTTTCGCGACTACAGCCAGACCGGTCAGGGCCAGTCGAGGAAGTACCTGCACAACGCCGAAGAGGCCGCCCCGTACCAGCAGGAACCCGGCACCTTCACGCCCTGGGAGTCGTTGCCGGCGGACACCGATATGCTGTTCTACGAGGGTCTGCATGGCGCGGTGGTCACCCCCGAGCACAACATTGCCCAATACCCCGATCTGCGCGTGGGCGTGGTGCCGGTCATCAACCTGGAATGGATTCAGAAACTCTGGCGCGACAAGCACCAGCGCGGCTACAGCACCGAGGCGGTGACCGACACGATTCTGCGCCGCATGCCCGACTACGTGAATTACATCGTGCCGCAGTTCGAGCACACGCATGTCAACTTCCAGCGCGTGCCCATGGTGGACACCTCCAACCCCTTCATCTCGCGCGATATTCCATCCGCAGACGAGAGCATGGTGGTGATCCGTTTTGCCAACCCCAAGGGCATCGACTTCCCCTACCTGCTCAACATGATTCATGACTCCTGGATGAGTCGGGCCAATACCATCGTGGTGCCCGGTGGCAAGATGGAAATCGCCATGCAGCTCATCTTCACGCCCTTTGTCTGGCGCATGATGGAGCGCCGCAAGCGGGCGCTGGGCCAGGCTTGAACGGGGCGGTTGACATGAACACCGATCACCCCACACCCGAGATGGCTCAGCGCATGGCCAATGCCGTGCGCATGCTGGCTGTCGATGCGGTAGAAGTCGCCAAATCCGGCCACCCCGGCGCACCCATGGGCATGGCCGACATCGCCGAGGTGCTCTGGAGCAGGCACCTCAAGCACAACCCGCAGAACCCCCACTGGCCTGACCGCGACCGCTTTGTGCTGTCCAACGGCCACGGCTCGATGTTGATCTATGCCTTGCTGCACCTGACGGGTTATGACCTGCCGATGGCAGAGCTGAAGAAATTCCGCCAGTTGCACAGCAAAACACCGGGCCACCCTGAGGTGGACATCACACCCGGTGTGGAAACCACCACCGGCCCACTGGGCCAGGGCCTCACCAACGCGGTGGGCATGGCGCTGGCCGAAAAGTTGTTGGCCCAGGCGTTCAACCAAGAGGCCGATGGGCAGCGCTTCACCATCGTGGATCACATGACCTATGTGTTCCTGGGCGATGGTTGCCTGATGGAAGGCATCAGCCACGAGGCGTGTTCGCTGGCCGGTACCTTGCGCCTGTCGAAACTGGTGGCGCTGTACGACGACAACGGCATTTCCATCGATGGTCATGTGGAAGGCTGGTTCACCGACGACACACCCAAGCGCTTTGAAGCCTATGGCTGGAACGTGATTCCCGCCATCGATGGACATGATCCGAAGGCGGTCAACGCCGCCATTGAGGCGGCCAAGCAGCAAGCCCTTTTGCCCAACGGCCGCCCCACGCTGATCTGCTGCAAAACCGTCATTGGCAAGGGTTCACCCAACAAAGCCGGCACGCACGATGTGCACGGCGCGGCCTTGGGCGCAGCCGAAATTGCGGCCACCCGCGAGGCGCTGAACTGGCCTCATGCCCCTTTTGAAGTGCCTGCCGATGTGGCCGGGATGTGGGATGCCAAGGCCCAGGGGGTCGAGGCCGAAAGCCAATGGCGCAAAGCCTTCGCACAGTACCAAAACCGCTTCCCCTTGGAGGCTGCCGAGTTCGAGCGACGCATGCGGGGTGACTTGAGTGCCGCATACACGGAGGGCTTGCCAAAAGCCCTGGCTGCGCTAGCAGCCAACACCGGTGCCGTGGCCACCCGAAAAGCCAGTCAGAACGCGCTGGATGTGCTGGCACCGTTGCTGCCCGAGTTTTTTGGTGGCAGTGCCGACCTCACCGGCTCCAACCTGACCAACTTCAAAACCTGCACCAAGGCAGGCCGCGACACCTGGGGCAACCACCTGTCTTATGGCGTGCGCGAGTTCGGCATGGCCGCCATCATGAATGGCATGGCGCTGCATGGTGGCTTCCTGCCCTACGGCGGCACGTTCCTGACCTTTTCAGACTATTCACGCAACGCCATCCGCATGGCAGCGCTGATGAAGAAGCGCGTCATCCATGTTTTCACCCACGACTCGATCGGCTTGGGCGAAGACGGGCCCACCCACCAGAGCGTGGAACATGTACCCAGCTTGCGCATCATTCCGGGGCTGGATGTGTGGCGCCCGGCGGATGGCCTGGAAACCGCCGTGGCGTGGGCCTGCGCCGTTGAGCGGCGCGATGGCCCCAGTGCCCTGGCCTTGTCGCGGCAAAACCTGCCGCAGCTGCTCACCGACGTGGCCGATGCACACAAAGTACGCCAGGGCGGCTACATCCTGTCGGACATGCCTGGCGCGCAGGCCATCATCGTGGCCACCGGCTCGGAAACCTCATTGGCCATGAAAGCACAGGCGGATCTGGCCGCCCAGGGTGTGGCCACACGGGTGGTCTCCATGCCCTGCACCAACGTGTTTGACCGCCAAAGTGAGGCCTATCGGGACACGGTGCTGCCGCTGGGCCTGCCCACGGTGGCGGTGGAGGCTGCACACCCCGATTTCTGGCGCAAGTATGTGGGCCGCACCGGTATGGTGATTGGCATGGCCAGTTTTGGCGAATCGGCTCCGGCGCCCGCTCTGTATGCCCACTTTGGTATCACCTCGGAACGCGTGTGCGAGGCTGTCCGCGCCTTGGTGCATCAACACGCTCAGCGCCAGCACAGCACCGGGGCCGCACGCCTTGCCACCTCAGGCCATTGATGGAGACGGCCAATGACGACTGACAAGAAAGCCTATTTTTTTGACCTGGATGGCACCCTGGTCGAGACAGCGCCCGAGATCGCGGATGCCGTGAACGACACCCTGCGCCACTTTGACTGGCCCGAGGTTACACAACAGCAGGTCAACGACTGGATTGGCCATGGCACCAGGGAACTGCTGATACAGGCGCTGGCCAGTGTCACCAACACGCCAGTGGCATCGGTGCGCACGGGGGCGGACCTGAAGCAGGCATTGCCGGTATTTGACCGCCATTACCAGGCGCGTTGCGGCACCCGCAGCCACCTCTATCCGCAGGTGCGCGAGGTGCTGGCTGCTTTGCGTGCGCGCGGCTGCAAGCTGGCCGTGGTCACAAACAAGGAGGGCCGCTACACCGACACCGTGCTGCGGGTTCATGGCCTGCAAACCGCCTTTGATGTGGTGGTCAGCGGCGACAGTTTTCCGGTGAAAAAGCCCAACCCGCACAGCGTGCTGGATTGCCTCACGCGTTGGGGCATCGCGACATCTGACGCCTTGTTCGTTGGCGACTCCTCCATCGACGCGGCCACGGCGCGCAACGCCGGGGTCGAGGTTTGGTTGCTGCCCTACGGCTACAACATGGGCGAGTCGGTGCAGGCCTGCGCCCCCGACCGCGTGATCGCAGACTTTTCCGCGCTCTTGTCGATCGAGAGCGCGGCGCGCCATCCCTCACAGCAAGCCGCTCCGTAATCAGAAAAGCAGAAAAGCGCTGGCTGCACCACCCAGCCGCTGAATCAACGCCTTCAAGTTCTTCAGCCCTCCCACCGTTACGCATTCACCTCAAGGAAATTCACCATGGCATTGGTTTCATTGCGCCAGGTCCTCGACCACGCCGCCGAGTTTGGTTACGGCGTGCCCGCTTTCAACGTCAACAATCTGGAGCAGGTTCAGGCCATCATGGAGGCGGCGCAAGCGACCGACAGCCCGGTCATCCTGCAAGCGTCAGCCGGTGCACGCAAATACGCTGGCGAGGCCTATTTGCGGCATCTGGTGCTGGCCGCCATCGAGACGCACCCCGATCTGCCGGTGGTGCTGCATCAGGATCACGGGGCCACGCCAGCGCAGTGCCAGCAATCGATTCGATCGGGTTTTTCCAGCGTGATGATGGACGGCTCTCTGATGGCCGATGCCAAGACACCGGCCAGCTACGAATACAACGTGAACGTGACGCAAAAAGTGTGTGAAATGGCCCATGCCGTGGGTATCTCGGTCGAAGGCGAACTCGGTTGCCTGGGCTCGCTGGAGACCGGGGAGGCCGGCGAGGAAGATGGCGTAGGCGCCGAGGGCAAGCTCAGCCACGAGCAAATGTTGACCGACCCCGAGCAGGCTCGCGACTTCGTGGCACAAACCGGCGTGGATGCCCTGGCCATCGCCATTGGCACCAGCCACGGCGCCTATAAATTCACGCGCCCCCCCACCGGAGATATCCTGGCCATTGAACGCATTGCCGCCATTCATGCGGCCATTCCCGACACGCACCTGGTCATGCACGGCAGCTCCAGCGTGCCGCAAGAGTGGCTGCAGATCATTCGCCAATACGGCGGCGACATCAAAGAAACCTATGGTGTTCCGGTTGAAGAGATTGTGAGGGGCATTCAAAGCGGCGTGCGCAAAGTCAACATCGACACCGACATTCGCCTGGCCATGACCGGGGCCATGCGCCAGTTGTTCGCGCAGCAGCCAGCCGAATTCGATCCTCGAAAGGCTTTGCTGGCAGCCAAAAAGGCCGCTGCCGAGATCTGCAAAGCCCGTTTTGAAGCGTTTGGTTGCGCAGGCCATGGCAGCCAGATCCGGCCCATTGCCCTGGAGGCCATGGCGACGCGTTACGCCTGATCACAGGGCAGCGCACGAACGCCGCCTGAGCGGCTTATTCGTATTCTTCGGCGTCCGGGTCGGTCGCTTCCAGCTCGTAGCTGGCAGCCAGCATGGCCAGGCGGCCGATCACGCCGTACATGTAGAACCGGTTGGGCAGGCTGGCGCCCGGCTTGGCGCCCGGCTGCGGCAACTGCGCACTCTTCTCGAAGGCCAGGGGCACAAAGCGCGCGCCGGGTGCGTTGAGGTTTTCGTCCACGCCCCGCTCGGCGTGTACGCGATAGAAACCGCCGACCACGTAGCGGTCCATCATGTAGACCACCGGCTCGGCCACGGCGGCGTTGATGCGCTCGTTGGTCATCACCCCTTCCTGAATGAGCACCTCGCCCGCGCCCAGCCCGGTCTGCTGGCGCGCCATGGCCTGACGCCGCTCAGGAGACAGCGCGTCGATTTCCTTGGCATCGCGCACCGTCATGATGCCCATGCCGCCGGTGCCGTTGTCGGCCTTGACCACCACGAACGGCTTTTCGTTGATGCCGTATTCCTTGTACTTGCGGCGAATCTTGGCCAGCAGCGCATCGGCGTTGCTGCGCAGGCATTCCAGCCCGGCGTCGGCGGTGAAATCGACTTCACCGCACTGGGCAAACAGCGGGTTGATCAGCCAGTGGTCCATGCCCAGAAGCTTGCCAAAGCGCTTGGCCACCTCTTCATAGGCCTTGAAATGCTGGCTCTTGCGCCGCGTGCCCCAGCCAGCGTGCAGCGGAGGCAGCAGGTACTGCTCGTGCAGGTCTTCCAGAATGCCGGGAACCCCGGCGCTCAGATCGTTGTTGAGCAGGATGGTGCAGGGGTCGAAGTGTTTCAGGCCGAGCCGGCGCTTGCTGCGGATCAGTGGCTCCAGGGTGATCGAATCGCCATCGGGCAGATCGATGGTCTTGGGCTCGGTGATGTCGTTGGACAAGGAACCCAGGCGCACGTTGAGCCCCGCCTGGAAAAAAATGCGCTGCAGCTGGGCCAGGTTGCTCAGGTAAAAGCTGTCGGTGGTGTTTTCGGGCACCAGCAGCAGGTTTTTGGCTTCAGGGCAAATCTTCTCGATCGCCGCCATCGCCGCCTGCACCGCCAGCGGCATCATTTCGGGCGTGAGGTGGTTCCAGCCGCCGGGGAACAGATTGGTGTCCACCGGCGCCAGCTTGAAGCCGGCGTTGCGCACGTCGACCGAGGTGTAAAACGGCGGCGTGTGCTCCATCCACTCCAGGCGGAACCAGCGCTCGATCACCGGTGTGGACTCGAGGATGCGCTGCTCAAGCTCGTTGATGGGGCCGTTCAGGGCGGTGACGAGGTGGGGAACCATGGAGAAGGGCCTGCGGCTGCGACGGGGGGATGGTCAGTGTAATGGGGCCGGTTGGCCCCGTTTTCAAGCGAGTGGGCGGCATACTCGCAAAACATCCAAGCTGGCTCCAATCTCCAGAAAGGTCTTCACCGTGGAAATCGTTGCTTTGATCACCGTGCTTGCCGCCTGGGGCAGCTTGTTTTTGCGCAGGGGCAAGCTTGTGCAGTTTCTGCTGTTTATGGTGTTCTTTGGCTTGGGGATGCTGTTCACGCTGGTGGGCGGGCTGGACTTCTGGTGGGACAGCGGCATGCGCCCTGACAAGGCAAGCCCCATGCTCCTCATCTGCGGGGTGTTGATTCTTTGCTCCCAGGCCGGCCTGCTGTTGCGTGCCGTGCTCGATGGTCAGGGCGGCAGCAGCTGGCCCGGCCCGCGCTGATCGCGTCCCTCCTGGCTTCAGCCGCGCACCTCGCCCTCACCCAGCACAACATACTTCAACGAGGTCAACCCCTCCACACCCACCGGCCCGCGGGCGTGGAACTTGTCGGTGGAGATGCCGATTTCAGCCCCCAATCCGTACTCGAATCCATCGGCGAAGCGGGTGCTCGCATTCACCATCACGCTGGCCGAATCGACCTCGCGCAGGAATTTCTGGGCGTGCATGTGATCGCGGGTCAGGATGGCGTCGGTGTGGTGGCTGCTGTAATGGTTGATGTGGGCGATCGCTTCGTCCACACCGGCCACCACGCGGATGCTGATCAAGATATTCCTCTGACCAGTCGGCCTCGGTGGCGTCTTGCAGGTTCGCGCCCGCCACACCCGCCAGCAGCGCGCGCGACGTGGCGCACACCCGCATCTCTACGCCCTTGGCGGCGTAGATGGCGCCGATCAGGGGCAGAAACTCGGCCGCCACACCGCGCGCCACCAGCAGGCTTTCGGTGGCGTTGCAGGGGCTGTATTTTTGCGTTTTGGCGTTGTCGGCCACGGCCACCGCCATCGCGATGTCACACGGGTCATCCACATAGGTGTGGCAGTTGCCGTCGAGGTGTTTGATCACCGGCACCTTGGCCTCGGCGCTGATGCGCTCAATCAGCCCCTTGCCGCCGCGCGGAATGATCACGTCCACATACTGCGGCATGGTGATGAGCTGGCCCACCGCGGCGCGATCGGTGGTGGGCACCAGCTGCACCGCGTCAGTCGGCAGACCGGCCGCAGCGAGTGCCTGCTGCACCAGCACGGCCAGCGCGCGGTTGGAGTCGATGGCCTCGGAGCCTCCGCGCAAAATGGCCGCGTTGCCGCTTTTGATCGCCAGCGACGCGGCCTCGATCGTCACATTGGGACGGCTCTCGTAGATCATGCCGAACACACCAATGGGCACCCGCATCTGGCCCATCTCGCCAATGATGTCGGCCATGGCCGCGAGCTGCTCGCAGCCTTGAGCGCAGGTTTCGAGCGCCGACGGCGTGAGCTTGAGACGGTCCACCAGGGGCTCGGCCAGACCGGCCGCGCGCGCGCGCGCCAGGTCTTTGGCGTTCTCGATCTGCAGGCTCTCGACATTGGCGCGCAGCAACGCCGCCAGCGTGGTGAGCGCCTGGCGCTTGGTGGCGGCGCTGGCGCGGGCCATGCGCGCGGAGGCGGCCTTGGCCTGGCTGCCCAGCGTGTTGATGAGTTCGGTGGTGTTGCTCGCATTCATCAGTGGATTTTCTCACCGCGAGGCGCACGGGCGGACGTAAGCACGGGCAACCGACAAAACGGCACAATCTTCGCCAAGTATTCGCCCCTTTTCCAACCCGGAGTCTCTCGATGAAAAACGCCATGGACCTGGTGACCGCCGCCAAGACACGCATCACCGAAATCCCCCTCAGCGAGGCCGACGCAGCGATCCGGCAGGCCGACGTGCTGATCGATGTGCGCGAGGAAAGTGAATTTGCCGCTGGCCACCTGCCGGGCGCCATCCACGCCTCCCGCGGCATGCTCGAGTTCAGGCTCAGCAGCACCCCGGCACTGACCTCGCGCGATCTGAAGGTGGTGCTTTACTGCAAGACCAGTGGCCGCGCCGCGCTGGCGGCCACCGCCATGCAAGACATGGGCTACCTGAATGTCCAGTCGCTTGCCGGCGGGTACGACGCCTGGGCGGCGGCGGGCAGGCCAGTGGTCAAGCCCGAGTTGCCCAGCTTCGGCTAGGCCAGACACCCAGTCTGGCCGTCGTCGCACGCCTAAATTGGCGCTGTTTTCACCCCGTTCGCACTTGGAAAAATAGTGTGAACAGGCCCTAACAGCGCACGGCGCAGGTCAGCGCCACCTTCATCGCCAGCTGATGCAGCGCCTGCCAGGGGTCGGCCGGCCAGCCGGGCGACTTCAGGCCCTTGGCGATGCCGTCCACCGTGTGCGCGTCGTCCAGCCAGCGCGTGAGCGTGGCGGCGCTGAGCTGCGGCAGGGCGCGCTCCATCAGCTTTTCCTTGATACCCCAGACACGGCTTTCGCGCAGGGCCATGGGCAGCGGGCGTCCAGCGTCGATGGCGGTGCGCACGCGGTAGAGCGTGCGGATGTCCTCGGCCAGGGCCCAGTGCACCAGCACCGGCGTTTCACCCTCTGCCTGCAAGCCGTCGAGCATGCGCTGCACGCGCGCCACCTGCCCGCCCAGCACCGCCTCGGCCAGCTTGAACGGCGTGTAGCGCGCCACGTTCAGCACCGCGCCCTCGACCTGCTCAAAGCTCAACTCGCCCGCGGGGTGCAGCAACCCCAACTTTTGAATTTCCTGGTGTGCCGCCAGCAGATTGCCCTCGACCCGGTCGGCAAAAAACTGCAGCGTGCGTTGCCCCGCGTCGCCCGCCGCCACACGCTGGCCCTGCAACTGCAGCCGCTGGGCAATCCAATGCGGCAGCGCGCCGCGCTCCACCGGGTCCACTTTGACCACCACGCCGTTGCCCTCCAGCGCGCCAAACCAGGCGGTCTTGAGCGTGGCGGCGTCCAGCCGCGGCAGCAGCACCAGGGTGAGCGTGGTGCTGTTGTCTGGCGCGGTCTGCGCCAGCTCCTGCAGCGCGACCGAGCCCTCTTTGCCCGGCTTGCCCGAGGGAATGCGAATTTCGATCAGCTGTTTGTCGGCAAACAGGCTGAGCGAGCCGGCGCTGGCCAGCACCGCGCTCCAGTCGAAGTGGGCACCCGCGACGGTGTGCACCGTGCGCTCGGTGTGGCCTTGCCCGCGCGCGGTGTGGCGAATCGCGTCGCCCAGCTCCTGAACCAGCAGCGGCTCGTCGCCGTACAGCGTGTAGAGACTGCGGCATTCGCGCTGCAGGTGGGCCTGCAGCTGGCTGGCTGCGATTTGCACTAGAGCTTCACCACCGCCAGCCGGCGCATGACCTGTTGCACGATGTCGGTTTGCATGTCGCGAAACAGCAGGGCTTCTTCAGCGTCCTTGGCCAGCACCGCGGTTTCGGTGAAGCTGATGTCGCGCTCCAGCAGCAGCTCGGTGTCGTCCAGCAGCTGGCGGCCGCTGGCGGTGCGCAGGCGAAAGCGGAAGCGGGTGCGCAACTGCAGCTCGCGCACCTGCCCCACCGCGGTTTGGCCCACCACCGCGCGCTCGCGCTGATCCGCCAGCACGGTGAGCACCACCTGCCCAGCGTCGCCCTCGGGGCTGATGGGGGTGGCGGAGACGAACACCGACACGCCCGAGACCTCCAGGGCGCGCCGCAGATCGAGCGCCACTGGCGTGGCTTCGCTGCCATCGATGCGCAGCGACTCGAAAGCGAAGATCTGGGCACTGCGCAACTTGAAACCGCAGCCGCCCAGGCCGCCGGCCAACGCAAGCAGGCCGGCACCCCGCAGCAGCGCACGGCGCGGGAGATGTGGCCTGGGGCGGGGTGCGTTCATGCTCAGAGCACCAGGTTCACCAGGCGCCCAGGCACCACCACCACCTTTTTGGGCGCGGCGCCATTGGCCTGCTTCACGAAGGCCTCGCTGGCCAGCGCCGCGGCTTCGATCACCGCCTTGTCGGCGCTGGCGGGTACCGTGATGCTGCCGCGCAGCTTGCCGTTGATCTGCAACATGAGTTCGATCTCGTCGCGCTGCAGGGCCGCCGCGTCGGCCTGTGGCCACGGGGCATCGAGCAGTTCACCGGCCACGGCGGCGTAGCCGAGTTCGGTCCACAGGCTGTGGGCGATGTGCGGTGTGGCGGGGTAGATGCAGCGCAGCAGCA